>Ga0265293_10000714_pt1 | contig 76809 bp, 73 predicted proteins | sample Munlanlewell138R_FD_192505 | JGI IMG/M metagenome (GOLD analysis project Ga0265293, IMG submission 192505) | Leachate microbial communities from a municipal landfill in Southern Ontario, Canada - Leachate well 138R | ecosystem: Engineered > Solid waste > Landfill > Unclassified | place: Canada... | reverse complement strand
ATGTTCTGTAAGTTCAAAAACAGTTAAATAGATAGATGAAAATTATTTGCATTAACAAAAACTACCCAGGGCTAACCACTGTACCTGAGGTCAAGATGACGGATTGCCCCATATTTTTTTTTAAGCCCGACACCTGCTTGCTTAGAAACAACCAGCCTTTTTTTTACCCTAGCTTTTCAACCGATATTCATTGCGAACTAGAGGTGGTAATAAAAATTTGTAGGCTGGGAAGAAACATAGCCGAACGATTTGCTCACAGATACTACAACGAAATTGGCTTAGGTATAAACTTTTCCGCACAGGACATACAGCAACAATGCAAGCAAAAGGGTTTACCGTGGGAAATATCGGAGGCATTTGATGGCGCTGCCCCTATTAGCCAGTTTGTAAAAATACCGAACAACCCCAATGGCATCAATTTTTGGCTAGAACAGAATGGTGAGATAATTCAGAAAGGGAACACCAATGAAATGGTGTATAGTTTTGATAAACTTATTGCATACCTATCGAAATACACCACGCTAAAAATAGGCGATTTAATATACACAGGTACTCCCGTTGCCACAAAACCCGTAGCTATTGGCGACAGGCTTAAGGGCTATTTGAATAACGAACTTTTGCTCGACTTTTTTGTACGATAGAGTTAGCGTAAAGACTCTGCGGCGTTTTTGCCTGCTAACCAACCTGTTGAGTAAGCTATTTGCAAATTATAACCGCCTGTTGAAGCATCGAGGTCTAGCAACTCTCCAGCGAAAAATAAACCGCCAACTAATTTCGATTCCATTGATTTTGGGTTTACCTCCTTTAGTGAAACACCTCCTGCAGTTACAATAGCCTCGTTCCATAGGCGTTGCCCCGTAACTACAAAATGCTGTTCTTTTAACCATTGAACAATACTATCACATTCGGAAGCAGATAGGCGAGCCACCACCTTTTGGGCTGCAATCCCAAGCTGGTCAACCATAACAGTGGCTAAATCTTTAGGTAGGAGTTTACGGGCAAGGTCGATAACCGCAATGCGGGAGTTTTCATCTATTTCGCGCTGGATACGGTTCTTAAGTTTTTCGTTAGTTAATGCAGGCTTTAAATCTAAAACAAGTTCAACCTTACTGCCTTTAGCCAAAGCAAAAATAACCTTACGACTAAGCCTCAACATTATCGGCCCATTTAGTCCATAGTCTGTTAGTTCAAGTTCACCAAACTCTTCATCACTTTGCTTGCCCTCAATAAGTAAAGTTAGGTTAACATTTTTAAGGCTAAGCCCACTTTTAAAACTAAACACTGGGGTAGTTTCAACCCCCACAAGGCTAGGCAATAAAGGCGTTATGGTATGACCACAATCCTGAGCCAATCTATAACCGTCGCCAGTAGAACCAGTTGCAGGGTAGGACTTACCACCTGTTGCTAAGATAGCCGCACCACATTTCAACTGAATTGCACCCTTACTATTGTCAGTGTAATCTATGGAAGCAATCCGTGCATTACTCACGGAAATACTGGTAACACAAGCTTTGTTAACAATTGTAACGCCTTGCGCCTTTGCCCATTTCACTAACCCTTCGGCCACGTCCCAGGCCTTACCACTTGCAGGAAAAATACGCATACCTCGCTCCTGAACCGTTTCAACCCCCACACTGCTAAGTAGCTCAACAATATCATTATTAAAAAATGAGTTAAACGCATCGCGAACAAAACGGGGTTCGGGGTAAATATCGTCCAAAAACTCAAGGTAGGGCTTGGCATTGGTTATATTACATCGTCCTTTGCCCGTAATACGAAGTTTACGAGCCGGCTTCTCCATCTTTTCGAGGAGCAAAACCTTGGCCCCATCGGCAGCGGCCTTTCCGGCCGCTAGTATACCCGCAGGCCCTGCCCCCACCACCACAATATCAACATTTTGAGAAACCATAGAAAAAACGATTTAAATAATTTGGCGATCTAATTGCTGCGGCTCACCGATCGGAAAACAGGATATCGCATAAACCCTTTCTCAAAGAAAGGAGAGCGTTGGTAAAGGAAGCTTAGCTGGGCATACGAGTTGGATGCGAACTTTTTATCCTCTCGGCGCTTCTGCTCAAACTCCTCTTTCAACTCTGGATTAGATTTCAGCATTTCGAGCGCAAAATCTTCAAAAATATATGGTGAAAAGTACTCCTTACGCTGAAGAATTGGGTCGAAAAAGTTCCAAACGAAGTACGAATCAGACGATTGAGGTTCGAGCATTTCAACTAAAAACTGATTAGCGGGTTGGTTTACAGGTACAATGTAGTCGCCAGAATAAAACTGCACCTCCTGTAATTCGGTTCGCAACTCAACATTATAGTGCAAATAGTGTCCATTTTGCGGGCGACTATAAGTTTCGTAATCCTGAATATAGTAGGCTTCAACCTGAAGAATAGTATCCTTCTCGAACTGGTAAAGTTGAACCTTATTAAGTGTGAGCCTGTCTATCACCTCTCGCCAAGCCTGTGGAATATAATAGAAATCGGGTGTCGCAATGGTTAAGCTGGGTATAAAATGCCTTAAAAAAGGTATGTCTTTTGTGTAAGGCTTATCTCTGTTGTACCGAAGTCTTTTGCTTCCGGTAATTTCACTATCAACATACTCAGCCTCATAGCCCATAAATGAGATGGTCTCGCTACGGGTTGAATCAATCTCCCATGCAAGCACAAACTCTTTTTGATTGGAAACGTAAAGATTAGCCTCGTTGAGCAAAGCCGCAAGTTTACTCCCATTTTCACTAGTAAATCGCAGCGAAGCTTCAATAAACTGGTAAGTAGCCAATACCCTATCGGCAAAATCTTTAAACATATGCGACTCGGTCATAAATGATATGGTATTAAACATTCGGCCGTATCCAGAAGTATAACGCGGAGGGTTTAGGAATTGCTGTATTCCGCTATCTGGAGTTTGCCCCATGGGCGAAACGTAGGGTATCATAGGGTATCCTCTCTTTTCCATTTGACTGTATAAATATGGCTCAAATACATCACCATAGTATGCACCCAGCATAGGGGGGAGTTCCTGTGGATGCGTGGCAACCAGAGTCATAATATACTGATAATCGGCACCATTGGTGGCGTGTGTATCAATTAGCAAATTTGGTTTCCAACTATGAAAAATTCGCGCAAATGTTTGGGCATTCCGGCTATCCATAGGAGCATAATCTCTGTTTAGGTCTAAGTTTCGAGCATTTGCCCTAAAGCCCTGCATTTCGGGTCCATTTTGGTTTGCCCTATTGTAAGGAGAACGGTTGTGGGCTCCACCTATATTATATACAGGCACAATACACAACACAGTGCTATCCATATAAGTCCATAAGCTATCCTTTTTCGATAGTATATCGGTAGCAAGTTTAACGCTGGCATCAATCCCACAAGGCTCGCCCGGGTGAATACCATTATTAACCATAACAACCCTAAAGCCCTTTTCGTGGAGTATTACTGGGTCGAAAATTTTAGTGCGAGAAATTACGAAAAGATGAAGAGGCTTCCCAAAATCGGTTGTACCATAGGGTATTAGTTTAGCCTCCCTATATTCAAAATCAAGATTTCGGTAAGCTGCAATTGCCTCGTCGTATGTAAGGCTAGAATTCTGGTTATAACGTAACTCAACCTGAACGTTACTTCGAACATTCCTTTTATATATATGCTTTGCACTAAAAAAGAGTATGAGTATACTGAAGGTTGCAATGAAGAAATAGCGAAAAAATTTGTTCATATTCGTAAAATTGGATTTTAAGTACGACTCAAAATTAGGTAAAAGGTTGCATTGGAGAAAAAAGTATTACAATCAAATTCATTATAAACAAAATTCAAGAGGAATTCTATAATCCCAGCTCATCAATTAACCCAACATAAAAACTAACACGCTTAGGGTTTGGATTTGTAACTAATCCAAGTGCTATTGCGGTTTTTATATCCTGCTTGCTTTCAACCAAAGTACCTATTATTGTATTGGCAATATTTATACTATCGGAAACATTGGATATACCCGTAATAAAATCGTTACGCATTTGTTCAAAAAAACATTTAACTACCTCGTACCTAGCGCTGTGGTTACTTAATAAATCTGGTATATGTCCAAAATTTTGCTCAAAATTTGCAAACCGATTGCCAAGGTTCACTAAAACTCTTTGGGGAATATCTTCAATGGTTATACCTCTAAGCGCATAAATTTCGAGGTATCTAAAAACACCAACCAGGCCAAAGGCATCCAGGTCGTCGGCAGTTGAAATAAGCGTAACCAAGTTAATTGGATTTGGCCTTAAACCTGTATTCTTAAAACGCTTATCATCGTGATGTTCAATAGCGTCTAGTATTTCATGAAGCCCCTCAACCGCAAGGTGAGGATTGTTGCTAAAAAACTGTTCGCAAAGAAGTCTGCTTTGATAACCATGAAACTCGCTAGTATCAACCGTTAAACCTACATCGTGAAACAAGCTTGCAATGAGTGCCTGCTCAGCAGTAAAGGTTAACGTTATACCGTGTGTCACAAGCTGGTAAATCAACTCCTTACAATAGATCCAAACCCTAAGGTGATGGCTAGGATCGTGCGAGGGCAAATGAACACTACCGTATACACTTTGCAAATGATTAACTATTGGCTTATGCCAACGCTGTTCAGCTTTTGAAATTGCAGTAACAAAATCATCCATTTATTTGGCAATTGGGTTAGGTGGTAAAAACAACAAAGGCAGAAAATTAATTCCTGCCTTTGTTACTTCATGTATGTATTTTTTCTACTAAGCCATACTTTTAGCCTCTTTCGCAAGAATTTCTTTTGCTACATCTAATATGGTAGTGTCGTCAAGTGTTACAATTCCTCCATCGGGACCTTGCTCGTAATGAAACCCTACAGATTCTCCATTTTCCCAGTTAGTACCTCCAAAATAATTTCGAACGGTCTCGGCGTTCAAATTCAACTTATCTGCAATTATTTGCGTGGCTCCATCAGGAAGTTGATCTTTTATCTTCCTAAGCTCGTTAAATGTGATTGTTTTCGACATAGTTTAACTGTTTTATGGTTGAATTAATGTGCTATAAAAATAATAAAATGAATTCAATTTAAAAAATTTTTCGAGGAGTATTACCATACTATTAGCTCAAGTTAACCTAAAAACTAGTGTAGATACCCCCTCGGCAAAGGACAAAGAAAAATACATCTCAAAACAAATGCTTTGAGTAAGCTAAAACATTTCATATTTTTGTGGGTAATACTGAGCAAGCCAATGTAAAGTATTTGTCCTATAATTTATAACGTAAAACTCTCAATAAAGTTTAACATTCTGATTGTTTCTTTTATAAAATTACCCGTAAATTATAACGAACGCCCCACCCTGCTAATGAATAAGTATTTAACAAAAATGGTTATAACCGACCTCGATGGCACTCTGCTAAACTCGGAGGGATATGTTAGTACGCAGGATTATGAAACGCTTGTTAAACTTGGAGAAGAAGGCATTATAAGGATGGTTGCAACAGGGCGTTCGCCATATTCTTTTAACAAGGTTATACCAAGTAACTTCCCCATTGATTACCTCGTATTCTCTTCTGGGGCTGGGGTAATAAAGTGGCAGACAGGCGAAATGCTTTTCACTTCCGAAATACCTGCCATTGAGGTGCAAGAAATTGTTAGGGAGCTTCTAATTCACAATGTTGACTTTATGGTTCACGAACCCATACCCAATAACCATCGGTTTTTGTACCACCAGAGTAACAGCAATAACTCCGATTTTTCGAAAAGAATGCAGCTGTACAACAAGCATTGCAACCCCTACGTACCGGGTTTTATATTTGAAACCAATGCGTCGCAGCTGGTTGTTATACTACCCTATGATGTTAAATGGTTTGAAACACTGAAAAACAGGTTCCCTGATTTGAAAGTTATTAGAGCAACATCTCCGCTCGACGGGCACTCCATTTGGATGGAGATTTTCAGAAAAGATGTTTCGAAGGCTAACGGCGCAAAACTAATTTACGATAAGCTTAATATTGAAGAGCACGAGATTATTGCAATTGGCAATGATTTTAATGATTTGGATATGCTTACCCATTTTGAACGTAGCTTTGTGGTAGCTAACGCCCCTGTGGAGTTAAAAAACCAGTTTCGAGTGGTAAAATCAAACAATGAATCGGGGTTTACCGATGCGGTAAAAAAAGCAAAATAATACCTCTTAACGTGTTGTAGTGTATGGGGAACGTTAAGAAAAAGAATAAAGATGATAGTGAAAAAAAACTGATACAGGTTTTTCTGCATTCTCTGACGAATATCCTATTTACACTACAGGAAAAACAATTACTGAATTAATGAATAATGCGCTAGAAGCTGCAAGTTTAAACTTTGAAGAAGAGAATATTTCAATTGCTCAAGAAAACTGAAATTTGAAATTGATTTTAAACAGTTTTTTCAATACTATAAAGTACTAAACGCAAAATTCCTTGCATACAAAATAGGAATGAATCCAACACTATTATCACAATATGTGCAAGGACATAAAAAACCATCAGAAGCACAGACAGAGGAAATTTTGTATGGAATTCATCAGATAGGACAAGAACTTCCCGAAATTAATTTGATTTACTGACATTAAAAAACAAAAAGCACAGGCTACAACTAAGGGGTTAAGCGCAAGTACAGAAAACAAAAACAAACAAAAACAAATGCCAGCATCAGTGGCACAAATTCTATCTAGTCAATATTCTTGCTCTTTAGGTAAGGCACAAAATCCATATCAACCCCTTGAATATGCTGAATTAGCCAATCGCGCATAAACGATAAAACCTCAATGGTTATCCCCTCGGAATTTTCCGTAAGCTGCTTGGCATACTTAAAAACCGATTGTTCAAAATACTCGTGTAGGGCAATATGATTTTTGAGATAGGGGTATCCGGCTTGTTCCATCAAAAGTTCTTCTCGCCTAAAATGTCTCTGGGCATATTTGACTAGGGATTTAACCACATCGTGCACAGCCGTCCCGCCCTTACCAGCAGCTACGGCATTATACAACTCATTTAGTAATCCAAATATAACTTGGTGATCCTTATCGATACTAACAACATTTACGCTATAGGCTGAATTCCACTTAAATAGTTCCATTTCAGTTTAAATAAAATGTATAACATTTGAAGAATAAATAAAATAATTAGACAATAAAATGGCGAATAACACTAATCTTTGGGTTAAAAAATCTAATGCTAATCCATAAATTTATAGCCAACTCCCTTAACCGTTTTAATAAAATCTCCGCCGATTTTCTCTCTCAGTTTTCTGATATGAACGTCTATTGTTCGGTCGCCAACAATAATGTTATTGCCCCAAACCGAAGCGAATATTTCGTTACGTGTAAACACTTTTTTGGGTCGGCTACAGAGCAATTCGAGGAGGTCAAACTCCTTTTTGGGCAAATTAATCTCAACCCCATTCATAGTAATTATGTACCTCTCCTTATCAATAGTTAGTCCTGTACTCGCAAGTTCTCCTGTATTCTGCTCGCCAATTACTGTATTAGACCTTTTCAAAAGAGCCTTTACCCTACTAAGCAGAAGCCTAGGTTTTATAGGCTTAGTAATATAGTCGTCGCCTCCCGCATCAAAACCAGCAATTTGCGAGTAATCCTCGCCCCTAGCCGTAAGAAATGCAACCAAAGTATTGCTAAGTGTTTTATGCTTTCTAATCTCTTTGCAGGTCTCCATACCATCCATCTCGGGCATCATAACATCGAGTAAAATTAGGTGCGGACTAACCTCCTCGGCTATCCTAATAGCATCCTTACCATTGCTCGCCACGAATACCTGAAAATCCTCTCTGCGTAGGTTATACCCAACAAACTCTAGTATATCGGGCTCATCATCAACCAAAAGTATTCGGTAATTATTATTATTCATTTTCAACAACTTTGCAACCAAACAATAGCTATTAACGGCACCCGCTAAAGGCGATAAATATACAAATAATAAATATTGCTATGTGTACATCCTAGCTTTTGCTAAAACAAATATTTACTGGTAGGCAATTGCTGCTGCATTAAAAAACGAGAGAACGGGCAAGCACTTACCTTACTAAACATTTTTAGCGCTAACGATATACAAAAATGCACAACCAGCAAATATGCATTACGCAACTAAGTTGAGCATACCAATATTATAGTAAAAATTTTGCATATTTGCAGGGGTTGAGGGTATTCCTTAACATCATTACTTGTTAGTTACTTACTATGATTTTCAAAGATAAACTTTGCTGGATAACTGGAGCATCATCGGGCATTGGCGAGGCTTTAGCCTACGAATTAGCCAAGCAAGGCGGACGCCTTATCATTTCAGCAAGAAATGAGGATGAACTTAATCGGGTTAAGAAAAACTGCCTTGAGCTAACCCCTTTTTGCGAGGTGGTTCCTTTCGACCTGTCGAACCCCAACGAGGTAGAGAAAACCGCCAACGAAACCATTACTCGGTATGGCAATATCTTCCTTCTTATTAACAATGGCGGAATTAGCCAGCGAGCATTGGCACACGAAACCCCGCTGGAAATTGATCGCAAAATACTTGAGATAGATTTTTTCTCGTACGTAATTCTTACCAAAGCGGTTATTCCGGGAATGATTGCGCAAAAGAGCGGCTACATTGCTGCCACCAGCAGCATATCGGGAAAATTCGGTTTCCCATACCGCTCGGCCTACGCAGCCGCCAAGCATGCCATTCAGGGTTATTTTGAAACCCTCCGAATTGAGTTACAACCCTTTGGAATTAGCGTTACCATTGCCTACCCCGGGCGTATTAATACGAATATATCTTTTAGCGCCGTTAAAAGCGATGGCAGCGCTCATGGCCAGATGGATGCGGGGCAGGCCAATGGCATACCAGCAGAAAAATGCGCAAAGCAATACATTAAGGCCATTGAAAAACGAAAACCTGAAAAACTGATTGGCTCAAAGGAGCTGCTAATGGTTCACATAAAAAGACTTTGCCCCTGGCTTTTTTTTAAGATGGTAAACAAAATAAAACCTAATTAATACTTTTTTGTTAGGATGTAAACTCCTTGGTTTCAAAAACTTCGAAAGCCTTGTCTTTGGCGTTTTATTATCAAAGGCATAAAAATCTGGAGTTTTCTTGCTGACTCTAACTTAGGAACTTACATTTATAACAACTAACCTTTTTAACAAATTTATTATGGGAAAAATTATATGTGGAATACAGCAAATAGGAATAGGCGTTGAGAAAATTTACGAAGCGTGGGAATGGTATATAAAAGCATTTGGCGTTGATGTTAGAATATTTGAAGACAAAACCGTTGCAGAACTGATGCTTCCATACACTGGCAACAAACCCCAAAAACGCCACGCAGCGCTTGCTATGAACCTTGACGGAGGTGGAGGTTTTGAAATTTGGCAATACTCAGAACGGAAACCCCAACCTTCGTTGCAAAGCCCGCAACTTGGCGATTTAGGAATTTTTTCGGCAAAAATTAGATGCTTTGATATTACTAAGGCGCACAATCATATTGAAAGTATTGAAAACAAAAAAGTTACCAGCATACAAACTAGTCCTGCCGGTCATAAACACTTTTTTGTTGAAGACCCTTTTGGAAATACGTTTAATGTTGTTGAAACCAAGGATGGCTGGTTTAAAAGAAAACCATCGAAACCCACTGGGGCTACATACGGTGCAATTATTGGCGTAAGCGACATTGATAAGGCCTTGGCCGTTTATGCTGATATTCTGGAATTTGACAAGGTGCTAACCGACGAAACAGGCACTTTTAGCGACCTAAGCGACCTAAATGGTGGTAATGGGAAATTTCGCAGGGTAATACTAACCCACAGCCAACCCCGCAAGGGAGCTTTTAGTCAGCTACTTGGTAGTGCTCAAATAGAACTAGTGCAATCGCTCGACCGCACACCCGTAAAACTATTCGAAAATCGTTTTTGGGGCGATCTGGGTTTTATACACCTTTGCTTCGATATTCGAGATATGAAAGGACTCAAATCGGAATGTGAATCCAAAGGGTTTCCATTTACCGTTGACTCAAACGCAAAGAACGAGCAAGGGGGAACCTTTGATATGGGCGAGGCTGCAGGTCAGTTCTCATACATTGAAGACCCCGATGGCACTTTAATAGAGTTTGTTGAAACCCATAAAGTACCCATTGCTAAAAAGTACGGTTTAGCGTTAAACCTTTCTAAATATCCCGATGATAAACCGATATCTAAATGGATATTAAAAATGCTTAAATTGAAGAAAGTTAAGGACTTGGGGTAATGTCACCCTTCGACTTCGCTAAGGATGACAAAGGAAGTCTTCGCTAAGGATGAGTACACAAACGATACAAAATTCCTGTCAATTAAACCCATTAAAAAAGGTATCCTCAGTAGGATACCTTTTTTAATTATGACAATCAAGCCTCAAACATCTGAGCTAAAGCTTTATAAACTCCCTCAGGTCGTTTTTTAGTATATTGTCTAACTCAACAAAATTCTCTTCGCGCGTTTCGGCAAAAATATACCCAAAAATGGGGTACTTATTAATATCCATTTCCCTAACCTCAAGCGGTTTTTCGAAGCATTTTAACACCCCACCGAAATCGAATTCTTTAATGTCACTTGCATTAATATCTTTGGGCTTATCTAAAATTGTAACACTGTAAACCTTTCCATCCTTACCCTTTAAAATACTATCCCAATCGGGTGTTTTTCTCTTCATAAAATACTCATACGGATTTATGCCGTAGGCAAAGTATGCAATATCGGTGGTGCAAAGGCCGGCAAATCGCATGGGGTTTACCTCTATGGGTATAATTTGGTCACCGTTTATCCTAACCTCAACGTGAATTGGGATATTCTTAATTTTAAGTATGCTACCAACTTCTTCGAGAAATAACTGAAATCGAGATTTAAACTCATTAATAATGCTTTTTGATGTAAGGTAAAGCCTATCGCTCACATCTTCGGAAGAAGAAAAAATATGTTTCAAAATATTAACAATAACAGGCTTTCCATCATTATCGTAATAGGCATCGAAAGCATACTCGGTGCCATCAATGTATTCTTCAACAATAAACTTGCTGGTATCAAGCACCTCTTTGGGGAACATACTTTTTACGTCGGCCATTTCCTTTTCAATGGCTTCAACGGTTTTTGCCCAATCGGCATTGGTGTTAACCGTGTAAACCCCTAGGCTTAAAAAGCCTACTGCAGGTTTAATAATAAAGGGTTTCTTAACATCTTCAACCTTAAAACTCCTTAGCTCATTAATATCTAGCTGTTTGTAGTAAAAGTTAGGGAACATTTCACGTACCTTATCTCTAAACAGAGCCTTGTTTTTAAAAACATTAATATGCTGGGGCAATTCAGAAAACGACAGGTTGTTAACAATCCACTCAATACTATTTTCGGAGTTTAGGTAAAGGAGATTGCTAGACCTATAAGCCTCAATCATTTGCTCATCGTTATACAGTAACTCACTGTCGTAGTGACCTGAACTTACAGCAAATTCATTTTTCAGAAGTTTATACCTGTTCTTAATAATGGTGTCTTTAAACAGCTTCGACACGTAGGGTTTATCAATTATAAACATTAATTCATTAAGTATTTAGTTATAGATATCCGCACACTATTTGCGGCTATGCAGTAAGACAAGCAACTCTTCAAAATGTTTAAAGTGTTACTCTGCCCAATCAACAATGTTAGCTTCATCATCATAGCCATTCACCTTGGTATAATGAGTAATAGACACTCCCTGAAAATAGAACATAATAATATCAGAGTAAGTTTTCCCTTTTCGGGCCATCTGCATACCCCCATCCTGGCAAAGCCCAACACCGTGGCCATACCCCCTACCCTTGAGCCTAACTGTGTTGCTCACAATATCGACAGAAAAAAAGCTAGAACGCAAGTTAAAATACGTACGGATATCGGTAACCGGAATTTTTGCCCCAGCCACCTCGTAATAGTTTACTCTTTCCTTTGAAGTGAACACAAAACTATCTGGACTTATTGTTTCGGCGGCTACACCCTTTCCAACTAGGAACTCACGCCATTTCTCAATGGGCACTCTAATCTCCCAGCTTGAGTTTGGTCGATTTTTACAGTAGGGATCCGTAATAGAAACCAAGTAAGGCTGCGGTGTTACCCACACGTCGCCAGAGTTTGCAGTTTGCCCTCCGCAATTTGCATGAAAAGCACCCGAAATTAAATCGCCATTGGCGTCAACAATAACCTGATCGGTTGTTTCCTTCGTTGCTTTTAGGATGTCGGGATTTCGGACTGACCTTCCTTTGTATACCTGGCAATGCACCTGATCGCAAAGGTTAAAACCCTCGTCGATATGCTTGTTGATATGCCCCAGCGCATAGGTACGAGCCAATAAAGCTTGCGCTTTATAAAACTCGATGTGAGCGCTTGGCCCCGATTCGGCATCTACTACGCCTGCAATATACTTATCTACGTCAACAATATTAATGGCCATAAGCCTATTAAAATCTACATAAAAACCAAGGTTATCGTCGTAAATTCGCGCTGGAATCGAAGGCGTTATCGAATTAATACGAATTACATCATTATCGGTTTGACCAACAATCGACACCCTTTTCCAAGTACCATAATGTGAGGTCATATCACGAACCCTAACGGAATCGCCAACCCTAGATATGTAAATAATTTGGTTAGGACTGAGTGAAAAGTTACCATCCTCGGTAATTATTAGGTAACGACCACTAACTGGGGTAATTAGTATGGTTTGTAAATTCAACTCGTTGTGCAAGCTAATGCTGATTTTCTGAGCATCGGCAACTTTTACGCAGCAAAAAAGAACAACAATCAGAAAAAATCGCTTCATATATGTGTATTAAGTATTTGACTGTTTTAACGTATTAACAATCACATCGGCAAACCGCTGCGATGCGCCTGGTTTTCCCAACTTTTCTTTTAACTCTGCAAAAGATTTAAGCATTTCATCCCGTCCCAGGGAGCCTGGTAATATATTAGAGAGTTCATGGCTTAAATTGGCAGTGTTTAGTTTAAACTGTATTAACTCTTTAACAACCTCTCTACCCATAATTAGGTTCACCAATGAAATATATTTAACCTTTACCACAAGCGCCGCAATAAGTATTGAGACCAAGCTGCCCTTGTAGCACACAACCTCTGGCACATCGAGCAGGGCAGCCTCTAATGTGGCCGTTCCGGATGTTACCATTGCCGCAACAGAATGTTTAAGGAGTTCCTGTGTTTGGCCAAAAATAATTTTAACATCAGTGCCCAAAATATAGGGTTGGTAAATGTCCATTTCGAGCGAGGGGGCACCAGCAATAACCAGTTGATAATCGCTTAGTTTACTAGCCATACTAAGCATAATTGAAAGGTTATGCTTTATTTCTTGTGCTCTACTGCCAGCCAACACGGCAATTATTGGCTTTTCGCTCAGCGAGTTCTGCTTTCTAAACTCAGGATTCTTTGCACTTTCCAACGTATCAATTAGCGGGTTACCACAGTAAACAGCATCAACCCCTCGCTGCTTAAAGTACTCTATTTCAAAGGGAAAAATGATTAGTAGCTTATCAACATATTTTTTTAATGCTTTTACCCGCGAAGATTTCCAGGCCCAAACCTTAGGCGAAATGTAGTAAAAAACTTTATAGCCAAGCTGCTTAGCAAACTTAGCTATGCGAAGGTTAAAGCCAGGGTAATCAACCAGAATTACTGCATCGGGATTAAACTGAGCAATATCTTTTTTACAAAACTTAAGGTTTTTTGCAACCTGCCTAAGGTTAACCAGAACCTCCCAAAACCCCATAAACGACATGCTACGGTAGTGCTTTACCAGCTTACCGCCCTTTTGTGCCATCAGGTCGCCACCAAAAAACCGAAAATCTGCTTGGGGGTCGGTGTTCTTTATGCCTTGCATTAGGTTCGACGCATGCAAATCGCCCGACGCTTCGCCAACTATTAAGTAATACTTCATATTTAAAAAACTACCAAATTAACTTCATAACTAAAACTGCAACTGCGTAAACAATGGTTGCGGTTAGCACCCCTCTGGCCGATTTTAACTTATTGGTATAAATAAATAAGAAAAAGAAGCCTAGGTTAGGTATCGCTGCTATGCTAATCATTCTAGGTGCCATTAAATGTAGCCAAATGTTATGCAACGACCTGTCGGCAAATTCAAATGGGTACACAAATTTTAGTATAAGCAAATATGTTATAATTGGAACAATAGCGCCAACTATAAGACCAAGCACCGTACTATCGAGTTTACTTTTCATATATCTATTTATCTGTTTTCAATAAGAATATCCATTAGATAGTTTTTGGTGCATTTTTCTAGACTATTATCAGAATATTTCATCGTTAATAATGATAATTACACCATACTATGAAAGGCTATACGTTCAAAATATGAGCCAATTATTTAATTCTACAATAAAAAATATGCCTAAACCCTTCCTAACATATTACTGGTTTAGGCCATAAACTAATATCCAATGCGTATTTATAAAAAAAGCGTACAAATTAACCAGTGTACGGTTTTAAGTATTTTCCCGTTTATTTAATCTCCCTTTCGGTTGTTAAAACTTCACTTTTAATGCTTGTATCGAGCATTTTAGATAAAGTAATAACTTCGTCTCTATCGGTTAAATCGACCCTAACCGGAACAACCGAAACATACCCATTTGCCAGTGCATACTCATCGGTATCGGTAGCTTCAGGTTCATCATTTTGATAGTATCCCGTTAGCCAAAAATAGTCAACACCCCTAGGGTCAGTTCTTTTATCAAACTCCTCGCGCCAAGTACCTAGGTTTTGTCTGCATACCCTAACACCTCTTATCTCTTCAAGCGGTATTGCCGGAAAATTTACGTTAAGGCATACGCCTGTTTTGAGGCCTTTGGCTAAAACCGATTCAACAATAGGCCTACCGAACCTAACGGCACCGCTAAAATCGGCATCGGGCAAATAGTCGAGTAAAGAAAAGCCTATGGCTGGTATTCCGTACAAGCAGCCCTCAATAGCCGCACCCATTGTACCCGAGTAAAAAACGCTTACCGACGAGTTTGAGCCATGATTTATACCCGAAAGCACAATATCTGGCATTCCTTTTATAATCTGATTCATTGCAATCTTAACGCAATCAACGGGGGTTCCGCTAACCGAGTACATCTCCACATTATCGTTTCGCTTGTGCTTACGAATGCGCAACGGCCTCTTAATTGTAATGGCGTGCGACATACCTGAACACCCTTCGCTTGGAGCCACCACAACTACCCTACCCAATGGCTTCGCCATTTCTATTAAAGCTTCTACACCCTTCGCACGATATCCATCATCATTCGATATTAATATTAACGGCTCTCTTTTACTTGAATTAATTGACATATTATTTTTAAGTTTGGTTACAAAGTTACTCATTTCAATGAAATTATACAGCTAAACATCATCGTATGATAGCACATTTACTCATATATATACATATATAAACGAATAACCGTTAATATAAAACACAACGGGCAGAAAAAGGTTTGCAAAGCGAATAATGTGTTATGGGTTGGATTAACTACTGGGGTTAAGGTTGGCGAGAAGTTAACTACAAACTCTGAACCTGCCATATTTTCAAACACTAGGCTGCAATTATCTGAGCCAGCATCTTAGCTATAGCCATTTTCACCAAGTGCAAATCCCCTTCCCTGTAATTTTCTACCCGTTATACTTTTGAGACGCGCATAATAAAAGCAAAGCCGAGAAGTTGGTGAACTCCCCGGCCTTACCTACAAAAAAGCTCTATAACAACCTAAAAATTAAGAATTTATAATTCGAACCGATTCAGATGCTGATGTTAATGTTTGAGAACCGCCCACACAACCACCCTCACAACACATCACCTCGAAGAAATCAGTCTTACAATCTTTCACCGCACGAGCCAGCTGCCGTATGGTTGCTTTATTGAGCCCACTTACTTGATGTACCTCCAGCTCCTGCCCCAACAATATTCCTACAGATTGAGCAACACCACCCGAAAGAGCAAATTTCCTCCCCAATTCAGGAACCTTCTCGTTCAAAGGAAAAGTTTCCTGCTCTGCAACTTCAACACCGTGAGCAACAATTAAAGCACCAAGTTCCTCAAAACTCATTGTATAATTAACATTTTTATCTTTTCGTGCCTCCCCTTTTTTTGCCAAACACGGCCCAATAAATACTATTTTAGCATCAGGATGATTTTTTCGCACTTCGATAGCCGACAATACCATTGGACTAGGAGTATGCGATATAGATGAGCGCCACGAAGGCTGATTTTTCTCAACATAGTCGACCCAAGCTGGGCAACAGGAACTCATTAAACCAGGATATTCTGATTGCTTAAGAAGTTCCACCAACTCATCCGTTTCTAGCCGTGCAGTAAGTTCTGCTCCCTCTGCAACTTCGTATAAATTGGAAAACCCTACGGCTTTTATAGCTCCGTAAATTTGCTCAAGCGGAGCCCTAAACTGCCCCGCAATAGCAGGAGCAACGATTGCCACAACCTCCTTTTCAGAATTTATATCTTGAATAATTTCGGGAACGTCAGAAGAAGGAATTATAGCTCCAAATGGACAAGCCTGCATACAACGACCACATAAAATACATTTTTCCATATCAATCTCTTCATGGCCCTCAGCATTTGTACTGATTGCATTGACAGGACAAACTTCCTCACAAGGTCGCGGTTGAAATTGGATGGCATTATACGGACAATTACGCATACACAACCCGCAATTGACACAAGTTTCAGTATCAATAAACGCTTGCCCATTTTTAAACGAAATCGCATTTTTGGGGCAATTTACCTGACAAGGCCTCGCTTCACAACCTCGACATAAGTTTGTAACCACATAATTTGCAGAGGGGCAATTGCTGCATGCTTCTGAAATTAGGTTTAGATAAAAATTTTGTGACCCACGAGCATGCTCACCATACCAACTCAGCGGGGTAAGCTCGTCGGTTTCATCCTTTTCAGCATAACCGAGAATTGACATAATTTTATATTTCAGCACCGCCCTATCCTTATGCAAACAGCACCGCCACGGATCGCGACCACGTGGTTTAAGAAGCAAAGGTATTCGATCGAGGTCTCTAGTATTTTCTTGCAAAAGGAGTCTATAAACCCTTATCATTAGATCCTTACGAATAATTGATGTATTACTTTTACTTAGTGCCATGTCCAATACGTTTTTCCAAATATTCCAATACTTTCGAAACAGAAGCCTCCTGCATTACCTCGCCATCAATCTCAACAAATGGAGGATGCATTTCACTATCTTTGCAATAGCCCATACATGGCGATCCCTTAATATCGACCAAGCCTCTCCACTCCTCGGGCAATCTTTGACCCAACGATGGTAATTCAGACCCACCGAGTACATGACACAACGTTCCTGTACAAACGACAACTTTATGTTTTTTCATTTTCAAACATTTAAGTGTAAAAACTCTTTATATATATTTCAAGGAAGCCTCCTTGAGGTATTTCTTCTCGAGCAAATACGCAATCTTCTTAATTACATTACGCCGAATTTCTAATTCAACAGGCAAACTTGGATCCTGATGAGCCTCATTAATTTTAGTGCCAACCAAAAACTCGATATGATCGTGACTCAGGAATTCCTCTATCACCAACCGAGCAGGATCATGCCGCGCAGCGTCCTCATAGTTACCATGCTTGAGTAATTCGGCCGCCTTACATAGAGTGAGAATTCCTTCGGTGACCAAATCAACACCATTGATATACGAAATGGGTGGAATGTCGCTAGTAAAATTCTTCATATCAACCTCAATCTGCTCACCCCATTCGCGTGCAACAATAACCGCTGTAGTTCCTCCGCACAAAACAGTACGCCCTTCAAACTCTCTAATGGTAGCAGCCATTTCCTCATCTTTACTTTTAGAAAAAGGAGGGCCAGTGCAAACCAATAACTTACGAGGGTTACGAAAATACAGTACTGCACAGGTTATATCGTCGCTGGGCTTACCAATATCGTTGAGAACAGATTGGCTAATAATCCTTTTGCGCAATTCATAGGCTGATATTCCGGGGTTCTTTTCAATAATTTGACTAATGACACCTCCCATTTGATCTGTTTCCCAACCAAAGGGCATATCCTTACGACCAATTCCCGATTGCGAAACTCCATCGCTAAACAATACTATACGATCCTCTTTTTGTGTTTGAAACTCGGTAATGCTAACCTCTCCATCTGCCAAAACTTGATGTTCGAGTGCTAGTAACTCATTTTTTCGAAAAACCAAAAATTGAGGATTTCCATATTCAATAATGCGTGTCTTTCCATCAAATTCCGTGTCGACAATGGTGAAGGAAGCAAATGCTATTTTTCGCTGAGGATCAACGGGCAATGTATCACGAATAGAAGTAGCACTGCGCTCAATGGGCTGATCGTTAATGGTGAAGTTAAGTGCCATGGTAGCCGTCATGTTAGCCAATATATTGGCTCTTATTCCAGAACCCAACCCATCGGACAAAACGGCAACCAACCGGTTTTCATTCTTTATCTTCTCACTTAAAAACACATCGCCACACACGATTTGTCCAAACTTGGGGATAAAACCGTAATCAATATCAATAAACGTCTTTTTCATATGAAGAACCTCCTGTAAATGAATCGATAACAGTATTAATTACACATTCGGTGTTAGCTGCATTTTCACCGAGAACACTCGCTGCCTTTTGCGCCGTTAACATATTCTCGCGAATCACATTTTTCAACCGCACAATTACATCATCTAAAGACACCTCGTGCTCTCCGGGAACCCGAACAATGGCACATACCTGTTTATGTTTTTGAATAGTAAATAAGGACACATGCAATAGCCTCCCCTTATGGTTTAAATCGCGTTCAATGCGTTCATGCCCCGATTCGAGCAAATTTTGAAACAATCGCGATAGCGGTGTTAATTTATCAATACTTACCCCCTCTAACCCCGGCTTTGCCTCGTAGGCTAGTCTAGAGGATTCGTCCCAGATAGAAGCAAATATTTGGTTGGATTCTATCACTTTCAACTTATCATCAACGATTACAACGCCATAGGGCATTTTATGCAATAAAACGGAAGCCTTATTTTGCGCCATTTTTCGCATATAGCTCACACACATTTGAGACTCGGCTTTCCCATCCAGTATAGCACGCACAAAAGCTTTACATGTACTATATCCGCATCCGCCACAATTCAACTCATCGGTAGAAGAGAATTTACCAATGGAAGTGAGCGTTTCGGTTATTTCAGCCTCAGAGTATACAGAAGCATCTACGGAACTATTAAAATGAAAATCAGCAGAAACATTTACAGGCTGGTAAAAACTTTTTTTAGTGCTTTCTAAAACTTCAGCATTAATACTTTTCAGCACATCTTCACGCGCCTGCACAATATTAAATGGGCTTATGCGACCAGGTCCATTGATGCATCCACCATCACATGCCAACAACTCTAAAAAAAGTGGCGAAGAAGGGGATTGGGGCAAGTTCTCGAGAAGAGCCTTCACGGTACTCATTCCAGAAAAACTCATAAAAGCAGAACTTGTTTGGGCAACTCCTTTACTCAAACTATTACTCATTCCGCCATCAATAGGGTAATATTTACCTGCTTCTGCATTAAATGGATAGAAAGATTCAGACCCATCGAATTTAACAAATTCAGGTCCCATGCCGCCACTATCTAACATCTCCTGTAATTCCTTAAAAGTTAAAACGGCATCAACCACATTTCCTGCGGATTCCACCTCCTCCTTTTTAGCAATACATGGCCCGGCAAAAACCACCTTGGCATTTGGATGCATGCGTTTAATCAAACGAGCATGTATCTGAAGTGGGCTTGCAAAAGGCGTTAACTTATCAATATGCTGCGGGTAGTACTTCTGTATCAACTCAACAATAGTGGGACAACAGGTGGAGATATGAACACCATTTTTCTGATCTTCTAACCAAACACGTAATTCATCAGACAAGTATTCGGCACCCAACGCAGTTTCCGACACTGCTGTAAAACCTAGTTCTCGCAATGCGCCTAAAAATTGATGTTCTGAATATTCTTTAAAATCACTAATAAAGCTGGGAGCTAACGAAAGGTATACGGGGTCCTTTTGCTGAAGAAAATAATCTACTGTTTGTATATCATTACGAATTTTTTTTGCGCCAACCGGGCAAACAGTAGTACAAACGCCACAATAAACGCATAAATCATACATAACACTAGCCAAATGATCCTCAATTTTAATGGCTTTAACCGGGCAATGCCGAATGCATTTATAACAATCCTGACAGTTGTTAGATTCGGTATATATTGCTTTCTGCTTGTTCATGGCTTATCAAAATTAGAATTAACCTAATGCACCAGCTCGAAATGCTGATTTAAAATATCAATAACAGAATTTCTATCAACCTTATGGTAACCAATGTCGTTAACAAAAAAGTTGGGACCTTCGGCACATTTTCCTTGGCATAGATGTCCTTTAAACTCAACCTTGTCGGTTAGTTTATGGGTGCCCAAATATTTCTTAATAACTTCCAGCACCTCCTGATTGCCCCTTCGGTAACAGGAGCTACCCAAACAAATTGATATAACAGTCGTTTCTTTCATAGCAGCAGATTTTACTAAAAAAAATGATTCTTAATTCCTTTTCCATTTACTTCTTTATAGCCACAACCTCAGCACCGAGGCGCAACGCCATCAACAAACTAAAGGAGATTGTTTGTAAAGTGTAGTGGGATCAAAAACAAGAGCCCAGTGCCAATTCCAAAACAAGCTCCGTTCAGTTCAATTAAATATTAGTATAGTTGCCTGTATAAACTGCCATAAATAACTTTTCAAAGTCAGCAGCAGTTGTGGGGCGAGGGTTAGATCCAGTACAAGCATCGGCTTCAGCATTTATTGAAACTCGACTTAAGTTTGCCTTAAACTCAGCCTCGTCAATACCATACTCTTTCAGCGAAGCAGGGATTCCCATCTCCGCATTCAAAGATTTTATCATACCGATGTATGCATCGCATAACTCCTTGTCTGAACGTCCCTCCAATCCAATGTAGCGAGCAATTTCGGCATATTTTGCTTCCGAAACTTTTCTATTCCACTGTATAACAGTTGGTAAATAAATGGCATTGGCACATCCGTGTGGTATATGATAAATTGCACCTGTTTTATGAGCCATGCTATGACAAATACCTAGCAAAGCATTGCTAAAAGCCATTCCGGCCAAACACTGAGCAATATGTAATGCATCCCGCGCTTCAGCATCTCCATTATACGATTTCATAAGGTTCTCCTTAATCATTTTGATGGCTTTCAATGCCAGCGGGTCGCTAAAATCTGAAGCTAAGGAAGCCGTTAACGCTTCTGTGGCATGTGTTAATGCATCCATACCAGTATGAGCCGTTAAAGTGGGAGGCATTTTATAAGCTATTTCGGAATCTAGAATGGCGATATCGGGTGTTATTTCAAAATCGGCTAAAGGATATTTGATTCCAACCTTATAATCGGTTATTACCGAAAATGCTGTAACCTCGGTTGCTGTTCCACTTGTGGAAGGTATGGCTACAAATCGAGCCTTTTTACGGAGTGTAGGAATATTAAAAGGCTTGGCAATATCTTCGAACTTCGCATTGGGATGCTCATAAAACACCCACATTGCTTTTGCGGCATCAATGGGAGAACCGCCACCAATACTAACGATCCAATCAGGCTCAAAAGCCTGCATCTTTCTAGCTCCTTCGAGCACCGTTTCAACAGATGGGTCGGGTTCTATCCCCTCAATCAGCTGAGTTTCCATTCCGGCCTCTTTCAAATACTCAAGAACTTTATCAAGAAAACCAAAACGCTTCATTGACCCACCACCAACAACAACGCTTGCACGCTTTCCCTGTAAGGTTTTTAGCACTTCCATGCTTCCTTTTCCAAAATAAAGATCTCTCGGTAATGTGAATCGGTTCATAACTGTAGCTTTTAATATTTAACAATAGGATTAATTATTCATTTGTCTATCCTATGTCAAATCAAATACCAAAAGCCACAATTCACTATATGTCAGTGCTTTAGAAACTAAATCCTACAATAAATCAAATTACGCCAATAAAAATGTCCTAAAACCGCTCGATCCACCTTAAATTCGTGTGCAGTTTTAGGACATTGCTCAATTTCAGTACAACTACTACCTAATGCTGATTTCGTACCGTTTAATCTTCTGATACAAGGTATTCCTACTAATATTCAAGACCTTAGAGGCAGCAGACACATTAAAATCGTATGTTGTTAAACAGGATATTATTCCATCCTTTTCTATTTCGGCCAATGTTTTTGGCACAAAGGCATTTTTAGCACGCTGCAAAGCCTCTCTATTCTTTTTAAAATCACGTTGGGTGCTATTATTCAAAAACGAGGAATAATCGCCATCGAGAACCACAAATCGTTCCATAAGATTTTCAAGTTCCCTAACATTTCCTGGCCAACTATAATTCTGAAGCCATGCGCCCAACTTATTATCAATATGAGGCATTGGACGAGCCATTTCGCTCGCTTTTTTTGCAGCAAAAAAACGCGCCATCGGTAAAATATCGTCAACCCGATCTCTTAGTGGAGGTACATGAAGATGAAAAACATTTAAACGATAAAACAAATCGAGACGGAATCTTCCATTTAACATCTCTTCTTCCAAATTCTTGTTGGAAGCTGCGATTATACGAACATTTATCGGAACATCTCTCTTGCCCCCAATACGAGTAATATATCCTTCCTGCAAGCAACGCAACAATTTCACCTGCATTTCAAACGGCATATCACCAATTTCATCCAAAAAAATTGTTCCATGGTTGGCCAATTCAAACTTACCGGGCGAACCACCCTTTGCGGCGCCAGTAAAAGCCCCCTCTTCATACCCAAACAATTCACTTTCAATTAACGAAGAAGCAATTGCACCACAATTAATTGCTATAAAAGGGGCTTCTTTTCGCAACGATGCATTATGTATAGATTGAGCGATAACCTCTTTCCCCGTTCCACTTTCGCCACTCAACAAAACGGTAGAAGGTTTGGTTGCAACCAGCTGTGCTTGCTGAATCAAATTATGCATAGAAACACTCTCGGCGATTATGCTATCAAAACTAAACCGCGTGTGATGCCCTTGGTATTTCTTTATCAAATCCACCACCCTGCTAAACTGTCTAAATGTTAATAGGTAGCCATGCATAGCATTATTTTCTCCTCGAATAACATAGGCATTAAATAAATATCGCTCATTAATACCAGGTATGCTAAATGACGCATGCTCATCGGTAAACTTCAATTCGTTGAGAATAATTCTTTTTATCCTTCTCCAATCAGGAAGCATCTCATTAATATCCTGTGCAAGCAACTCTGTACGGCGGATATTAATCATACGACAAGCGGTATCGTTAATCCATTCTACATTGTCGCTGATATTTATGGCCATCACTCCAAAAGCCAAATTATTCATCATCGCAAATGCAAATTGGTTTGATATTTCCAGTTGTCGCAAGGACTCCTCTTCACAAATTTGATTTTCAATTGCATGTGCTGCAGAAATCACCATACCCAGCGTATGGGGATGAACCTGATTAACATGCCCAGTCATATTAATACACCCAATTACTTTACCGTCTTGAATAATTGGCGCAGCCGAGCACGTCCAGCCATGATAAGCTGATACAAAGTGATCTCTCCCCGTAATCTGGACTGGTTTCTTATCATGAATAGCCAATCCCATTGAATTTGTTCCAATAGACGATTCCGACATATATGCCCCCCGCACTATTTGCAATTCTGCCGCCTCTTGAAGCATATTATCATCACCTAAAATAACCAATATACACCCCTTGGCATCCGTGAGATTAATAAAAAAGTCGGATCCTGAAACCGTTTTATAAATCTGAAATATAATGGATGCTGCATGTTCAATAAGTCGACCATTCACTTTAATGAGAACGTCTAACTCTTCACTCGATAATATATGACTGGGAAACTGTCTCGATGTTTCTATGCCGTACTCTTCACTTCTCCGATGCGATAACCCTATATTACTCATTTAATCTAATTGAATTTAATATGCAAACCACAATTTGCTTAAGATACAATCCGCAAGCATTCTCCGGTAGTAACAGAAATCAGCTGTTAAGATCGGGAATGATGATTTACGGATTTCGACGACAAACTTACAATGCTTTTCTACTTAACGACACTAGCAACCAAAAGTTATTACAATTCGTTAATATTTCTCCACTTTCCATTAAATGCGCTGCAAACAATCGAATTACAAATACCTATTCGAATAAACATACCCCAGAAAACCAACCAAATTCAAACAAATACCAGGCTATTAAACCTTTGCCAAAAACACATTCGCGATACAAAAACGATTAACCCAAACAGTAATACCAGTGAACTTTAAACAAATAGCCTAACGGTTAAGTATAGAGTCATTTTTTTCATACATTTGTAAGTTTTAAAACGAATTGCGTTAATTCATAAATAATTTCAGTTTCAATGAAAATTTCGTACAGCTGGCTAAAAGAGTATATTGATGTAAATCTCTCACCCGAAGGGATGTCGGAAATACTAACAGACATAGGCCTTGAGATTGATTCGCTTAAAAAAGTAGAAGCGGTAAAAGGTGGCCTGAAAGGGGTAATTATTGGCGAGGTACTTACCTGCGAAAAACACCCCGATGCCGATAAACTTAGTGTTACCACAGTAAATATTGGACAACCTGAACCACTTAATATTGTTTGCGGAGCACCCAATGTAGCTGCCGGACAAAGAGTTGCCGTAGCAACCATTGGTACTACGCTATACTTCAATGAAAACGAGCTAACACTAAAGAAAACCAAAATAAGGGGTCAGGTATCGGAGGGTATGATTTGCGCCCAGGATGAGCTAGGACTGGGAACCGAACATGATGGTATTATGGTGCTAAGCCCCGATGCCCCCATTGGCCAATCGGCATATAGCTACTTTAAACTTGAAGACGATTTTCAATTTGAAATAGGATTAACGCCAAACCGTATTGATGCTGCTTCGCATTACGGAGTTGCCCGCGACTTGGCAGCCTACCTAAACCTACAAAAGCCCACCAAGGCGGCTAAGCCTTCGGTAGATACATTTAAACCCGATAATAACTCGTTACCCATTCAGGTTGAAGTAGAAAACACAAACGCCTGTCCTCGATATAGCGCAATTACTATTAGCAATGTAAAGGTTGGTCCATCGCCCAAATGGCTTCAAAACCGTTTACGCTCAATTGGACAAAACCCCATTAACAACGTGGTTGACATTGCTAACTTCGTATTACACGAAATAGGCCAACCAATGCATGCCTTTGATGCCGATAAAATTGAGGGCAATAAGGTTATTGTTGGTACGCTACCACAGGATACAAAATTTGTTACACTCGATGAGGTTGAACGAAAACTTAATGGTAACGACCTAATGATTCGCAATGCTACCGAAGGTATGTGCATTGCGGGTGTTTTTGGTGGTAATAAATCGGGAGTTACGGAGCAAACGCAAAATATTTTCCTCGAAAGCGCCTATTTTAATCCTGTTTGGATTCGCAAAACAGCAAAACGCCACGGTATGAATACCGATGCCTCATTCCGTTACGAACGTGGCACCGACCCAAACATAACCATTTGGGCATTAAAACGTGCTGCCACATTAATTAAAGAGATTGCCGGGGGTGAAATCTCTTCAGAAATTGTGGATATATACCCAAATCCCATAGCAAATTTTAGCGTTACCCTTGATATTGACTACACAAACAAGCTGATTGGGAAAGTTATACCCATAGAAACGATTAAACAGATTTTGAAAGGTCTCGAAATTTCAATTGAGGCTGAAGACAGCAACAGCCTGAGCCTTAGCATTCCTCCTTATCGTGTTGATGTTCAACGAGAAGCCGATATAGTAGAAGAAATTTTACGCATTTACGGATATAATAACGTGGAGGTGAGCCGTAAGGTAAACAGTACGCTTGCACACAGCTCACGACCAGATAAGCACAGTGTGATTAAGCTAATATCCGACATCCTTACAGGCATTGATATGAACGAGATAATGTGTAACTCATTATCAAAAAAAATATACTACCAGAATCTTGAAACACACCCTACTGCCAGTACTGTTGAAATAATTAATCCGCTTAGTATCGATTTAAATGCAATGCGCCAAACGCTTCTTTTTGGTGGACTAGAAACGATTATATACAACACAAACCGTAAGCGAAGCAACTTAAAATTATACGAGTGGGGCAACTGCTACTTTTTCGACAAAGAAAAAAGCAACCCTGAAGATGCTCTAAAAGCATACTCGGAGGAGATGAAGTTAGGCCTATGGATAACAGGGGATGATACGGAGGAGAGCTGGGCAAAGGAACAGAAAAAGGTGTCGTTTTACCACCTTAAAGCCATCGTTACCAACATTCTGGAAAAGCTGGGCATAAACAGCAACAACATTAGCCTAACCGATGCGCCCAATGACCTGTTTGATTATGGCACAACCCTAGTGGTTAATAACAAAACGGTTGGGTACATAGGCGCAGTTGCGAAGAAAATATGTAAAGATTTTGACATTAAGCATAAAGTATTCTTTGCTGAGCTTTACTGGGGAGCTATATTTAAAATGGCGAAACGGAATAAAATTCAGTATGCTGAAATCTCTAAATATCCTGAAGTACGACGCGATTTGGCTCTGCTTATTGATAGCAGCATATCATTTGCACAAATAAAGGAGGTGGCCTACAAAACGGAGCGTAAATTAATTAAAAACATCAATCTGTTTGATGTGTACAAAGGTGCGAACCTGGGCGAAGGGAAAAAATCGTACGCGGTTTCGTTTACCCTACAGGACGAGAACAAAACGCTAACCGATAAACAGATTGATAAGGTGATGAATAATCTTATTGGTTCTTTCGACAGGGATTTGGGAGCACAGATAAGGTAATTTTGAATTAGTACACAACAAAAAAGCCGCCCATGGGCGGCTTTTTTGTTGTGTACTATGCTACTTCTTGTATGAAAATTTCATTACACCTAAGCTAGCCTTAGCAGTAGGATCAGCATCAGGAGTGATTTCAGTAATTTTAATTACATATACCTCTTCGCCCAGCACGCCAATGTAAATATCATCAACAGCAGGAGCCTCAACAGCCGTTAGCTGGCCTTCTGTTCCGGCAGTATTAAACACATCCAGAGCAAGTTCTTTAATGCCAAGTTCGTAATCAAAATCATTGGCTTTTACATACTTTGCTCCAACGCCCGCAGTAGTAATCTCTTCGTTATTGCTATTTGTCCAAACTACTTCATTTGAATTCCAAGCACCTGTAAAAGTCGATTCAGCTACATTATCAGCGCTTATTAAGTATCTGCCCAAGGTTTCATTTTCAGTATTATCATAAGCAGAAACAGCCACATCATTTTTCAAATCCCAGCAACCTTTACCAGAACCCATCAAATGCCATATTTCACCTCCATTTTCTGTCTCAACGAGTGTAGTATATGCTCCCATTGTAACAGTAAATGTGGCATCCTTAGTCTCACCTTGTCTGTCCTTTACAAAAACAGTATACTCAATTGCGTCAATTGTACCGTTAATAAAGTCTTCGTAGTTAACATTGTCAGAGTGCTTAAAGTTAACCTCAGTTAACTCGAAAGCGTCTTGCTTTTCTACTGATAAAACTTCTCCCACCAATTCATCTTTAAGCAGTTTTGAACGTTCAATGGTAATTTTTTCAATTTTACCGGGAGCACCAATGGTAATATCTATGCTCAAATCGAAAGCAGTTCCTTCGGTAATATCAAGAACTTTTGAGGATCCCTCGTTAAAAGTTACAGTAGGCGCTTCAAAAACCTCTGGATCTTTTTCACAAGAGGTTAACATAACACTACCAGCAAACATGGCTAAAGCCAAATACTTTAATGATTTAATTTTCATAAGATAAAAATTTTAATGTAACAATATTGTTTAATTTTATGCAACGCATACAAAGATAAAATAATAAAATTATACTACAAACGCTATGCCTAAAAGAATGTTCAAAGAGAAAAAGTTATTATTAATTAAGGGAGATATAACTGCCCACAAGTTTGATGCAATTGTAAATGCTGCCAATGGCACGCTTTTGGGGGGCGGTGGCGTAGATGGGGCAATTCACAGGGCGGCAGGTCCTGGGCTGCTCGAAGAATGTAGAACCATTGGGGGTTGTCCCACTGGAGAAGCCCGAATAACTAAGGGCTACAACCTTATTACACCCTACGTAATACATACCGTTGGTCCCATTTGGAATGGAGGCAGCAGTAACGAGCAACAGTTGCTGCAAAATGCGTATAAAAACAGCTTACAACTTGCAAAAGAGCATAACATACACACCTTAGCATTTCCTAATATTAGCACGGGCGTATATGGTTTTCCGAAATTACTGGCTGCCAAAATTGCAGTTGAAACTGTCAGCAGTTTTTTAGCCCATAACAGTATGCCTAACAAAGTAACCTTTGTATGTTTTGATGATGAGAACTTTGACATTTATAAAGAGTTGCTGGGGAATTAGCTTTGTTTTTCATCCGCATTATTAAGTATCTATATTTAATGCTGTTTGGTTAAGGTTGCAGGCTTTCCTTCGTCTTCGCTCAGGGCAAGCCGCTTAACCTGACTGTCACATCTAATAAAATTCACACATCCATAGTGCAAAACGAATCCGTAGGATTCAAATGTTTATATAACAATAAAGCACCCTAAGGTATTCGACCTCAACAAGGTAGAACAACATAGCGATACAATAAACGCTATAAATATGCAACCCCTTCGGGGTTTCCTGGCAAAGCAAACAGATCCGCAAAATTCAGATACCTATAAAGAAATATGGCAAATACATAATACGCACAACAATTATTGAGGTTTAGCCGCCTTTAAGCAGGCATACTCACTACTATTTAATTGATTAATTATCAACAATTGGAAACTTAATTTCAGCTATATCGAATTAACGTAGTGAACTAAACGGCATTATATCATTATTTAATAATAACAATTGCCAACCTATGCCTAGGCTCGCTGAAATGTGTAAAAACATAATCTGTTTTTCGTTCCATTTTAATTAACTTTGCAGCAACCATATAACAAGAGTAAATGCTTAAAAAGATTAGAGTTTCGGCTGTATCGTATCTAAATACCGCTCCGTTTGTATACGGGTTACAAAAATGCGAAACTGCCGGCATTATCAATTTATCTCTGGACAACCCTGCCGAGTGTGCTAGGAAATTAACAGAAAATGAGGTTGACATTGCCCTTACTCCCGTTTTTGCAATTCTAGATAAACCTGAGTATAAAATTATAACCGACTACTGCATAGGAACTAATGGCGTTGTACGTACCGTTGAACTTTTCAGTAACAGCAATTTCGAAGATATTAAAACAGTGTATCTCGACACCCACTCACGGACATCGGTAAATTTGGTGAAAATTCTTGCAAAATATTTCTGGAAAAAAAACTTTGAATGGAAACCCTTAAACCCTAGTAGTAAACCCTCGGACTTTAAAAAGGAGGAAGCAATTCTAGCTATTGGCGATAAAGTTTTTGACTACGAACCACACTTCAAAACGAACATTGACCTGGCCAGTGAATGGCAAAAATTTACGGGCCTACCCATGGTTTTTGCAGTATGGGCAACACGTATTAACACGGAGCCCAGCTTCTTAGAAACGCTCAACTCAGCCTTAAACTTTGGCATCCAGCACATCGATAAAAGCATTGCACCTTACATTAACGAACGGATATCACATAAAGAAGCCTATATTTACCTAACTCAAAACATATCGTATGGGCTTGACAATAAAAAAAAGGAAGCCCTCGCGCTATATGGAGAATACGCTCGTAAGCTAAAAACTGAAAACTATATTCCTTCAAAATAATAAGCAATGAAAACAAAATCCATACTGCTCACCATTAGCCTATTGCTATTTGCCAGCTGGCTATTCGGAAATGTCGACACAATTCCAAATGACAAAAAAACCCTTATATATAAAATTGGAATTTTAGAGGAGATTATGCCCTCTGCCTGGAGGTTTGTTCAGCAAGGGTTTGACGAGGCCAATGAGCTAAATGCCGACATAGTACTAATACACCTAAATACATATGGGGGGTTAGTTGACGTGGCCGACTCAATTCGCACTAAAATATTAAATAGCCACATTCCCGTTTGGGTTTTTATCGACAATCAGGCCGCATCGGCGGGTGCACTTATAAGCATTGCTGCCGACAGCATTTATATGCGACAGGGAGCCAGCATTGGCGCGGCAACGGTGGTAAACCAAACTGGCGAAAAGGCGCCCGATAAGTACCAATCGTTTATGCGTAGCATTATGCGGTCAACCGCCGAAGCCAAAGGCAAGTATCCAATAGTAGAAAATGGCGATACAACTTTTAAATGGCGACGCGACCCTAAAATTGCCGAGGCAATGGTTGATGAATCGGTTTTTATTGAAGGGGTTATTGATACGGGTAAAATTTTAACATTTACCACCGAAGAAGCTATGCTGTGGGGGTATTGCGAAGGGAAAGCAGAGTCGATAGAAAATCTTTTAACCAATGCGGGTATCACTAACTACAAACTAGTTGAGTTTAAGCCCACTTTAATTGATAAAATCATTGGGTTTTTAACTAGCCCAATTATTTCGGGCCTGCTTATTATGGTTATTGTGGGTGGAATTTACTTCGAACTTCAAACACCCGGGATTGGTTTCCCCTTGGCAATAGCCATTCTGGGAGCAATTTTATACTTTGCACCCCACTATATTGAAGGGCTAGCCGAACATTACGAAATTTTAATTTTTATTGTGGGACTTTTACTAATCGCTCTAGAGATTTTTGTAATACCTGGCTTTGGCATTGCTGGTATTAGCGGAATTCTGCTGGTAATTATAGGCTTAACTGTGGCTATGATTGATAATGATATTTTCAGAGATACAAGGCCCTTTTCGTGGGTAGAAATTTTGAAACCACTTGCCACAGTCTCCGTGTCGCTAGTATCCGGAATAATTATCTCCATAATACTTAGCCGCAAGTTAATTACCTCACCCTCATTCCCTTCACTTGCATTAAACTCGTCGCTAACTATGGAAGATGGGTATATTGGGGTAGACAAAAATCAAAAAAACACACTAGGAAAAACAGGGGTGGCCGTTACCGTTTTACGCCCATCGGGAAGAGTAAAGATTGGTGAAGATATTTTTGATGCCGTATCGGAAGATGGGTTTATTAATAAGAATGAAGAGATAAAAGTTATTCGTGATGAGGCTGGGCAGGTTTACGTTATAAGACATCCATAATATAAGTCGTTAATGGCTGAGGGTGTATGAAGCGTTGGGCATTTCGAAGCACTTTCCTGTTAAGCCACCACAAATTTTATTAAATGTAACGCCCTTGAAATTAGCACTATCCGCCCAATGATTTACACACTTTGTTGGCAACTGGGCATTTTATCAATAATTTATGAAAGATTATTTATTGTATTTCTGTTCAAATATTTACACTTTACTGAATTGTCTCTTTACATTTTCAAGTTCTTCTATAAAAACATTCATATTGGAAGATGGGTTATTGAAAAGGGTTAATTCTTTTGCCCGTTCACATGCTTTTGTGCAAATCTCAGATAATTTAATTTCAAGTTGAGAATCAATAACTCCTTTCTTATATGTATTTCTGTTCCTATTGCTCAATTGTCTAATGCAATTTTCCGTTGTAATGTTTGCTGTCTGATTTTTATAGTGAAGTAAAAACCACAACTCAATAGATGGGTTTGATGCTATCAATACAGCAGATTTTATTGATTTAAGTTTCTCTAAAACTTGTGGCACATCCGCATCATACATCAAAAAGTCCTTGTCTTTGTCATGAGTGGGTTTGCCTTGCTTGCTATTCTGAATTATTCGTTGTGTTATTTTATTTCCAACAATTTTAGGCACAATTTCAATGGGGATTCTATATTTTGAACGCAGAAAATAAACATATGCTTCTTCTGTTTCGCCTTCACAAAAGACCCAAAAATGAGGATTTATCTTTTTCCCTTTTGATGCACTTCTTTTACTTGCCATCTAACAATGATTTAATTTTTTCACTTGAATCATTCATAAATGGAATTGCATCAAAACGTCCTTGTAAATATGCTTTTTCTAAATCCATTGTATCTCGAAAATCACTGTAATCATATAACGAGTATAAATCGGTTGAGCCATCTTGATTCTTATTTGCAAAAAAGATTTGGTCTTTTCTTACATTCTTTAAATTTAAAAAACGAGTGTTATGAGTTGTACATAATAACTGCGCTTTCTCACTTGCTCTAAATATATTAAACAGGTATTCAATTATTTTTGGATGTAAACTATCTTCTATTTCATCAATTAAAAGTACTTTATTATGCTTCACTACATCAAGTATAGTCAGCATTATGAAAAATAATTTGATTGTGCCTTGCGATTCTTCTGTAAGAAAATCAAAAGCTATTGATGGTGAAGCTTTATGAAAAGTTCTGATTTGTAAATAGTCTTGAACAACATCTTCAACAGTTAAAGTCATGGTTTTAGCATCTGCTTTATAATGCTTACCAGCTTTTTTTAATATTTTAATTTTGACATCAACAATATCACTATCTGCAATTTTGATAGCATCAATTAGTTGTTGTTTGTTTTGATTCGAAAGAGTTTCAATAGCTGAAGCTCCAAATCCAACATAGTCTAAAATAAACTGACTATGAAAATAATTAAAGATTTCTTTTCCAATTTCTCTGTCCATTTGACTGGCACGGGAAATATATAAAGTTTTTTCAGAGGTGTTTTCAGCCACATCCAACGGACGTTTTATTTGGTCTCCAAAGCTATATTTCTCTTTTTTTGTTTTTCCCAAACGCTCATCGCGGGTAAAAATTTCTTTTATTCTGCCTTTAGGATAGAAATATAAACTTTCAGAAATAATCTTTTGACGTGTTAATGAAAAGGAATATTCATATTCAATGCCTTTGCTAACAAATCGAATGAAATAAGTACTTGGCTTACTATTATAACCGCTGAATTTAAAGGGCTGAAAGTTGTAAATAGTATTTTCATTATGTTGGTGAGATTCAAATACTAAAGCATTACAAAACCGAATAGCTTTGATAATATTACTTTTACCGGAAGCATTTGCCCCATAAATTGCTATTGTTTTTAAAATAGGGGTGTTATTAAAATCAAACAAATTATTATTGAGTGCCCTTGCATTTGCTGATTTTATATTTGCAGCTCTAAAATCAAGAACTATCTCGTCCTTAATAGAGAAAAAATTACTAATTCGAATTTCTAATACCATTTTAATAGATGTATTTGTAATTGTTTTGCAAATATAGACAATAAAAATGATTAAAATACATAAAACGCTAGTTAAAAATTTTTATTTTCAAATCTGTATTTAACAGGATGATAGTTTGCATAGTCTGTTTTCTTAGTCTTGCAGCCAACTATTGAATAAAATAACTAAACCGTAAGTTTCAACCTACTGAACATCGGTCTTACGCCCAGACCTATATAAAAAACCTGGGTCGAAATTATTATTCTCTGTCCTTGTCGGCGTGGTTTTACGCTCATGCAAAGGGTTTCGTACATCAATATCTTCAACAAAATTCCAGTATGCCCCATCAAAACTAAATCCGTTAAACATTGCATCGGGTACATAGTACTGGTAATTGCCAGCAAATGCCGGCTGCAATGGGGTAAGGCTATTAAAAACTATAATTCCATAAATTTTATCCCAACGCAAAACCATTGTTGCACGTGCCGAGTATTCGAATACTACCCTACTCAAAATACTATTATTAAGCCTAAAAATCGGCTTTCCAAAAATAATACTCCCATTTTCTCCTATGCTTAAAACATCAATAATTCTTTTTGATGAGAACGCATTGTTAAGATCTACCCCCAAAAGAACGTAGTAAGTTTCGCCTTCGACAATTTGCTGAACAATTTCGTAGTATAGAGCACCAAACCATTTTTCTGGCGAACCGCTTTCGGTATGAGGCTGGGCAAACTCACCCCTTTTATCAATCATTTCGAACACAGAAACAGCACCCTGCAGATTTAAAACAACCAAACCAAAGTACTTTTGCGTTCGGTTGGGCCCTGGTATATTCCATGTAAACAGGCGAATCACACCGTCGGGCGATGTTTGCTTTCCAATATTCACAAGCGAGTCGAAAGGATAAAAGAAAGCGCTATCGAGCAGTAATACATCCTTAAACGCTCTAATAAACTCGCTGTTTACCTCCTCCATTTGCGAGAAACCCTGGGCTTCTGTGATAGGTGAAAACGTCTCTTGCAGCATCTTTTCGGCATTAACCAACACATTGGCTTGTTGAGATAATACAGGGATTGCCCACATCACGGGGGAATAAATTATACAATACAAAATTAAGCGCTTGAACATATGTGTGCTAGTTAATGTTTATATGATTCATGTTTTAAAATAAGGATAATGATTATGAGAACTAACGACTTTTTTAAAAGAATATTCTCACTTCGCGTACTAATAGGTCTTATTATTGGTGGCGCTTTAGGTTTTGCATACTACCATTTTATTGGATGCCAAGGAAACTCGTGCCCTATGTGGGCTAACCCATACAGAAGCACGCTAATTGGCATGGCGTTTGGCGGAATACTCTTTTTAGACACTTCGAAAAAGCCTAAAGTCGATTCAGAGAATCAACAATAATGCCACAAACGTCTTTTATCTCGTCATTGGTAATAGTAAGAGGGGGTGAAATTCTAAATGCCGTATCGCAAAACAAGAACCAATCGGTTAGGTAACCAAGTTCAATTCCCATTTTCATAAACCGAAGCACGTAATCGAAAGAGCCCAGTTCAACGGCCATAAAGAGCCCATACGACCGTATTTCTTTTACCTTTGGATGCTTTAGGAGCAACGAGCGGAAGAGTTGCTCCTTGCTACTAACTTCCTCCATTAAGTTTTGCTCAAGAATAATTTTTAGCGATGCCAATCCCGCTGCACATGATACAGGATGGCCTCCAAAAGTAGTAATATGTCCTAATGGAGGGTCAGTTGTTAGGGTTCTCATAATTTCTGTTGAAGAAATAAATGCTCCCAATGGCATCCCTCCACCAAACGCTTTAGCGGTAAGCAGTATATCGGGTGTTACCCCCATTCGCTGAAAGGCAAATAGTTTGCCTGTACGCCCCATACCCGATTGTATTTCGTCGAAAATAAGCAACGCTCCCATTTTGGTACATCTATCCCGAAGGGCAGTAAGATACGCTTCGGTTGCGACTAAAACACCCGCCTCGCCTTGTATGGGCTCAATAATTACGCAAGCAGTTTGCTCGGTAATTTGGCTTAACGCCTCTATACTATTTAGGTTAATGTGCTCTATACCTGGCAGTAGTGGGCGGTACGAGCGTTTTGGTTCCTCGTTACCCATAACACTTAAAGCGCCCTGTGTGCTTCCGTGGTATGCATTTGTAAACGAAACAATACCATAACGACCAGTGTATCGTTTTGCCAACTTCATTGCCCCTTCAACAGCTTCGCTTCCTGAATTAACAAAGTAGATATTCTGTAAATTGTGGGGCAACTGTGCAGCCAGAAGCTGGGCTAACCTAACTTGTGGTGAATGAACTAGCTCGCCATACACCATTAAATGCATATATTTTTCGAGTTGCTTGGTAACAGCCTCAAGCACGCTAGGGTGCGAATGACCCACATTGCTAACAGAAACTCCTGAAATTAAATCGAAAATTTGCTGACCACTTGGGGTATAAAGATAGACCCCTTTGGCACTTTCTACCTCAAGAGCAAGGGGTGATTCGGATGTTTGGGCAACGTGGCGTAAAAAAAGTTCACGGTGAGTAATCATTTAGAAAAAAATCATTTATTAATAAGGTTTATATCATTTAGTAGCTGGTCGCGATACGACTTTCCAATGGGAATTACCTTACGCCCATCGGCTAACTTTATGACTACCGAGTTATCCTCAATGCTCGAAATTGCCTTTAGGTTAACTATAAATGACCGGTGCACCCTTTTAAATTGTGGTGTAGGCAGTTGATTCTCAATAGCCTTCATTGTAAAATGAATGGTGAATTTGTCGGTTAAAGAGTTTATTACCACATAGTTCTCAAGCGCCTCAATCCATAAAATGTGGCTATACTTAACTTTAACCAGCGAATTACCTTTCTTAACAAATATCTCATCAACCGATGAATCCTGCTTGTTTTTGTCGAAATTTTCAAGTGCTTTATTTGCCGCTTTAAAAAAGCGAGCGTAGGTAGCAGGCTTTAACAGGTAATCGATTACGTTATACTCAAATGCTTCGAGCGCATACTTTTCGCGCGATGAAACAATAATAACTTCAGGTTTTTGGGTAATTGTATCTAAAAACTCAATTCCTGTCATCTCTGGCATTTCGATATCGAGGAAAATAAGGTCAACAGTATTCCCTTCGTTTATATAGTTAATTGCCTCAACAGCACCAGAAAAAACTTCAGCCAGAGTCAGAAAACTAGTGCGTTTAACGTAATCCTCAATAACGCTACGGGTAATCTCGTCATCATCTATTATTATGCACTTCATAAGTTATAAAAGATTATCATTTGAGTGACGAATTTACGAAAATTATTAATGAACAGAGTTTATTTAGCAGTAAAAAATTGTTGACTACCTGAATTAATGCCTAATAAAACACCTTAACAGGCTAAATACTTAACGCCAACACCAAATTACTGTATTTAAAATTGGCTATTTTACTGTGTTTTGCTGAGAAATGAAACGCTCCTCGATTAATTTCCAGCTCCGTACAGATTTTCGAAGCCACTGGTGAAGTATAATATTAAATTCGTTCGGTGTAAGTGCAAAATCAATTCCAGCAGTACGAACCCCGTGCGACAGCTGCTGAAGGCATATTGCTGCGGAATTTGACAAGTTAAGGCTTTCTGTAAACCCATAAGTGGGAATAAGTACATACTCATCGGCAAGTTCTAATGCTTTAGGCGATAAACCAGTAAGTTCCGTTCCAAAGAGCATGGCAAATTTACCGCTTGTTACATCAAAATTGTTAATAGAGGTAACGTATGTATGCGGCGAGGTAGCAACAATTCTGTACCCTTGCGCTTTTAGCTCGCCAATGGCCTCAACTGTATTGTTGGCTAAGCCACTATACCTGTGCAAATTGAGCCATTTACTTGACCCCATTGCCACCTGTTGGTCCACACTAAAATCGTTCCTATTCTCAATAATGTGCACATCCTGTACTCCAAAGCAATCGCAACTGCGAAGGACTGCGCTGGCATTTTGAGGTTGAAAAATATCCTCGAGAACAACCGTAATATATCGTGTGCGATTGGAGAGTATATAGCGAAGCATTTCGAGCCGTTTCTCCGATACGAACCCGCCTAGGTAATTAATTACGTCAACATTGCCAAGGGCAACCATTTACTAATGATTAAAAGGTAAAGAGCGGTTAGGTTTTGTACACTTTATAAAAAAAATAAAGGGGCACCAATTAATTGATGTCCCTCCATAACTGCCGAATTGCGGTTTATTGAACTGAATCGTTAAGATCGCTACCTGGCTTAAACTTAACAACTTTTTTTGCCTTAATAGTAATAGGCTTACCAGTTTGTGGGTTACGTCCTGTTCTAGCACTTCTTTCTGTAACAGAAAAAGAACCAAATCCTACAAGAGCAACTCTATCACCGCTTTTAAGAGCGTCTCCTGTTGCTTTAACAAAGGCGTCTAGAGATTTTTTTGCATCAGCTTTTGTAATTTTAGCTTCAGCTGCCATTGCATCAATTAATTGAGCTTTGTTCATAATAAAAACATTTTAGGGTTAGAAATAGTTTATTCTCCTATACTTTATTATACAAATATAGCGCATTCATTGGGCTTACCAAATAAATTGCAAAGAAAACAACTGTTTTTCAGTGTTTTTTTTACGTAGTAAACACCTTTTAAATAATACAAGTGCTAATTTATTGAAAAATAATTGATATTAGCAAGACTTTGCTCAATATATATTTTTCTTTTTTTTTCAAAAAAGTTTTTTTGAAAAAAAAAGAAAAGTATCTTTGCGACGGAGAAATGGCAGAGCGGTCGAATGCGGCGGTCTTGAAAACCGTTGTACCGCAAGGTACCGGGGGTTCGAATCCCTCTTTCTCCGCATAAAAAGGGTACCCTAGGGTATCCTTTTTTTGTTTTTAGGAGAGATGCCGGAGCGGTCGAACGGGGCGGTCTCGAAAACCGTTGTCCGCCTTGTGCGGACCCAGGGTTCGAATCCCTGTCTCTCCGCTATTACAATGCGCTTGTTTTAAGCCCAAAATTAGGGGGACAGGTTATTTGCAAGCCGTGATAATACCCTTAAGTATACTTACGCATATGAGCTAACCACAAAAAACATACGGGGTAACCTGCATAGTAGCAAATTACCCCGTAAGCTGTCGGAACGATAAACTATTTTTGCAGTTCGTGTAGCTTTGTATAAATTCCACCTGACTGTATTAGCTCGTCGTGCTTACCACGCTCAACAATTTCGCCCTCATGCATTACGCAAATTAAATCGGCATTTTTAACCGTTGATAAACGGTGGGCTATAACCAGCGAGGTTCTATTCTGCATCAACTTCTCAATGGCATCCTGCACTACCCTTTCCGATTCGGTATCGAGCGCCGAGGTAGCCTCATCGAGAATCATAATGGGCGGGTTTTTCATAATTGCCCTGGCAATACTTAGGCGCTGGCGTTGTCCGCCTGATAGTTTACTTCCCCTATCGCCAATATTGGAATAGTAGCCATTGGGTGTTGCAACAATAAACTCATGCGCGTTGGCAATTTTTGCGGCAGAAACCACATCATCCATGCTCGCATTATCAATACCAAAGGCTATGTTGTTGTAAAAAGTATCGTTAAAGAGTATGGGCTCCTGGTTCACATTACCCATGAGGCTACGTAGGCTGGCAAGTGTAACATCCTTAATACTTACGCCGTCAATTAGCACTTCACCCTCCATAACATCCCAAAAACGAGGCAGTAAATCGACCATTGTGCTTTTGCCCGAGCCCGATTGGCCAACAAGGGCTACCGTTTTTCCTTTTTCAATGGTAAGGTTAACGTTTTTAACCACATAATCGTCCTGATACTTAAAACTAACATTTCGGTACTCTATGCTATGTTCAAATGGTTTTATGGGAGTTGCACCCAGCTTATCAACTATGCGATTTTCAGCATTCAGAAGGGTATCAATCCTATCGGCCGAAGCCATTCCTTTTAGTATGTTGAAGTATGCACTTGAGAACGATTTTGCGGGGTTTATAATCATATAAAAAGCGCCAACGTATCCAATTAATGCCTGCGGCGATAAATTGCCGGTACCCTCAACCACTAGCTTACCCCCAAACCATAAAACCAGCGCAACCACCACGGTACCTAAAAATTCTGAGAGAGGACTTGCCAAGTCTCTTCGGCGCCACATTTTAGTCATTAAGTGCGTGTAGAACGAGTTTATGCTCTCAAATCGTTTTCGCATACGCGACTCGGCATTAAAAGCCTTGATAACCCTTAGTCCGCCAAGCGTTTCTTCAATAATCGACAGGAGGCTACCCATTCGGCGCTGCCCCTTGAGCGATGTTTTCCGAAGAGTTTTACCTATACGACCAATTAGTCCGCCAGCAATAGGCAACAGTACCATTACAAATAGGGTAAGTTGAGGGCTCACACTAATTAAAAATGTGAGGTACACAATGATTATAATAGGCTCTTTAAAAAACATTTCGAGCGACCTAATTATCGACACCTCAATCTCCTGCACATCGCTAGTCATTTTACTAATTATATCGCCTTTCTTCTCATCGGAGTAGTACCCTAAAGGTAATTCGAGAACTTTTTTAAATAGCGCATTGCGTATATCGCGAACCACGCCAATACGAATTGGCGCCATAAACCACAGGGCTAGGTAAGTGAACACATTTTTAAACAGGGAGGTTATGGCAACAAGCGAAATAATAAAAAACAATGCTGCCGATTTTCCTCGCAATAAAATTAGCTGGCTTATTTTGTAGTTTAGCAGGTCGTTAATTTGCGATATATCAAACGAGGTTACCTCTGGCCTAGTTTCAACTAGAGGAGCATTACCAAACAGTATTCCTAAAAAAGGAATAAGCATGGTAATTGAGAACAACCCGAAGAAGGCCCCCAGCAGGTTGGAAACTATACTCCCAGCCACTTTCTTTTTGTAGGGAAATATGAACTTAAAAATTTTATAGAATTTTTTCATCTATCTATTTTTACATTTTTCAAAGGTACAGATGGAGCATCCATAGGGTAGTCATTGCCGTTTGTAGTAACATTAATTACCATGGATGGTTTATTCTTAATTTTGCTATGGAAGCGAATAGCTATAAAGCTATTCCCGTATAGTTATAGGGTGAAATATACTTAAGTTCAGTTTTTACTTCGTCCGAAATATCTAAAGAATCGATAAACTCATGTAAACTCTCTTTTGAAACCGATTTATTTGTTCGGGTAAGCGCTTTGAGTGCCTCATAAGGATTTGGGTACCCTTCGCGCCTTAGAATAGTTTGTATGGCTTCTGAAATAACGATCCAGTTTCGCTCCAAATCGGCATTAATGGCGGCTGGGTTTATAACCAGTTTTCCCAGTCCCTTGCCAATTGATTTTAAAGCTAGAATGGTGTGAGCAAAAGGCATTCCGATGTTTCGCATAACGGTACTATCGGTCAGGTCGCGCTGTAAACGCGAAATGGGTAACTTTGCCGAAAGATGCTCGAAAAGGGCATTGGCAACACCTAAATTACCCTCGGCATTTTCAAAATCAATAGGATTTACCTTATGGGGCATTGCCGACGAACCTACCTCCCCTTCCTTAATTTTTTGCTTAAAGTAATCCATTGAAATGTAGGTCCATATATCACGACAAAAATCGATTAAAATCACATTAATGCGTTTCAGATTATCGAAGGTAGCTGCCATATTATCGTAATGCTCAACCTGAGTGGTAATTTGAGACCGTTCAAGCCCAAGTATTTCATTTACAAAAGTATTGGAGAAGCTCACCCAGTCGATATTAGGATATGCCACGTTGTGCGCATTAAAATTTCCGGTAGCTCCGCCAAACTTAGCCGACACAGGTACTTTGCGCAGCAGGTTGAGCTGCTTATTTATACGCTCAACAAAAACGCTTATCTCTTTCCCCATACGAGTGGGCGAAGCGGGCTGTCCGTGGGTTCGAGCCAGCATAGGCACAACAGACCACGCCTGAGCTAACTGCTCGAATTGCTCAATTAGTCCATCGAGCAAAGGGTAGTATACATCATGCCCTGCATCGCGAAGCATACAAGGAAAAGCTGTGTTGTTAATATCCTGTGAGGTTAGTCCAAAGTGAACAAACTCCTGAAATTTTGTGAGTTTAAGCTCCTGAAATTTTTCTTTCAAAAAATACTCAACGGCTTTAACATCATGGTTGGTTGTTTTTTCGATATCCTTTACTGCCTTCGCATCATTCACGCTAAACTTCTTATAAATATTACGCAATGATGTGAAAACCTTTTTATCAATATCATTTAGCTGTGGAAGAGGTAACTCGCAAAGGGCAATAAAATACTCAACCTCAACCATTACCCTATAACGAATAAGTGCAAACTCGGAGAAATAAGCATCGAGCTTGTCAACGCTATTACGATATCTCCCATCGATGGGTGAAATTGCAGTAAGAAGACTAAGTTCCATATGTTGTGTTTTTTTTATGCAAAGGTAACAATCGTAGGCTAACTGTAAAAGATAAATAGAACAGCGAAAGCTATTTTATGTTACTATTTGGAATGAAGGGTGGTTACACCTCTATATTATGCTTTTCAATTCGCCTATCGAGCGATTGCCTGGTTATGTTTAATAGCTGGGCTGCATCTATTTTCTTATAGTCGGTACGTTGCAATGCTTTAATTATGGCTAGCCTTTCAACCTCTTCGAGGTCGAACACCTCGTTCAACTCTGAGTTAGGAGGCGCTAAAGTTACTCGTGGGTTAAAGCCGGCAAAAGTGAACTCGCCAAGGGTTAACCTGTCTGAGTCGGCTAAAATAATTGCTCTTTCAATCATATTACGAAGTTCGCGAACATTTCCAGGAAAATGGTACGCCATGGCCGAGGCGATAACCTGTGGGTCGATAGCGGTAATTTGCTTGTTTAGTACTTTGCTTAGCTTAGCGGTATAGTAGTTCATAAGCAACGGGATATCCTCGCGGCGCTCTCTGAGCGGTGGTATATGTATCTCGAACGAATTAATTCTGAAATAAAGGTCGTTTCTAAACTTATTTTCTTGAATTAGGCTGTCAATGTTTTGGTTGGTAGCGGCAATAATTCGAACGTCAACCAAAAAGTCGCTAGTGCCGCCGAGTTTTCTAATCTTTTTATCTTCTAGCACCCGCAACAACTTACTCTGCATATTTGGCTGTATATCAACTATCTCATCGAGAAAGAGAGTGCCTTCATGTGCCGTTTCGAACCAGCCTGTTTTATCGTCGTTGGCACCAGTAAAGGCGCCCTTTTTATATCCAAAAAACTCGCTTTCGAAAAGGGTTTCGGGAATTGCCGAGCAGTTAACTGCATGAAAATAGTTGTCCTTACGCGAACTCAAGTAATGTATTCCTCTGGCCACAAGTTCTTTACCTGTCCCGCTTTCGCCCGTAATTAGAACAGATGTGTTTTCAACCTGAGCCACTTTGCGCATAAGCTCCATAACCTGCTGAATGCCTTTGCTTGAGCCAATTATTTCGTAACCAAAATTATCCCTTAAATCTTTCGATAATAGTTGGTACGACTTATTCACTTCTTTTAATCTATGCGAAAGGTCAATAAATCGGCGAGTGCGCTTAATGGCCGCCCTCATATCTAGAAGTCTGAAAGGCTTAGGGAAAAACTCCATAGCTCCCATTCTCATAGCCTGAATAACCGCATCCATATCGCCATGCCCAGTAATCATAATAACCTCTATAAATGGATAGAGTTGCTTCACCTTTTCGAGTACAGCAAAACCGTCCATTTCGGGTAGGCGAATATCCAGAATAATAACGTCAATGGCATTTCCCTCTAAAATGCGAAATGCTTCGGATGGCCTATCGGCTGCCGAAACGGTAAATGATTCGTTCTCGAGAAACTCACGAATCTCATCGCGAAACACTTTCTCGTCGTCTATAATTAAGATATGTAATGACTCCATGATGGAATGGTTATGATTTTGGAATTTTAACGTCAAATTGGGCGTACTCGCCTTCCTTCGACTCAATAGCTATATCACCTAAAATATCCTTAATAAATCCATACGCAATGGATAACCCCAACCCAGTACCCTTATCAACTTTTTTGGTAGTGTAAAAAGGGTCGAAAATACGCTCAATATTCTTCTCATTGATACCAATGCCATTATCGCGTACCGAAATGTACACAAAATCATTGTCTTGACTAGTTGATATCTCAATCTGCTTATTAAATGATGCGCCCAAACCCTGTTTTTTTTGCTCGACAGAAAATTTTGCGTTGCTAAGCAAATTTAGCACTACCTGCTCGAGTTTAAATTTATCGGCAATAACCTGCTCGATGGTTGGGTCAAGATTAACCTCCAGTTCAACCTGGTGACTAGCAAACTGGGCTTTTACCATAAGCAAAGCGTTATTTAAAACAGAATTTAAGTCTATCCGTTCAAAGGATGCCTGTTTATGCGCCCTCGAAAAGGTACGGGTATGCTCAATAATCCTTTTAATTCTATCTACATTTTCAAACATAAGGTTTACCTTGCCCTTGAGGTATTCGTCTGAAAGGTTTTTTTCTGAAAGTCGGATTAAGACATTATCGAGGCCCATTGAAATTCCCCCCAGAGGTTGATTTATTTCGTGGGCAATACCAGCAGCCAGAGTTCCTAGCGATTCGAGCTTAGATTTTTGAGCCAAAAGCAGCTGCTGTTTCTCCTGCTTTTTTATCTCGGAAATCATTCGTTTCTCGAGCGTTTTATTCATTTCGAGTATTCGCTGCTCAGTTTCTTTCTGCTTTACAAATTCCTTCTTCTTGTTATTATAAAAGAAAAAGAATAATACGAGCAGAGCGAACAGGAACAGGGCAAGCGAAACAAGCACTATTAGCTGATACTGAGACTTTGATATCTGTAAAGTTTGAATTTCACTATTTTGCCTTAGTATTTCGTTCTCCCTTTCTTTCTGGGTAATATCATACAATATTTGCATTTGAGCCAAATTCTGACCGCTCTCCTCGCTGTAAATTGAGTCGCGCAAATCGGCCCATAATTTATAGTACTCCAAGGCCTGATGATATCGCCCCTCCTCTTCTTTTACGCCCGACAAGTACTTATATACGTTAGCTGCCGAGTTGGTTAAATTTTCGCGAATAGCAATATCCAACGCACGGTTAAGGTAATCAGTTGAAGATGGATAGTCGCCAAAAGCCATAAAATAACGTGAAATATTAACGAATGCTGTAACCTGCTCCTGAACCATTTGGGTAGCTACAGCTAGCTCGTAGGCACGGTTATTTGTTGCCACAGCCTGACTATACTGGTGTTTATCAAAAAACACATCGCCAATCTCAATTAAAACGCCGATCATTGGCACTGTATCGTTTTGTAACTGATAAAATGCCAACACCTTATTGTAGTAGGAAAGGGAACTATCAAGTTCATTCATCAAGAATAGAGAGTAAGCTATTTGATGATAATCGGCAATTTTTTCTGAGGTTAAATCATTCTTATGGCTAATGTCAGCAGCCCTTCGGTATGCCAGAAGGCTTTGCTCAACCTGCCCTATGTTTCGATAAACCGAACCAATTTTTCGGTAGGTTTCAATTTTTTGCTTTACATTATCGGGTTTTAGGTTCTCCTCATTACCCAGCAGCTCGTTTACCCTAACATACTCTTGGTATGCACGCGTAAAATTATTTTGGCTTAAAAATATATCGCCCAAATGCTGGTGAAGCTTAACTTGAAAACTCTCATCGTTCGCTTGGCGTGCTATTTTAATAGCCTTATTTAGAAAGTTAGCGGCCATATCGAAATTTCGAGCGCTACTGTATACTTCCGAAATTCCTTGTAGTGATATAACCTGCTCGTTGGTGTAGCCATATTTTTCGAAATGCGCTAAAGCACGATTGTAATATCTCAATGCATTTTCGGAGTGATTGGCATTGTAACTAGACAAGCCCATCAAGAGGAGAGCGTGCCCCTCTAATAATGGATTACTACCTTTTTTTGCTAAAAAAGCTGCCTCAAGGCCAAGTTCAAGAGCACGTTCGGGGTCTATTTTAGCGTACTCATTACCCAACTCGATTTTTATTTTAACCAACTCTTCGCCCTGAGCAACAAGCATTTGCTCTTCGAGTTTTGTTGCCCTTTGCTGCGCAAAAACGTTAGTTGACAATATCAGTAAAAGGAGGCAAAAATATCTCTTCATTTCAAACTAGGCATCACTTTAGCAATCACTAAAATAAGATATTTTTCAGACATCATAATAGTTTACGCCAAAGTATTTTGGCTAGCTCTGATTATGACACCTAGAACTATCGAATAACTAGCAGGGCGCTAGCTATAAAACACCATAAACACTTTGGTTAATAGACCGAATAATATTTTCGAGATTCACCCTGCCGCTGATTTTACTGTTAATCATATGCCGCAACTCAACCATAGGCTTGCTCTTACTATACGCTGGCTGCATATAACTATTGGGAAGCAAAATAAAACCCAGCTTAGTGTAAAACTGCACTCTCCTCTCCGTTAAAGTATCAATAGGAGGTTCAACCTCAAGGATAAACGGTTTGGGGTGTTGGACAAGCAGAGTTTTCATAACCTGAGCCCCCACCCCATTGCCTCTCAAGTTTGAATCAATGGCAATATGCTCTAAATAAACGAACTCTGGAAAACTCCAAAGACTAACCATACCAACCGTAATACGATTATTTGAAATATTAAACAGTATGTTATTTGGGGAGGTTAGCTGCTTGCATAGCTCGTAAAACTCTCGGCGCTCACTCGGCGGGAATGAGCTTGTATAAATGCTCTCAATCTCTTTTAGCTGGGTAGCATTTACTATTCGATTAATACTTAGCTGCATATTTGTAGGGCTAAAAATAGGTCATTGTTAACAACGCAGAATAAAGACTTTACCAACTACTTATGCCTATAAACTTTTTTTGAAAAACAAACACCCTATTGTAAAACATACTGGCGTGGTAGATTGCAACCCGCATTGAACAAAAGAACCCACCGAATGTAATATCGAGTGGGTTCATTAATTTAGGCTGGATATAATTAAACTATTCCTGCAAACCCCATAAAAGCTAAGGCTAGTATACCCGCAACCACAAGAGCAATAGGTGCACCTTTCATACCCTTGGGTAGGTCAACCAAATCGAGTGATTCGCGAATTCCGGCAAAAATAATGAGAGCAAGAGCAAAGCCAACAGCATTGGAAATGGCAAACACAACGCTCTCTAATAGGTTAAACTCTTTTTGTACCAGCAATAGCGCCACTCCCAGAATTGCACAGTTTGTAGTTATTAGCGGTAAAAAAACACCCAATGCTTGGTAAAGAGCTGGGCTTACCTTCTTTAAAACAATTTCGACCATTTGCACTAATGACGCAATAACCAGTATATAAGTAACGGTTTGCATATACCCTATTCCGAGGGGCAATAGAACATAGTACATTACTATGTATGTTACAATGGACGCAATTGTCATAACAAAGGCTACCGCGCCGCCCATTCCAACAGCAGTTTCAATTTTATTTGATACGCCAATAAAGGGACAAATCCCTAAAAACTGAGCCAACACGATGTTGTTGACAAACACAGCTGATATTATGATAAATATATATTCCATGGCAAAATCTTATTACTTTTTGGCTAATCTGTTCATAATGGCAATAATATACCCAAGTGCTATAAAAGCACCCGGCGCGAGGACAAAAATAATCATTGCATAGTTTTCGGGGAAGAGCGCTAAACCAAAAACTTTGCCGCTACCCAGAATTTCTCTAACAGCACCTAGTAGCGTGAGGGCAAACGAAAAACCTAGTCCCATACCTAGCCCATCGATAAACGAAGAGCCCACCGTATTTTTTGAAGCAAAAGCTTCGGCTCTACCAAGCACAATGCAGTTTACCACAATAAGAGGAATAAATAAACCTAGCTGGGCATGCAGAGAAGGGAGGAATCCTTCCATACTTAAATCGACCATAGTTACAAATGATGCAACAATAACTATGTAGGAGGGAATGCGAACTTTGGCAGGAATTATATTTTTCACCATCGATATAACAACATTACCCATTACCAGCACAAAGGTAGTGGCAAGTCCCATTCCCAAGCCATTTATAGCGCTTGTTGTAGTTCCAAGGGTTGGACACATACCTAGCAGAAGCACAAATACTGGGTTCTCTTTAATAAAACCTTTTGTGAAATTATTTAGCTGGTTCATTGGGCACCTCCTTCATTTATAAATGCATTATAGGCTCGTTCAACGGCATCGCAATAGGCTCTTGAACTTATTGTTGAAGCGGTAATTGCATCAACATTGCCTCCATCTTTGGTTACAGCAAGTTTAAAGTTTTTAGGATCCTGTCCTTTAAACTGTACGTTAAAGTTGGATTTACCGCTCTCCATCTTATCGCCCAAACCTGGGGTTTCTTTATGCGCAATTACCTCTATTGCATGGATTGTTCCGTTGGGTAAAAAACCAACCATTAAATCAATTTGCCCACCAAAACCATTTTTGGTAAAGGTTTGAATTGCCATGCCAACTGATTGTCCGTTATTTGTGGCAGGGTAAAGAATTATTACCCCCCCATCAACCTGTTTCTCAGTTTTTTGAGAAGTGGGTTGATTATCAAACTCGGGCAGGACCTTACTAATGGCATTGTTAATTTTAGCATTTTTTGCGTCGGCAATTGGATCCTTAGTAAAGCTGTAAACAAATCCTAAACTTGCCGATGAAATCAGTGTTATCGTCAGCAAGGTAATGGTCATATTCTTAAAAGTTGATTCTTTAGCCATTCTTCACCTCCTCTCCAAAACGTGATGGTTTTATATATCTATTAATTAGGGGCACAAAAGCGTTCATTATTAAAATTGCAAAGGAAATACCCTCTGGGTAAGCGCCCCAAACTCTAATAATTACTGTTATTAATCCGATACCAATACCGAAAATCCACATCCCCTTGGGATGCATTGGCGAGGTTACGTAGTCGGTTGCCATAAATATAGCCCCCAGCATTACACCACCAGTAAGAAGATGGAATACAGGGTCGGCGTTGGCCTCCGGGTTAATAAACCAAAGTATACCAGTAAAAATTGCAACAGTTGCTATAATTGAAACAGGGATATGCCAAGTTATCACTTTAGTGAAAAGCAACCAGGCAAAACCAACGAGCAAAGCGAATGCTGCAATCTCGCCCATAGATCCTCCCATGGATCCCATGAAAAGTTCCATATGGCTTGGTATTTGATTAGAAATATTGCTCATGAGCTCGCCCTTTGCTAGCCCCTCTTTTACTATTGCCAAAGGCGTAGCACCTGTAATGGCATCGGTAAAAGACATACGCGACAGCATTGGCAATGGCCAACTGGTCATTTGTACTGGGAATGAAATTAGTAAAACAACCCGGCCAACCAGAGCAGGATTAAAAGGATTGCGTCCCAGGCCGCCAAAAGTCATCTTTCCAACCCCTATGGCTACCAATGCACCAATTATTACTATCCACCAAGGAAGGTTGCTTGGCAGGTTAAAAGCCAAAATTAGGCCAGTAACCATAGCCGACCCATCGGTTATCGTTGGCTTCACCTTCAATAAAAATTTTTGAATTAAAAACTCAAAAAACAAACACGATACAATGGATAGCAGGGTAACGGTAAGCGCGCCAACACCAAAATAAAAGAGAGATATGCCCAATGTAGGTATAAGCGCAAGCACCACGTTGTACATCAACCGTTTGGTTGACTCGCCACTATGAATATGCGGTGATGGTGATACTACAAGTAGTTTATTCATGTGTTTAAAATTGATTTTTTATTTGCCACAGGGAACTCGCAATAATAACCATTCTCTTTTGTGAGAAATCTTTCTTATGCTCGTTTCATATGTTTATTTATCTGTTTTCAAAGGAACAAATGGAACATCAATGGGCTAGTCATTCAGGCGTGTGTTAAGCCTACTATCATTATATGTTCCATTGCGTTTAGTTTTTTATCATTTAAAGTTATTGCCTCGACTTACTTCTTCCTGGCCCTAATCATTGCACCAACATCGGTTTTACCCAAGCGTATAAAATCCAGCAATGGTAGGTTTGCTGGGCACACGAAACTACATGAGCCACACTCCATACAATCGAGAATTCGTTCTTGCTCCATCCTTTCCACCATATTACGCTGCGATAAACGTATCAGCAGGTATGGCTCAAGTCCCATTGGACAAGCGCTTACGCATTTACCACAACGAATACACGAGGGCTGTTCGGCTGGTCGCTTGGAATCATTCTCAGGAAATAATATTACACCCGATGTACCTTTTGTAACAGGCACATTAGGCGATAAAAGGGCCTTGCCCATCATGGGACCGCCATTCACAATTTTAGTTGTACACTCGGGCATTCCAACCATATTTATAAGGTTAGAAATGGGCGTTCCAATACGTACAGAAAAATTTGTGGCATTTTCAAGGTTTTTGCCCGTAACGGTAACAATGCGCTCAACCAAAGGTTTGTTCTTTTGAACAGCCTCATATACAGCGAATGCTGTACCCACATTGTGAACTACTGCTCCCACCTCAATGGGCAAATTTCCCGATGGCACCTCTCTATTTATTAAAGCCTTAATAAGCTGTTTTTCTCCACCTTGTGGATATTTCACTTTTAGTGCGTGAACCTCAATACCCTTATAATTACTTGCCTTTTGCCTAAGGTTGGCTATGGCATCGGGTTTGTTATTCTCAATGCCTACTAACGCACGCTCAACACCCAGAGCCTTCATTAACAATAAAATGCCTACCATTATCTCATCGCCTTTTTCGAGCATAAGCCTATGGTCTGAGGTTAGGTAAGGCTCACATTCAACCCCATTTATTATTAGCACATCGGCCTTTTTGCCTTTGGGTACTGATAATTTAACATGTGAAGGGAAAGTAGCGCCACCTAGACCAACAATACCAGCCTCATTTATTTTGGCAATAATAGCTTCTGCCGAAAGGCTAAAATCTTTCTTCAGTATATCCTCCCTATCTATTTCCGGAAGCCACTCATCTCCCTCAACCGAAATAACTATGGCTGATTTCTGATAACCCGAGGAATCGAGAGCAGGTATAATAGACTCAACAGTACCCGACACTGACGAGTGAATGTTTGCAGAAACAAAGCCCGAACTTTTTGCAATTACCTGCCCCACCAATACCTTGTCGCCCTTAGCAACAACCGGTGTGGCTGGGGCGCCTATGTGCTGTGAAATAGGAATAGTTACCTGCTGCGGCAAAGGCAATATCTCTACCGGCTTTTTAGCTGAAAACTTATTTGCTAGGGGATGTACCCCACCTTTTCTGAAAGTTTTTAACATATTCATTTATGTTGAATATCGATTTTGAGGGCTGGAAATTGTGTACGATTCCTTATGCTCCTCAAAATCAAAAATACTACTCTGTTTTTTCGGTTTGCTTTACTTCCTCAACTTTTTCTTTACGAAGAGGGAAGTTTAATTCGAGAATTGAGCCTGTTGGACAAACCTCAACACACTTGCGGCACAACTTACATTTATCGTAATCAATATACGCCAAAAAATTCTCCAAAACGATAGCATCAAACGGACAAGCCTTAACACACTTTCCGCAACCAATACATGCAACCTCACACGATTTTTTGGCTACACCACCTTTATCTTTATTTACACACGACACAAAAATCCGTTTCCCTTTGGGACCTTTTTTGCGAAGTTCAATAATACTTTTTGGACATGCCGTAATACAAGCGCCACAAGCAGTACATTTATCCTCATCTACCACAGGTAATCCGGTTTCCTCGTCAATATGAATGGCATCAAAGTTACATACAGCAACACAGTCGCCCAGACCCAAACAACCATACTGGCATCCCGTATCACCAGCGTATAATGATGTGGCCAATTTACACGACGATGCCCCATTGTAATTACTAGTTTTGGCTCGGTGATCGGGTGAACCCGAGCAACGAACAACGGCAATCATTGGGGCTTGCTCAACTGCTACCTTACCCAAAACGGTTGCTGCAGCCACCGATGTATCGTTACCTCCAACGGGGCAATACAAGGTGCTAATATCGTCGGCATTTACAAATGCTTCAGCAAATCCACGGCATCCAGGGTAACCACAACCACCACAATTTACGCCTGGCAACACGGCCTCAACCTCATCAATGCGGGGATCTTCGTAAACCTTAAACTTTTGAGCAACAAAATATAAAATCACAGCCAGTAGCACCCCTAGAGTACTAAGCATTAATACGGTGTAAACAATAATTGAATAACTCATGCTATTCTGTTTTTATTAAATTGATTCAATATCGAATGTAAACTGCCTGGATATCTTATCATTAAAGAAATACAATCCTGCATAGTAAGGAACCAAAACTGCAATTGAAAATAACCCAGCCTTTAGCTCGCTAACATTCATTGCTGAAAGCGTAATAAGTAGTATCACCATAAGAAAAAACGGAAAAACATATCCTAATGCTAGTGCCTTAAAACCAAGAGATTGCCTGAGGGTAACTTTAACATTCTGACCAACCGTGTAACTATGATCAGGCTTATGAACCACAATTGTTTTTTCGGCAGTGTCGGATAAACCGCAAGCACCCTTTGCATGACAGGCTGCACAAGCCGACTGCGATAAAATTCTGACAATAATATCGTTTGAAGTAACCTCTTGAATACTCCCAATATGATCAACCGTTTTAATCTTTTGTGCCATTCGATAACGACTTTAAAATTAACTGCAAAATTAAATTACTTTAGCCATTGTTAGTAATATAGCTACTGGAAGTTTATAGTTTAGAATACCTCTAAATAACGAAAGTGGGTTGTCCTTTATTCAAACTTAATCTTTTTAGGTAAAATTCAGCCTTATTTTGAATTACTCGCTTCAAACTGAATAGACTGTAAATGAGCAACTAATGTTGATTTGTCGAGTATTTGCTGCGTAATACTTCAACCATACAGTCTCGTAAATACCATATACAGATTAAGTCTATAGCAATAGTTTCCAAAATATTATATCTTCACCACTTATTATTAGCATTCACACTAGTAATTAGTCGTTAAATGGGATTAATAATAATTTGCACAGGTTAAAACTTCAACAAAAAAATGACGATGTTTAATTCTAGGCATAGCTGTGTAATAATATAGAGAACAACAGTTAATACCTTTTTTTACACCTAAACCACTAGGTTTGCTTGTTTAGGTTTACTAATATTGCAAATTCAAAAACAAAAAAAGAAATGCTTTGTGCCTGAATGGCTAACAACAAACAATAAATGAAAATTAAACCACTAAAAATTATCAATTCATGGATTCTGGCCTTGCAGCATTTAGGCCAGCAGCGTTTAATCCTAATTTTGAGTGTGGTGGTTGGTATTCTCAGTGGTTTGTCGGCTGTTATTTTAAAAAACACGATTCATTTTATTCGCGATATAATTGAACGTATTATGGAGCAAGGCACGCTTGGCTTTTTATACCTTGCGTTACCTGGTATTGGCATAATTCTTACAGTGCTTTACATTAAATTTTTTGTTAAAGACGATATAGGGCACGGGATTTCTAGAGTTTTGTACTCAATTTCTAAACGAGGGAGCAAAATAAAGCGACATAATACTTACACCTCTATTTTGTCGAGTACCATAACCATTGGTTTTGGAGGATCAGTAGGGTCCGAGGCACCTGTAGTGCTGACTGGTGCTGCTATTGGGTCGAATATTGCACAAATATTTAAACTTAACCGCCAAACTATTACCCTAATGCTTGGTTGCGGTGCCGCTGCTGCAATAGCCTCAATTTTTAAAGCACCATTAGCCGGACTAATTTTTACCCTTGAGGTACTTATGCTCGACCTAACTATGGCGTCAATTGTACCCCTTCTTATATCGGCGGTAACGGCAACAACCATATCATACTTTTTACTGGGTCGTGAGGTTACCTTTGCATTCGAAATAGTTGAGCAGTTTACTTTATATAAAATTCCTTACTATATATTACTTGGTATTTTTTGTGGATTCATGTCTCTTTACTTCACCCGACAAGCGATGTGGGTTGAGAGCAAATTTGCTAAAATTAAAAACCAATATAAAAGGGTGCTAATAGGCGCCGTAGTTCTCGGAGTTCTAATATTCCTTTTCCCTCCACTTTATGGAGAAGGTTTCACAACCCTTCAGTCTCTTCTAGATGGCAATCCCAAAGCCATTCTGGATAACAGCCTCCTTTACTCCTTCAAAGATAACGTGTGGGTAATAATTGCCTCGCTTGGGTTTATACTTATATTCAAGGTTTATGCAATGGCTGCCACAACGGGTGCTGGAGGTGTTGGCGGAATATTTGCTCCCACACTTTTTTTAGGAGGGGTAGCAGGTTACTTCCTTTCGAAACTGCTTAACACCGTTGTTGGAACAGAACTAAACGAAGGAAACTTTACCCTTGTGGGTATGGCAGGTATGATGGCCGGAGTGATGCACGCCCCCTTAACGGCAATTTTTTTAATAGCAGAACTAACTGGTGGGTATGCACTGTTTATACCCTTAATGATTGCATCAACAGTGGCTTACATAACCATTATGTATTTTGAGCCTCACTCAATTTACACAAAAAGGTTGGCTGCACGCGGCGAACTAATTACCCACCATAAGGATAAGGCCGTTCTCACGCTACTTAAGTTGGGAAATGTTGTTGAAAAAGATTTTGTTACGGTTAAACCCACCGACACCCTGGGCAAGCTGGTTGAAAGTATTAGTTCGTCCCGTCGAAATATATTTCCAGTTGTGGATTCGGAAAACAAAATGATGGGTATTGTTTTGCTCGATGACGTTCGAGAACTTATGTTTGAAACTGAAAAGTACGATACAATTTTAGTGAGCGAACTTATGGTGGCAGCACCCGAATATATTTCAACCGATGAGCCTATGGAGCGGGTAATGAATAAATTTGAATCGACAGGTGCGTGGAATTTACCTGTTATAGATAATGGGAAATATTTCGGATTTGTGTCTAAATCAAAAATATTCTCAGCCTATAGAGAGGTATTGCTCCAATTTTCCGATGAGTAGCTGCAGAAATTTTGTATTCAAACTTATATGGGCATAAGGCTTAAACGTTCTTTAATATTATATCAGTATTATGAATACACCCTATTAAACTGCTGGGTGCATAATGTTTATAATAAATTACCAAGACCTTTACCATAAATTTGGCGGACATCCAACAACGGATTAGGCTTGCAATGAGAATGATACAACAATATGGGGAGAATGCCAATTCAATAAGACAAACAGAGAAATAACAAAACAAGTATTGCTTTGTATGCTATATAATAGTTTTTAAACCGCAATAAAACAGTTACTTTTACAAAAAAAAATTTACACTATGCAAAGAGATAAAACAATTTTTGACCTGATTGAACAGGAAAAGCAACGCCAGATGCACGGGATTGAACTTATTGCATCAGAGAACTTTGTTAGCGATCAAGTTCTTGAGGCTATGGGATCGGTACTAACAAACAAATATGCCGAAGGGTACCCAGGCGCACGCTACTACGGTGGATGCGAGATTGTTGACCAAACAGAGCAATTGGCTATTGACAGGCTAAAGGAGCTATTCGATGCAGAATATGCAAACGTTCAGCCCCACTCAGGAGCACAAGCCAATATGGCCGTTTTCATGGCCGTTTTAAAACCTGGCGACACATTTTTAGGGTTCGACCTTTCGCACGGCGGACACCTGTCACACGGTTCGCCTGTGAATATGTCGGGAATGTGGTATAATGCCATTTCGTACAAGGTAAAACAAGATACAGAGACCGTTGACTACGACGAAATGGAAAAACTAGCCCTTGAGCATAAGCCCAAGCTAATTGTAGGTGGAGCATCAGCATACTCACGCGAGTGGGACTATAAGCGTATGCGTGCAATAGCTGATAAAATTGGTGCATTACTTATGATTGATATGGCTCACCCTGCAGGACTAATTGCCGCTGGGTTACTTGACAACCCAGTAAAATATGCACACATTGTAACCTCAACCACACACAAAACCTTAAGGGGCCCTCGTGGTGGTATTATTCTTTTAGGCAAAGATTTTGAAAACCCATGGGGTTTAAAAACGCCTAAAGGACAGATTAGAATGATGTCGCAAATACTAAATAGCAGCGTATTCCCAGGTATACAGGGTGGCCCACTTGAGCATGTTATTGCATCAAAAGCGGTTTCCTTTGGAGAAGCACTACAACCCGAGTATAAACAATACCAAACTCAGGTAAAGAAAAATGCTGCAACAATGGCAAAAGCTTTTATGGACAAGGGTTACAAAGTTGTTTCAGGTGGAACAGAAAACCACTCGATGCTAATCGACCTAAGGTCGAAATTTCCTGAGATAACTGGCAAAAAAGTTGAGAATGTACTTGTACTTGCCGATATCACAATTAACAAGAATATGGTGCCTTTCGACTCTCGTTCACCTTTCCAAACCTCTGGTATACGCCTGGGTACATCTGCCATTACCACCCGTGGACTAAAAGAAGAGCATATGCCAATTATTGTTGATTTTATTGATGAAGTTATATCGAATATCGATAACGAAAAAGTTATTAATGATGTTCGCTTAAAGGTAAATAAACTTATGAGCAACCTACCGCTATTCGCTTGGTAGTAACTGATTTACCGTTAAAAAATAAACAAAAGCCCCTAAATATTTAGGGGCTTTTGTTTATTTTAGCCAACCCAAACCAATTGAAATCTAAAAAAAAATATACCTTTGGAATAGAATAAACTCAACTTACTTATGGAACCCTTCAAAATAAACCTTAGCCAAACGACTGAAACCAGTGGACGTTTCAAACGCTTCCTTATAACTATGGCCATCGGCCTAATTATCGTTTCTGCCATATCATTCGCGTTCTTTTACAAAAATAACAAAGCCAGCGAGTGGTTTTTTGTCCTTTTGGGTGTTTACGCCTTGGCATTTCTTTACTTCGCATTTGCGGGCCACAGAACTCAACTTTTTTTCAATGGCGATGATTTTGCCATAGAGTACCAGTTTGGCTTTTTTATGAAAACCCCTATAGTTATAATTTGGGAAACCATAACAAAAGTAAAACTTGGCCCAACGTACATCACATTTTTCAAAAGGTCGGGCAAAGGTAAGCAAGTGCAAATTGGCTGGCTTCCCTACGCAAAGGTTATTGAAATAAAAGATAATGTGAAATGCTTTGCCGAAGGCAAAGGAATTGAGGTAGAGACCGCAGGTTTTGTTAAAAGTTAAAAATCAACGGAAGAGCCTTGCCCATAAACCCACTTTAGGCCTGTCTGCTCGTGTTGAAAACTTCGAACACCCAGGCTCCTTATATTGCTTCACCCTTTCAGGAATTCGTTGCTTCATATCCCTATTATACACGGTTTTGGGATATAAAATTGCTTCCAAATTGGGTTCGTTTACAACCAGTTCATCGGCATAGGCCATAAAAACGCTAATGGTTTCTGTCTCAACTTGCGGAGGGTTGAGCCTAAATTGGGGAGTAATTACAGGTAAATAAGCAAAAAACTGTGGCGAATAGTTAATCACGATTCCATGAAAAAGATGCTTTGCCTCGTTACCACTTTTACCATTGGTTTGCATTACCAATCGCCACTTAATGCTAGTTGAGTTTAAGGTTGAATCCAGAAGGAACAATTCCTTTAGCCTGTTGGCAAGCAAAGTAAAATAGTTTGTTTGCCAGTCATCCCTATAAAACGGATACTTGGTGTATACCACATCAATGCTAACGGGCATTGCACCCCAATGGCTATCTCTCAAATTATTACCGTCTAAAAATTGGTGTTTAACGTACCCATTCTCTAGGCAAGTTGTTTGGGTAAAGTTCTGTGCTTCAAAAGCATCAACATAAACCAACTCGAGGTTTCTATCAAACCACTGTGAGTACTCAATGGGATTATCCAGCACTTGCTTGGTAAACATTATTTTCCCTTGGCTAAAAGCAACCAACGTGGGTATTAAAATAAGAGAAAGCAATGTGGTTATGCGGATCATGGGTTATTGACTGTTTTGACGCTATTAACTAACACAAAAATAGTAAAATAATTTCGACCCTACCAAATTGTTTCAATCAACAAGCTGGCACGAATTATGTAAATATCTACATATAATAAAAGGGGGATTTTGAACCATGAAAAAAATAGCATTCATAATAATTATACTGGCGCCCTTTCTACTAATGTGTCAACTTGCTAAAAGTCAGACTCCCAGCTGGGTAAACAATCCGCCCTCAAAAAGGGGTATGTTTGTTGCCGTAGGAAATGGGTCATCAACTAGTGCAAGTATTGCCGAACGAAAAGCGGTGCTTGATGCGCATGTTAACTTAGCAAAACAAGCGGAGCCAGAAATAACAACCGTAACCACCCGCTTAGCTAATGACTTGAGAAACAAATCGACGCTTGAACCACGAGTGAAGGTTATTCGCAAAACTGTAACAGCGAACTTACAAGATGTTAGAACCATAAAAAAACATACTGCCGAACGCAAAGGCATACATACAGTATACGTACTTGTTGAAATGCCAAAAACTTCCGTTTCAAAGGCAATAGTAGAGCAAATAAACCACGACGATGAGCTAAAAAAAGCCCTCGCTAAAAGTAAAACCTATAAACAGTTGGCAACCAAAGCTAAATAGCACTTAAAAGCCTAGCTAATTAGGTTAAACTATCTATTATCTGCTTTACTTTATCCACTTTTTCGTTAAGTAGTTTGGTGGTTTTAGCCTCGGCAATAAATCTAAGGTATGGCTCGGTATTCGATGGGCGAATATTAAACCACCAATCGGCAAACTCTACTCGGTAACCATCAAAATCGAACGATGCAGTTGATTTTTCAATAGATATGAAATGTTCGCGTACAGCATCCATTGCACCTTTCTTATTCTCTATTCGGAAATTAATTTCGCCAGAGTTAGCGTACGTTTCTATGCGAGAAATAAGGGTAGAAAGCGAAATCCCTTTTCGCTTAAAACTAGCCACTACATCGAGAATTATTAAACTAGCTAAAAGGCCCGAGTCTGAATAGTAGAAATCTTTAAAATAGTAGTGTCCAGCCAACTCGCCGCCGTAAACGCCATCAATTTCACGTAATTTAAGCGCTGCAAACGCACGGCCAACACGCCAAGTATGCATTTGTGCTCCCATTGGTTCTAGGTACTCACCCACCGCTTTGGATGTTCGAATATCTTGTAAGACAGGTCCTTTAACACCCTTTCTTTCAAGGAAATAGTGCCCAAGCACGGCTATCATTAAATCGGGTGAAATGAACCTTCCATTTTCATCAACAAACATAACCCTGTCGGCATCGCCATCAAAAATAATTCCCAAATCGCATCCCTTTGTTTTTACCAACTTTTTAAGGTCGGCAACATTTTCAGGAATCAAGGGGTTTGCATCATGGTTAGGGAATGTTCCGTCCAGCTCATCGTAAATATAAAGCGGGCTATTTCCCAAAATATCCTTAATTAAAAGAGCAGCCATCCCGTTCGAGCAATCAATTGCAACTTTCAGGTTGCTAAAATCGCTAAGGTATCCTTTTAGGAAAGAGATATAATCAGCCTTAACATCGAGAGATTTTATTTCGCCAATTTTACTTGCAATCTCAATGGGCTCCGAATTCAGTATGCACTGCTCTACCTCTCTAAGTCCGGTATCGTACCCAACAGGTAGGGCATTTTGGCGCGAAACCTTCATACCGTTGTACTCACGACCGTTATGGGAAGCGGTAATTTGAACCGAAGCGTTAAAATTATACTTAGCGGTTGAAAAGTAAACCATAGGCGTTGTAGCCAGCCCTATATCATACACATCGGCTCCGGCATGTGTTATTCCTTTGGCTAGGTGCTCGAAAATTTCGTCGGACGAAACTCTAACATCACGACCAACCAATACCTTATTGGTATTTAAAACTTTAACCAGATGGTACCCTATTTTGTACGCATCTTCCTTGTTAAAATCTTTATTGTAAACGCCTCGTATATCGTAGGCATGAAATGCTCCCATTTGAATTTGATTTTTCGTTATTCACTAAAATACAATTACTTCTGCTTGACCTCGGTTATTGATTTATTTGTTAACGTAAGTGTTACAATAAATCCTAAACCTAACAAAATTGCGCCAGCCATATAGGTTGTGGGGCCAACCATTTTAGGGGTATCAGCATAAAAATCTCTAATAAAAGCGGCAACCTGAGGTCCAACAATACCCCCAAGTGACCAAGCCGTGAGGATAACACCGTAAACAACAGGCATAAGTTTGGCATGAAACACGTCTAAAACATACGAGGGCATAGTACCGAAGCCACCACCATAGCATAAAAGTACGTAACAAACCATAATACCAAATAGCCATGGGTTACCTATATATATTAAGGCAATAAAAACAAGAATTTGAGTTCCTAGGATTAATCGGAAGGCCTGAATACGGCCAATTTTATCGGATAATGCTCCCCAAAAGAAACGACCTACGCCGTTAAACAATGAGCTAATAGCAATTAGAGTAGCACCAGTTGCTGCTAAGACCTCGGTGGGTAAAGCACCATCTTTTATGCGGAGTAAATCTTGAAGCATTGGCGACTGTAACCCAATAAACATAATACCAGCCGAAATATTCAGAAAAAACACAATCCACATCCCCAAAAACTTCGACGAGAGTAAGCTCTTTTTCACGGTAAGACTGTCTTCTTGTCCTTGACTGACAGCACTTTTTTGAACAGGAGTGTACCCTTCAGGAACAAACCCCGCTGGCGGATTTACCATGCTATAACCTGCAACAACTCCAATAATGAGCAAAACAATACCTGCGAATGCGAATACCCACACTAAATTTTCGCCAGTTATATTCATTAAAACGGGTGCAATAACTTTCGACATAAACAGGGCTCCCAATCCAAAACCCATAACAACCATACCAGTTACAAACCCTTTTTTATCGGGAAACCACTTTGCAGCAGTGGCAACTGGGGTAACGTAACCCAAACCTAAACCGATACCACCAATAATACCAAAACCTATGTAAAACAATGGAAGATTGCCAATTGACATAGCAAAAGCGCTTATAATATAGCCTAAACCATAAAGTACAGCGCCCGTTGTAGCAAGTTTTCTGGGACCAAACTTGGATAAATTCACGCCGCCCCAAGCCGCCGAAAGACCTAGAAATACGATTGCAAGGCTGAAAATCCACATTGTTTGAACATTACTCCAACCAAATGTTTCTATAATAGGCTTTTGAAAAAAACTCCAAGCATAAACCGTACCCAAAACAATTTGTAAAATTGTTCCCATAATGGCTATAAACCACCTGTTTGTTTTTTTAGTTTCCATATTTAGTTTTTTTAAAGCGTATAAAAATGAGTTTACTAATTATTAAAATCTCTTACTTCCTACTAATCAACCTTTTATGCGACGTACCTTCTTGATTTAAATTTGAAGCCATAGCGACTGACAATATAGTCGGTAGCAGTTTGAAAACTTTTCAAGTTAGCATACCACCCTTCCACTGGTTATATTGTATGTTGAGGTGCGTTTTTCTTTATTCTAAGTAATATTTCTTTTTTACTTTCACGCTCTTCTTCAATATCATAATCACCCTGCAAGCCAAGCCAAAATTTAGCAGTTGTCCCAAAATACGATGCCAACCTGAGTGCTGTATCAGCAGTAACTCTTCTTTTTCCTTTAATAATTTGGGAAATGCGTGTCTGCGGAATACTTATGTCTTTAGCTAACCTGTATGCTGTTATCTCAAGTGGATTTAAAAATTCCTCTAGTAAAATCTCTCCGGGGTGAATATTTTCTAACTTATTCATTTTTGAATTCTCCATATTTTAATGATAATTCATAATCTCAACATCGTGCGCATTATTATCAATCCACTTAAATACAATTCTCCATTGCTCATTAATCCTTATGCTATAAAATTCAGAGCCTTGTAATTTTTCTAATCGGTTCGATGGAGGAATCCTCAAATCGGATAAATTTTGCGAGTTATTAAGCATTCTTAACTTTCTTCGCCCGATTTGTTGAATTTCAATGGGCATATTTTTGACACGATTGCCATTCCATATTTTTTCCGCATCTTTTGAACCAAATGAAAAAATCATAATATCGCCACACGTTACTAACGTTAAAGGTAAGTATCCTGTTTTAGATTAGCAAATGATTATACAATAAACAAAATTTAAAATACTACAACATAATCTTCTCCAGTTTTCTCCACAACCTTGCCAACAATTTGCGAGTGCTTAAACCCGCTCTGTTGAAACTCATCCACAACATTTTGAACCACATTAGGCTTTACACAAATTAATAGTCCGCCTGAAGTTTGAGCATCGAGTAACAACATCTTGTGGTTATAGTCAACAGTATTCCGGCAATGACAACCACTTTCAACATACTCTAAATTGCGAAAGCAAGCGCCAGGAATACAACCCAGCTCAACCAAATCATACGCCCCATTATATATAGGCACGCTGGCGCTATCAATTGAGAGTGTTACATCGCTTCCGAGGGCTAACTTAAAAGCGTGCCCCAAAAAACCAAAACCAGTAATATCGGTTGCGCACTTCACATCGTATTTTTGCATTATGGATACGCCTGCCCTATTTAGCTGTTTCATACTATCAATCACCGCTTGATAATCAGCAAGACTCACCTCATTTATGCGTTGTCCGGCCATTATCACACCCGAACCAATGGGCTTAGTAAGGATTAGTACATCGCCAGGCTGAGCAGCTGCATTGGTAATTATTTTATTTGGATGAACCGTTCCGGTAACTGCAAGCCCGTACTTTGGTACGTCGTCAACAATTGTATGACCTCCCATCATAACTCCTCCGGCCTCAATTACCTTTTCTACTCCGCCCCTAAGAATTTCGCGCAGTATGCTAAGCGATACCCCAGAAGGGAAAGCCACAATATTAAGGGCAGAGAGCACCTCGCCACCCATAGCAAAAACATCGCTAAGAGCGTTTGCTGCAGCAATTTGTCCGAACTCATAAGGATTAGAACATACGGGTGAGAAAAAATCGGTAGTTTGAATTAAAGCCAGCTCATCGCTAATTTTATAAACCCCAGCATCGTCGTGCGTTTCAATATCGACTAAAAGATTGGGATGAGGTGTTTTAGGAAGATTGGCTAACGCTTCGGCTAAGGCATTTGCAGATAATTTTGCTGAACAACCACCATACTCAACCGTACTTAGCAAATCAAATTTTTCCATTACATAGGTTTTTCAAAAATATTAAATTCGAGGTTAGCGTCGGCTAAAATTTCACTTAAAGTGAACCTGTTCGTAACGTGTGGGTTTACTCTGATTGACATACCACACTCCGAACTTATCTCTTTAGGCGTAGGAATTATTTCTAACTTTATATGATTCGATAGCAAAACCCTTTCGGCTTTAAGCACGTGATGGGTTGATTGAAAGGTTAAGACTAGGTAGTTCATATAAAAAAGAATAAGGCTACACGTTACTTAATTACAAGCATATACAACAAAAGGGTTACCATATAAAAGGTAAATTGCGAACTAGCATCTATCTACTTAGTCTTTGCAAGAAAAGCCAAATTACTCATAACGTGTTTATTATTGTTGGCATTCGTGAATCGCTTCGCTTATTTCTTCGTTACTCTCGTTTTTGAAACAGTCATTTACAATTGGTAAATTGACTTCGTCTTCTTCCTCCTTGCAAAACATAGTCAAAGAAAACCTGCGGCAAGCTCATTTCAGTCATTTTGCCTCTGTCTTTGCTTCGTTCGTCAGTTCCTAGGTTTCAAAAACTTCGAAAGCCTTGTCTTTGACGTTTTAGCTTCGCTGAGCTCCGTTTCTCTCCGGTTCTTATCAAATACATAAAAATCTGAAGTTTTCTTGCTGACACTACTTATCAATGCTATTTGAGGTAAAGTTAAGGGTAAATAACTTTACTAGCACTACTCAGGTGCTCAATTATTACGTACATATTTGATATTTCGCCCACGGCAATATTGTTATTTTGGTCGTAGTAATCAACACAAGTACCACAAACAAGAATATTAACCCCTTGCTCTTGAAGTTTCGTAAGAGCATCAATTACGGGCGAGTATTTTGTTACAAGCAAGATACCAGAATTAATAAAAATTATTGTTTTGGGCAAATAAGAGGCTTCGGGTAACGTATTAATAAATGCCTTTAGCAGCATTTTGCCCAACTCTTCGGCACCATCACCAAACGTATCGCGCTGAATAGATATAACGTAATCGGTAGATTTGGGAGCCGGAGTACACACATCGCAATACTCACTAACAGGCGCATTTTGCGGGATACTGCCAGTTTTATTAACGAAAAGATGAAAAACTTTACCCTCAGTCCTCACCACAGGACTAAACCCATTGTCGGTTAAAAAGCGTGTTACATTCTTAACCGAAATCTCGTTATCCATTAACACCTCCAACGTTTCGTTATCGGCAATATTGGCAAGTGCTTTTTTAGTTAAGATAAGGGGTCTTGGACAGGGTTGGCCCTGTGCATCTACAATTTTCATCTGTATTTCGTTTTTACAATAAAGCGTATGGTGCAAAAATACGAATTTTCTAACAATGTTGGGTTTTTACCTTGTAACAATCTTCCTGAGGGCATCCAGAGTATAATTTATATCCTCAGTAGTATTAAAAAGTCCGAAACTAAACCGAACTGTTCCCTGTGGAAAAGTGCCCAAAAACCTGTGAGTAAGAGGTGAGCAATGCAAACCAGAGCGCACCATAATACCAAATTCAGTATCGAGTTGTAGTGCCACATCGCTTGGAGTTTTTCCGTTTACATTTATTGAAACAACCGAAATATAGCTACTATGGGTAATTCCACGGTAAACAGTAATACCTTGAATCGTTTTTAATCCATCAATAAACTCATTAGCTAGCTGTAATTGTTGCTGTCTAATATTATCCAATCCCTTAGAAAGCACAAAGTTAATACCCGCTTTTAGCCCAACAATTCCCACCGTATTAAGCGTTCCTGCTTCTAGCATATCGGGGTAAAATTCAGGGTGGTATTCACTCTCTGACCTGCTGCCCGTTCCACCCTGCATAAGGGGCTGTATGGCAATCTGATTATTTGCAATGCACAGTCCTCCTATACCCGTTGGGCCGTAAAGTTTTTTGTGACCAGTAAAAGCAAGCAAATCAATGTTTTCTGCCTGCATATCAATGGGAATAATACCCGCAGCCTGCGAGGCATCAACCAGAAATACAATTCCATTAGTTTTGCAAATTTTACCAATACTAGCAATAGGAAGTACATCGCCAGTTACGTTTGAGGTATGAATGGCACAAACCAAGCGAGTATTAGGCCTTATGCTATTTTCAAGTTCGCTAATATCAAAAGCCCCCTCCTTATTACAACCAATAATGGTAACCTCAACTATTCCTTCATTCTCTAACTTTCGTAACGGACGAATGGTAGAATTATGCTCAAAAGTGGTAGTAATAACGTGGTCGCCCTTTTTGAGCACCCCATAAATTGCAGTATTGAGAGCTTGCGTAGCGTTCGAGGTAAATATAACCCTTTCGGAGTCGGGAACGTTGAAGAGTTGAGCAATCAGTTCGCGAGTTTCGAATACCTCACGAGCGGCGCCAATAGACATACGATGCGCTGAGCGTCCAGGACTCGCAGCCGAATGGGTTAAAAACTCAGTAATCGCCTCGGCAACCTGCGGCGGCTTGGGCCATGATGTAGCCGAATTATCGAGATATACTTTCATTTCAATGCGATTGACTGAGAATTAAAATTGCTGAAAACCAGCTAGGCTAAGTACCCTTCTTATAAAAAATAGGATGTAGTGTCGTTTAGTTAGCAAGATATAACTTACTATTCAATTATAATCGCCCGCTTCGACTTCCCTTCGACCACCCTTCGACTTCGCTCAGGATGACAATCAGGATGACAATCAGGCTGACAATCAGGCTGAACTGCCTGCCCTGAACGAAGTCGAGGGGTAGCTGAAGCAGACCACCGTTAACTAAACAACATTAAAATAAGGTTAGCTAATTTTCAGCAACTTTAGATTAAAGTGAGTAAAATCTTATTACTCTATTAACGTCATTTCGTTGAGCAGATGGGTTGCCCCTGCATATTTATCAATAATGAATAGCGCGTAACGAATATCGATGCTGATGTTACGGCACATATTCGGGTCGAACATAATATCACTCATTGTGCCCTCCCATACCCTATCAAAATTAATACCTACAAGATGCCCTTCAGCATTAATAACTGGACTACCAGAGTTACCGCCCGAAGTGTGATTACTTGCGAGGAAACAAACTGGTACACTTCCGTTTACCTCCCAGCGTCCATAATCTTTTTCGGCTTGTAGCTTAAGTAGTTTTTCAGGAACCACATAGTCGTAAACACCCATTTGCGCCTTTTCGGCAACCCCATCGAGCGTGGTTAAATGCGTGTACTCAACCCCATCGGAAGGGAAATACCCCTCAATTTTACCATAAGTTACCCTAAGGGTAAAATTAGCGTCGGGAGAGAAAGTTTTATTGGGCTGCATTTCCATTAAACCCTTAATGTACGTGCGGTACAATAGGTCGAGTTCCTGATTAATCTCTCTATAACTACTATCAATGCTGGCTGCAAAAATGCTGTCGTGCTGAGCAAAGAGTTGAAAGGCCATATCATTTTTAAATCTACCTGCATTCTCCTTAGTAAAATCAGCAAGCGCATTTATTACCAGTGTACTATCGGTAAAAATAGATTCGCCGAACAGCGTATTCGCAGCTACACTCCAATTATCGTCACTACTTGCTACAAGCTGCTTAAGCGCAGATGGTTGAAGAGAATCCGGTAAAATTTGGGCATACGTCTTCATCATTTCAGCAAAAATTTCTTTATCAATAGGCTGATAGTAGTCTTTATAGAAACCCCGCGTTCTAGCAACTAAAGATTCCTGCATCTTTTCACTTATCTCTTTATCGGTTAGCACACGCTTAATAGCTGAGTTAAATTGACTTACAAACCGAATTAGCTCAACGGCCATAAAAGCTTCTCGACCTAAATCATTGGCAACAAGCAAAGGTTTACGAGCGGCGTACAGCTCGCTAAATCGATTCAATAAGTATCCATACTCCTTTGTACGTTTTGAGTCCTGACTTACCCATTGGTTAAAATCACTTTCGAGGTTCTGCTTTTTATTAATCGCATCTAAACGAATTAAGCCGTTACGCTCGCCCTGCCATTTTTTCCAAGCATTGGCCACACCCGCCTGCTTGCTAGCATACTGAATACGAACAGTATCATTCTGACGCATATAGTTTTCCATTATTTCAAGTCGTACATCACGAAGCGAAATTTTAAGCGGGTTCGAAATATTTACCACCTCATCAACAACTTGCGAAGTAACAAACTGTTGAGTTGTACCGGGATACCCATAAACCATAGTAAAATCATTGGGTTCAACCCCTTTTAATGATATTGGCAAGTGCCTTTTGGGCGTGTAGGGTACGTTATCAGCCGAATACTCGGCAGGTTTGTTGTCCTTATCGGCATAAATGCGAAACATTGAAAAATCGCCGGTATGGCGAGGCCACATCCAGTTATCGGTATCACCACCAAATTTTCCAACATTTGAGGGGGGTGCACCTACCAAACGAACATCAGTAAAAATTTCGTAGATAAACACAAAATACTGATTTCCGTTGTACATTGGAGTAACTCGTGCGCTGTAATGCGTTCCTTCAGTTACTTCTTTTGATATGGCATCAGAATTCTTTTTTATTGTTTCAACGCGCTGACTTTCAGTCATTCCACTAGTAACGCCCGCAAGTGCTTTTTGGGTAACATCGTCCATTCGAACCAAGAAACTAACCGTAAGGCCAGGGTTTGGCAATTCTTCGCTACGCGACATAGCCCAAAAACCATTGGTAAGATAATCGTGTTCAATCGACGAGTGTTTCTGAATATTCCCATATCCACAGTGGTGGTTGGTAATTAAAAGTCCCTCGGGCGAAATAACTTCACCTGTGCATCCGCCGCCAAAAATAACTATGGCATCCTTTATACTAGGCTGGTTAATGCTGTAAATATCTTCGGCCGTTAGCTTAAAGCCTTTGCTCTGCATGTCGGCAAAATTATACTTTTGAATTAACATGGGCAGCCACATTCCTTCATCGGCCTTAGCGCCAAGAGGAAAGAGCATAAATGCTAGCAATGTGTAAACAATAAATCTTTTCATTGGTATATTGTGTTTAGTTAATTAATGAGTATGATTAACGCTTTTGCGTTAGGTTTAAATAGTCTTTGTAAGAAAACGCCAAATTACTCATAACGTGTTTATTATTGTTGGCATTCGTGAATCGCTTCGCTTATTTCTGCGTTACTCCCGTTTTTGAAGCAGCCATTTACAATTAGTAAACTCCTTAACTTCGAAGGCCTTATTTTTGACGCTTTCTTATCAAAGACACAAAACTAAAGAGTTTTCCTTTTACCATTAAATGCCATTAAACGTTTTCTAAAAAGGAGAGCAGCTCGGAGTACAGCTTTTGCACAGGTAGCCCCATAACATTAAAGTATGAACCCTCTATGCGCTCAACTGCCACGTAGCCAATCCACTCTTGTATACCGTACGCTCCAGCCTTGTCAAACGGTTTAAAATTATCAACATAGTAAGACTTTTCACTATCAGACAACGAACGAAAATACACCTCAGTTACCGATGAAAAAGTTTGAACCCGCTTGCCATCGGTTATTGCAACACCAGTAACTACCGAATGGTTAGTACCCGAAAGTTCGGTAAGCATATCAATGGCATCCTGCCTGTTTACTGGTTTACCCAGCACCTTTCCTTTGCACCACACAATGGTGTCGGAGGCAATAAGAATTTCGTTATTGGCAAGGGTAGCAACAACTGGCTCAATTTTCTTTTGAGCCAAATAAACGGGTATATCTAAATAACCCATATTGCTAGGGTACGATTCGTTAACCTCGCCATTTAGCCTTACCTCAAAAGGCAACCCCAACTCCTTTAACAATTGCTGCCTACGAGGCGATTGCGAAGCCAAAACGATGGTCTTTCCCTTTATTAACTGATGTAGAAGCATACACTACCAGAATAATACTAGATTTCGAAACCCAACATTTTACCCTTCTTCATTATAAGCTCGTCATCAAAATACACATCGGGCTCTGTAACCAAACCATCGAGGTGGCTGCTAACGGATATGCGTCCGCCCATGGTTAGATTATTGCCAAAAGCAATATGGATAGTGCCAAACACCTTTTCGTCTTCGAGTATAAGACCTGTTAGCTTGGCTTTATAGTTTGTACCAATTCCGAACTCGGCCACCGCACGAGCATCAGGACCCGATTTATCGAGAATTTCAGTGAGTCGTTGAGCTTCTTCGCCGCCAGTAATAGTTTTGGCATAGCCATCTACTATATCAATAACGATTGGAGTTTTAATCATACCCACACTAGCCATCGAACCATCAATAACCAGCTTGCCATTCGTTTTATCTTCCCAAGGTGCCAAATACACCTCACCCGAAGGCAGATTGCCGCTTTCGCCCTTCTCACGCAAAACACCCTTGCTACGAATAACCATCCTATCCTTAACGGGCATTGTTACGTCGGTACCTTTTTCTGTTACAACCCGAATAGTGCTAATGCCCTCCATTTTTTCGGCAATAAAATCGGTTAAAGAGATGATTTTATCGTAATCGGCGCTCAAACAGCGAGCCATAGCATCAATGGTAATTCCAGGCATTGTTCCAACCCGAACGCCTTCTTTAACTGCATTTCGGCGAGCATCGGTATGAGTTAGCGATTTAACTGTGGGGCATACCACCACATCAACCATTTTCATTAACTGAGCAACTGCTTCCGGAGGCTCCTGCCCATTAATTTCTCTCGATTTAATTTCAACAAGCATAGATTCTTTGCAGAGGGTTTTACCCACCTCATGCAATGCCTGACCAATTTCACTTTTCACCTCATCAGTAACAATAAGCAATGTTTCGTTAGGCTTTAACCCCATACAATCTCTAAGGGCAATAATTGAAGAGTTACGAAGTTCACTATTTTCCATAATTACAATACTATTATATTTTGATTAAAAATGTAGTGGTAAATGCTAGTGCAAATCATTAGGCTTAACAAATAGCTAGTTAAGTGATGCTTATACCTTCGTCTTAATGTGCACTTTAGTAAATAAAAAAAACTTTCTTAAACCTCAACTACTGAGAATTAAGAAAGTTTATTTAGCTTAAAAGTAGTTGCGCCTATTAGCTATTCTGGTCTGTTTGAACAGTGTTAACCTTACTATAAGCCGGACAAGTTTTTTTAGAACAAGACCCAAAAACTAACACGATTGATACAAACAACAGTGCTGCAACTAGAGATTTTTTATGTGCTTTCATTATGAAAATACTTTTGTTAAGGATGGACAATATATATATAAAATACTAAACTTTCTCTTCGGGCTCATAATCATATTTTGCATAAACTGCACAAGGAATATTATTATGGCAGGATGAAACAACTAATCCTAATGCTAAGAACATTACAAGTATAATTATATTTCGTGAAACTTTACCCTTAAACATAAACAAAATTATAAATTTTACAATTAGAATGCGTTTCTGTAAATATAATTTAAAATTACAAAAAAAAGAAACTCAAAATTTAAAATGATGCACAATAATATGTTGAGATAAATCACTTTAAAACAAAAAGCAACTATCTTATTTTTTGTTTCCTAATGGATCTACCATTAACTCAGAAGCTATACTATTCAAATCATCGAATATTGCTGGTATTATTGATATTCCCTGTTTAGCTTTAATCGCTTCACTCTCTCTTTCGGGATCGCCCGGAATAATAACCCTACTTTGGTTTTGAGCCGCTGCTGCATTCCTGAAAGTTGATATCCACTCATCCATAGATAATTTAAACTCCTGAGCAGGCCGAAAAGCATCAATACGCATTGCGCCAAAAAAATGACCTAGCCCTTTACCTACCGAGTGCGACAATAAGGGTAGGTAAGCAACCTGGGGTGGCACGAATGGGCCAAAATTTGCACCAGAAAGAACCGAAGAGAAAATATCCACCAACGCAGTCATACAAAAACCTTTATGCCCTCCAAGTTCAACACCACTCCCGCCCAAAGTAAGTATTGCACCTCCCTGTTCAATAGCTCCAGGGTTTGTGGTTGGATTCCCCTCTTTATCTTGAACCAAACCAAGGGGTATTTGTTCACCCAACTTTGATTTTATTGCAAGTTTACCCCTGGCTACTGGTGTTGTGGCAAAATCGACTACGAATGGTGGCTGGTTGTGGGTTGGTATTGCCACTGCAATAGGATTGGTTCCCAGCAACCTATCGGCGCTATAAGTTGGTGCAACCAGCGGGTTGGCGTTGGTAAGCGCTATGCCAATCATATTATGCTCAAGTGCCATCATTGAGTAAAACCCAGCTATACCAAAGTGGTTTGTATTGTTAGTAGCCACCCAACCTGTACCAGCAGTTTTTGCCTTGTTAATGGCTATCTGCATAGATGTTTTTGCAGCTACTGGTCCCAGCGCATTATCCCCATCGACGGTTGCAGTAGAAGGGGTTTCGTGCAAAATACTAACCTTTGGGCTTGTGTTAATTCGCCCCGCTTTAACCATTGCATAGTAGTCTTTTACCCGCAATAGTCCATGCGATGGAATTCCCCTTAATTCGGCAGCAATTAGCACCTCGGCAACGCTTGATGCATCAGATTTTAGGCATCCCATTGCAATGAAAAGTTGCTCAACAAATTGCTTCAGTTCTTGGTGATTGTAGTTCATATTAGCTGACAAATGGGTTAACGAATAATCTGATTACTGTCTAAAAACGTAGTATGAACTAGCTTGAGCCGTTGGAGTAATCTCCAAATCGTTAATATTTACATGAGGCGGACGGGTAATAGCAAACAGAATGGTTTCTGCAACATCATCGGGAGAAAGAGGAACTAAACCAAGGTATGCTTTTTTTGCAGATTCTGCATCGCCTTTAAAACGCACCAATGAAAATTCGGTTTCAACCATTCCAGGCCTAATTTCGGTAACTTTAATGCCTTGTTTAAGCAAATCGATACGCATACTTTGCGAAAGTGCATGTACAGCGTGCTTGGTTGCGCAGTATACATTACCATTCTCATAGGCTTGCACCCCGGCCGTTGACCCAATGTTCACAATGTGCCCAGATGCATTCTTAATCATCTTATTTATAACCACCTGCGATATGTAAAGCAAGCCCTTTATGTTGGTGTCAATCATCTGTTCCCAATCGGCCATAAGTCCGGTTTGAATAGGCTTTAAACCAGCGGCTAAGCCTGCATTATTGACTAAAATATCAATATTTTGCCACTCGGTTGGCAGCTGCGCCATAGCCGTTTCAACCTCTTCCCTATTTCTAATATCGAAATTAAGTGCAAAAACGCTCTGTTTATGCTTCTCCTCAATTTCCTTTTTCAACTCCTGAAGTCGTTCATTTCGGCGGCCAGTTATTATGATTCTAAACCCATTTTTTGCAAGAAGCAACGCTGTTGAACGGCCAATGCCTGCAGTTGCTCCTGTTACTAATGCTGTTTTCATTCTAAAAATACTTTTTAGTAGATTAATAATATGATAAGCACTCTAATAAACTTCACAATTATCTATGAAACAAGTGCATATGTTTTCATCACTCCATTTTAGGGTTGTTTCCAGAGCCTCTATTCTCTCATCCATATTTTTTGAGGGCTGAAGCAAAAACTCCAGCAAGTTCTTCCATTCCAATATTTACAATTACAAAGTTACATTATTTTGCTCGATTCGCGGTAGTTCATTACCGCAGGATTCTGACTAAAATAAGAATTACTGTCAAACATTAATAGAAACCTCGTTGTTAGTTTGAATAATTATGCCTGCCTATACCTTATTATAATATACAGGAAATTGAAAAAATCTTGCTAATTCCTTAATTTTTAGTACTTTTACAAATTGCATAAATCATTTATAACATGGTATCCCTCAGTCAAGTAACAGTTTCATTCGGTGGTTTTAATCTTTTTAATGATGTCAGTTTTCTGATTACATCTAAAGAGCGAGTTGGGCTTGTTGGTAAGAACGGTGCGGGTAAATCTACCCTACTAAAGCTTATTGTTGGCCAAATGACCCCTTCAAGTGGAGAGATTAGTATACCTCGTGACTTAGCTATTGGCTACTTACCGCAGCAAATGGATGTGGCTAACTCGCGCAGCGTGATTGATGAAGCCATGACCGCATTTAGCGATACCCTTAAGTTGGCAAAAGATATTGAGAAAATATCGAAGGAGCTGGAGTTACGAACCGACTACGAGTCGGATGGGTACGCCGCACTAATAAATTCATTGGCAGAAAAAAGCGAACGTTTTAGTTTGCTCGGTGGCGAAAGTCTCGACGCTAAGGTAGAGGTTACGCTAACTGGACTTGGTTTTAAACGAACCGATTTTTTACGCCCCACCTCCGAATTTAGCGGAGGATGGCGTATGCGAATTGAGCTGGCTAAACTACTGCTTCGAGAACCAAATATCCTGCTCCTAGATGAGCCCACTAATCACCTTGATATAGAGTCAATTCAGTGGCTCGAAGATTACCTAAAAACCTACCCAGGAGCCCTGGTACTTATCTCTCACGACCGGGCATTTCTCGATAATGTTACCGACAGAACCATTGAACTATCGCTGGGCAGAGCATACGATTATAGGGTTCCATACTCGAGATACGTTGAACTGCGCAACGAGCGTAGGCAGCAACAGTTGGCTGCATACAAAAATCAGCAGAAACAAATTGAAGAGACAAAAGATTTTGTTGAACGATTTCGATACAAAGCCACCAAAGCCAACCAGGTACAATCGAGAATAAAACAGCTGGAAAAGTTAGATATTATTGAGGTAGATGACGAGGATAATAGCGCCCTTAATATTCGTTTTCCCGAAGCGCCCCGAACGGGCGATTTAGTGGTTAAAGTTAATAACGTGAGTAAGGCCTATGGCGCTAATACCGTTTTCTCGGATGCGAATTTTGATATCCTAAGAGGCGAAAAGGTTGCTTTCGTTGGACGGAACGGAGAGGGCAAAACAACACTTAGCAAAATTATTGTTGGGAGCATTGACTACCAAGGCGAATTGAAAATTGGCCATAATGTAAGCATTGGCTATTTTGCGCAGAACCAGGATGAACTAATGAACCCAAACGATACGGTGCTTGACACAATTGACCGAGTAGCAGTTGGCGACATTCGCACTAAAATACGTGATATTCTAGGCGCATTCCTCTTCCGAGGCGAAGATGTAGAGAAAAAAGTTTCGGTACTTTCGGGAGGCGAACGCAACAGATTGGCTATGGTTAAGCTAATGCTGCAACCCTATAACTTACTTGTACTCGATGAGCCTACCAACCATCTGGATATGCGCTCAAAAGACATACTTAAAGATGCTTTGGCAAAATTTAAGGGAACGGTGATAGTTGTATCACACGATAGGGAATTCCTTAACGGTTTAATTTCTAAAGTGTATGAGTTTCGCGATGGAAGCGTTAATGAACATATAGGTGGTATATATAACTTTTTAGCAAAACGTAAACTGGAAAACTTAAAAGAATTAGAAACTCAGAAAGAGAAAGAAAAAACAGAAAAATCCAACCTAGGAATTTCTGATAGGAAGCAGGAGTGGCTAAACCGTAAGGAGCAAGATAAAATTATTAGAAAAGTGGCCTCACAGGTTGAAAAAGTTGAAGCCAGTATTAGTAAACTGGAAACGCAAATTGCACAAAAAGACACCATCCTTTGCAACCCATCCAATGCCTGCATAAACGATGATTTTTTTGCTGAATACGAAGCTCTAAAAACAGAGTTAAACAAAACAATGCACAAGTGGGAGCAACTACACTACGAGCTAGAGGTCCTAAAAGAGGAGGATTAGGCCAAGGAAAACTGCCTAGCCTACGAGACCACAGATTTAGTAAACAAGCTAAGTGGCTATAAAACAAAATACCATACCAACAAAAATTTGAAATACAATGCAATACAATAGTATGAAGCAAAATACATCGGATACCATATACGGCATCAGGCCTCTAATGGAGGCAATTAGCTCAGGTAAGGAAATAGACAAAGTTATTATGAAAAAAGGGCTCACGGGAGATTTGGTACACGAGCTTTTAACGCTTCTACGTAATCGGGATATTGTGCCGCAATACGTACCTGCCGAAAAATTTGGTCAATATGGTAACCGTAACCACCAAGGGGTTATAGCCTATATTTCGCCAGTTGATTTTGAACCCATTGAAGAGGTTGTTGCACGTATTTGGGAAGAAGGCAAAACCCCATTTATTATTATACTCGATAGCATAACCGATGTGCGTAACTTTGGAGCAATTGTGCGAAGTGCCGAATGCGCTGGTGCTCATGCAGTTGTTTTCCCAACAAAGGGTTCGGCTCGCATAGGGGCTGATGCCGTAAAAACGTCAGCAGGGGCAATTCACCACATCCCCATATGCCGTGTAAATAGCTTAAAGTCAACCATATCATTCCTACAACTATCGGGCATTAAGGTAACTGCTGCTACCGAAAAAACGAAGGAGCTATATACCAGTGCTAAACTCGACGGTCCTATTGCTCTTGTAATGGGGTCCGAAGAGAATGGATTATCGGAAAGTACCCTGAAAATGGCCGACGAGCTAGTTTCTATTCCCATTCGAGGTAAAATAAACTCATTAAACGTTTCGGTTGCTTCGGCGCTAGTTATGTATGAGGTAATTAGGCAGCGCGAGTTATAAGCCAACCTCGTCAAGCGCTTTAGCACATGCCCGTTCGCCCAAGGCAATAATTTCTTTGGCTCTATAAAACTCAAAAACGCCACAAGCATCTTTTGATGTACTAATTAAAACATCAGGCGGGTTATCTTTTATGGCCTGCATTGTCATACTATTCATCATTACCTGAATAACACGGTGAAGCATATCAATATAGCCTAACTTGCTTACTTTGGTCAGTTTTTTCTTCTCGTCGCCCTCAAAAAACTCGTACCACTTATCCTTCAACTGCTCAAAAGCCGATTTATCTTCCTCAGATTCCTCATGCCTATCCTTCTCCTGCGGTGGTTTTTGGTAGGGTATCATTGCGTTAACATCAACAGCAATTATTATATCCGCATCATTACGTTTTAAATGCTTAATGGGCAAGGGATTAAAAATACCACCATCTACTAGCAACGCATCGGAAACCTTAATAGGAGTAAAGATTCCAGGAATTGAAATCGATGCTCGCAGCGCATGCGCTAAACTACCCTTATCGTAAACAATCTCTTTACTTGCGATAACATCGGTTGCAAGAACAACCAGGGGCTTTTGTAAATCTTCGATGTTTTTTTGGGGAATAAAACCGAGCCGCAGCATCTCGTCAAAAATTTTGTCGCCCTTAACAAACCCGTTCCCCCCCAGTGTAAAATCAACCAGTCCCAAAACATCCATCCTCGACAACTTTTCAACCCAGGCTCTAAAATCACTTAGTGTATCTGCAGCGTGCATACTTCCGACTAAAGCGCCCATTGAACTCCCCGAGAGAGAGACAATTTCGTATCCACGCCTTTCAATTTCACAAATTACACCCACGTGTACAAGGCCACGCGCTCCACCGCTGGATAATGCTAAGGCAACTTTTTTAACCATAGTAATGATGTTCGATTTTTAGTACCTGAAATTTACAAAAAATACTTGGTAAAAGTAAAAAATACTTTGGTTCTACAAATGGATGCTATGCAAAATCATTTTTTTAAACTTACCCCTAAAACGCATCAGCTTTTCAATATACAATTCAATATCGTTTAGTTTAGGTTGTCGGCATCGAACTTCGGTCAGGGCAGGCAGCTCAGCCTGACTGTCACCCTAGCAAATATCGAACACCGAATAATGAATTTCGAATATCGAAGGTTGGATAGCAAAGGTCTTTTGCTTCGGCGCAATGACTTATCGTATTGCCTTACTTCGTAATTCATTATTCTAATTTCATCATTCATGATTGAATATTTGGTTTTATCTTTGAATGCTCAGAGTGACGGTCAGCCTGCGCGAACAAACGAATCCGAGGATTTGAATGTTTATAGAACGACGAATTAACGGAAGAAATTCGACCTCAACGAGGTCGTATAGCATAGCGAAATGGAAAATGCTATAAATATATAACCCTTCGGGGTTAAACAAATACGCAACAGTCAAGCAGATAATATGCTCTACTATTATTGAATAGCGAATATCGAACACCGAATAATGAATATCGAATAGCGAAGGTTGGATAGCGAAGGTCTTTTGCTTCGGCGCAATGACTTCTCGTATTGCCTTACTTCGAAATTCATTATTCAAAATTCATCATTCATGATTGAATGTTTGGTTTTATCTTTGAAT
>Ga0265293_10000713_pt1 | contig 76815 bp, 50 predicted proteins | sample Munlanlewell138R_FD_192505 | JGI IMG/M metagenome (GOLD analysis project Ga0265293, IMG submission 192505) | Leachate microbial communities from a municipal landfill in Southern Ontario, Canada - Leachate well 138R | ecosystem: Engineered > Solid waste > Landfill > Unclassified | place: Canada... | reverse complement strand
CTTGAACCGCGAACCCGTCGCTTTCGCTCCTTAAGGGGAGGGCTACTCCCCTTAATATTCCCCTCCGAACCGAAAATCGCAGGGAAAATCTTTTCCCTGCACCCTTTATCAGGTCCGCAACTTCCTTGCTCGAGCCACCTCGCGGACTTGAACCGCGAACCCGTCGCTTTCGCTCCTTAAGGGGAGGGCTACTCCCCTTAATATTCCCCTCCGAACCGAAAATCGCAGGGAAAATCTTTTCCCTGCACCCTTTATCAGGTCCGCAACTTCCTTACTCGAGCCACCTCGCGGACTTGAACCGCGGACCTGAGCATTACAAGTGCCCTGCTCTACCACTGAGCTAAGGTGGCGATAAAAAGAGTATTATACCTTTTACTGCGAATTTTTCAATCTATTAACTGCCAGCATTATTATGTCTTGTAAAAACATAGGAGACAACTCAAGTATTTTATGGTATTCCTCTTTTGTCAAATACCTTGTTCTTGAATTGTTTATTCTAAAGAGTTTTATTGCTGGTAAATCTGTTTTTAGTATTTTCCATTGCTTGGCCTTATTTAACACAGATTTCAGAACTGCTAACTCCCGATCTATTGTGGAACATTTTATACCTTTTTCTTTTCTTGTTTGCTTATACTTTTCTACTGATAAATCATCTTAAGGAATGCTCTGACCTTGCACCTGAGCCATTGGTTTGGAACATCATTGACAGTCAGCAGACAAGGGGGAAGATGATTTCTGCCTCCATGATTTTCAGTTGCCCAATGAAATCATATCTTGAGTTAAATAATGATTACTACTTAACTCTGGAGGATTTATATTGGGGCAGTTTCAGAGGGAGTTTGAGGCACTTGGCTCTTGCAAGGTATGGAGAGATTCACAAGAATCTGATGATAGAGAAGAGGTTTAAGGCAAAGGTTGGAGGGATAGATATCTCTGGACAAATTGATGCCTATGACCCTATCAATAAAATCTTGTGGGATTGGAAGACAGCCAAGTTTATCATCCCTAAAAACCTGCCCTATGGTGAGCATGTTTCACAGACAGCAATATACAGGTTGCTTTTAGAGAGTAATGGGTTGCCTGTATCTGCTGTAAACATCATCTACCTTGACAGCAGTGGCTGGGCTTCTGTGGAATTGACTGAGAAGGATGGGTTCATCAAGTATTATGAGAAGGGTGAAAGAAAAACTGCTTCTTTGGATGCCCATATGCAATCTGTAGAGAAAACCTGTAGAGAGATTGAGCCAAGAATAAAGGTTCTACATAATGCATTCCACAAGGACATAACACCTCCTTCTGAGCCAAGCTTCTTATGTGATTTGAATAACAGGGAGAGGAAGTCATATTGTCCTGTCAGGCATATCTGCCCTTACTGGAATGAGGAGCTGAGAGAGAAAATACTAGTGGATAGGGAGAAGCAGATGGCTTTATATTGAGGATAAAATGGGGGTGGGGGATGCTTTATTGTATCTCCTACCCCCTATGCATCTCTAAAGATAATTGAATTTAACTATATTTGGCTTTATTCTTCAAAGGTAACAATTTCTTCTTTTGACACAGATATATAACTTCACAAAGATATTTATAATTTATGATTTTATATTTCATTCTGGGTATTTCCAACTGCAGAAGTCTTCCTGCTAAATATGGCCCAAATAAATCAAAAAAACAGTTCAAATTAATTTGTTTTTTTAATACCAAATAGCAAGCAAAATTCAACTCTCTGTTCACAGTTGAACTAACTTTATAACTTTCCACTTTAGCCCTTTCTGCTACTTCTGATTCAGGATATTCTTCCATCTCCATATGCTCTGAAGTAGTATATGTATGTGCTTGGTCTAGGGGGTTCTGAATTCTCTCATAGCATTTATATAACAATTGATACATTCTGTTTTTTTTATCCATAAGAATCACATAACAAGACAGAATAAATGATAAGATTGCAATTATTAAAGTAGAAAACTGGGTTATATTCATTGTTTTTATATTTAGCAATACATATTGTATAAAAGTCATTTCTTTCTCCTTTCATTTCAGCTACCCACAGTTGTAATTTTTCTATTTTACTCTGTGCTCATTTCTGTGATATTAGGAAGATTTTCAAACAAAGCCTCTTCCTTTGGACAGAATCCAACAGTTTTATAGGCCATGACTACCAGTATCTATTTAAACTGTCATCAATAATATAAAACTTTCCTCTCTTTCAGTCAAAGTATCCTTCACTCCCATACTCCCTCTTCCAAATAAATCTCTATCAAGCAATCTTAATTTAAAAATTGGAGGTAACATGAATTATATTAAAGGTTCATTAAAAGAAACATCTATGGCATATTCAGTCATATGGGGATTTATCAAAATAAGTATAAGGTATATCACTTTCACAAAACAGGTAAAAGATTTGCTATTGTATGCACTACTCTGGCTGACTTCTCTAATGGCAGGTCTATATCTGTGCATTGTGAACCTGATAATAAAAAGCATGCTGATGAAATAATAGCAAGAGCTGAAAAGGCCTTCAGGAACAAGAGATAGGATAATAATTATAGCTTGTTATTCCTTAACTGTGAGGATTTCTGTGTGCATTGTTTGTTATGGGAAAGGAAGGTATTCCCCTATGAAGCAAACCGCCAAAACTGCACTTATCGCAGTTGTTGCAGTAACCGCTGTTGTAGCGGTAAAGCAGATGTTAGGTAAAAGAAAGACTGCCTAAAAGAAGTATTGGTCAAGAAATCTGGGTAGTTAAAAACCATATTGAGAATAGCAAAGTGGTGTAGGAGGAAAGGTTATAATAGTAAGATACACTTTAACAGTTTTTATGCCCTTCATGCTTGTTGATTTTCAGCAAAATCCTCATAGGTAGAATATTTTAGAATTTGCACCTCAGTAAATAAAGTTTTAAAACATTGTATAAATTCCTCTTTATCAATATCGGGATTTATCAAAATAATTTTTTTAAGATTTTTATTTTTAGCACCTTTTCTTAACAACCATTGAGCATAAAAGTCTGTTGGTGGCAAAGAATACCCCCATATTATTAAGCTGTCAGCACTTGAAATTGCATTAAGTGCAAAATTCCATAGTCTTCGTATAAAAGGATTCTGCAATACAGGCTTGTTCAAGGTAGGAGGAACAATTAAGGTGTTCAAATCTTCTAAGCATTCACTACATATAAATTTTTCTTGAGGTTCTCGCATGGGAAATATTAAACCATATGCTCTGCAACCTTTATTGTTACAAACTTTCCAATCAATGGACCCATGCAATTTTAATAGATATACATCTTTAGGAGATGCAAAAGGAGTGCCTTTAAGTTTTGGTTGGCCTACAGATATATGTTCATATGTGCCCACAGCATGTCCTGTTAAGGTATAATAAAAATTTTTATAATGTCCGAGATTATCATCAAAACATTGCTCTTCTTTAGTTTCTGGTTCAATATATAAATTTCTCCCTAAGAGGTCATCTAAAACAATATCCCAATTAAAAGTAATAACTGTATTTTCTCTAATTCCTTGTGAAGCAAGAAATTTTTTATAACAACTTTTTTCTGAATTATTACGTTTCATTTCTTCTTGTAATTTGGAGAACAGATTAATAAGAATTTCAATGAATTGACTTTTTAAAATTATGTACTGTTCTATTCCAAATTCAAGTCCAATTTCTATTGCTGTATAAACATCTTCAGCATTTATAGATACACAGTTCGTATTTATATTTTCTCCAAAATGTTCTTGAACAAAGCCTGCTAACTCTCTATATTTATCTATTGAGGTTATCTTTTCTTCAAAAGCCTTTTTAAAAATGTTGCTTATGTCAGGGAAAAGATTGTTGGAATGAGCGATAGTAGCACCAGCCCCTAATATATATACTTTTTTTCCTGTATTTCCCATAACATTTACTGCATTAAAATTATTGCTACCCCCCCCCTTTTCTATTCTAATTCTATATTCTGTAAATTTACATCATTGATCATTACTTGAAAATTATTTTGAGTTGATTCCTTTTTAAGAAGTTTTAACAACTTTAATTGTGAAGCAGTAGCAGCGAACATTTCATTATAAGTATTTTTTTCTGTTGTAAGTTTTAAAACTGGAATAGGCACATATTCTTTTTCAGCAATTTTAACTTTTTTCAGATTTGCAAATAATATCATTTTTATTAGACCGTCTTTAATATCATCTGCAGTTGGAATTCCTTTTTTACTATGTTTCCCTTCTATTAAATATATCTTGTTTTTATCAACAACCACCTCGTCAGATGTAAAATAATAATATCCTCCTAAGTAGTTTTTGATATTTATTGATGCTTTTTGGCCTACTAAATTCTCCTTAGATTGAACTGTTTTGCTTTCTCTGCTTTGTGCTTGCCTTGCTAAATTTCTGGATAAACTAATAAACCTTTCTTTCCCTTCAGAGATTTCTGATATCCTTTTTCTTGCCTGTTCTTCTGAATGCATTTGAACACCAATTCTTTCTGAAATGCTGACATATGCATCTAAAGCATTTTGTCCAATATGACAAATCTTATCTGCCTGAGAAAGGTTCCAGTGCAAAGCATCTGATTGATACGATAAAAGATTAAAAATCTCAGCATTAATTTGAGGTATATCAAATCTTTGCTTAGTAATCTTATTATCATATCTAACACTTCTCTTGGCATCAACATAATAGGAAATTATTACATAGACACCTAAGAGACTCATAAGAGAAATCGTATCCCATTGCAAAAAATCTCTATCTCCTTGCTTCCCCTCATCTTTGAAAACAGGAATTATTGCTATCTTTTTGCCCTGAAAATATAAAGTATTATAAACTCTAGCATATGGATAAGATCTTGTCCTTTTAGCTGACACCCACCAACTAACTGCTATATGTTTATTTTCATCAATTTTTAAAATAAAACTGCTGTTTTTTGATAATGCAACTTTAAGACTCTTAAAATCAAAAGTTTCCAATTTTTTGCATAGCAATGGAGAATACTTGATTTCAGTTATTTTAGCTGACACCTGCATATTTTTCCCTTTTTCGCACAGTAATTTCAAAGGAATCACTCTGGTTATACAAGCTGCTTTGTTCACCAAATCCAACTTTCTCTTTTATGGTGGGTATAAGAGATTTCTTTATCTCTATTCCTATACTATGCCTTCCTAAATATCTGGACACTTTCATCGTTGTTCCACTACCAACAAAAGGGTCCAAAACAGTTTCCTCTTTGTATGAAAACAATCTAATAATCCTTGAAGGTAATTCTTCTGGAAAAGCAGCAATATCTTTTTCCAATCCACCACTTGGTAGAACATTAGTCATTTCCCAAAGTGTCATATACCATTTATTATTAGAAAATTCCTTCAAATCTACTTTTGAGCTCTCTTTCTTTTCCTTTGAAATAGAACGATAATCAAATTTCCCTTTCTGAAAAATTATTATGCTTTCAAGAAGATTGTCGGGATAAAAGTACATTGGATATGGATTTTGCAAAAGCACTCCACTTCTTCTACTAATTCTCAAATAGCCATCAGGTTTCTTCCAAATAATCCTATCTCTATATCTAAAACCTGCTTCAAGAAATATTCTTGTGGCATCAGCAACAATAGGAAATTTTTCACCATCTATAAGCATGTCATCAATGTTAAGTACTGCAATTCTCCCCTCTTTAAGGACTCTAAATATTTCTTTGGCAACTTTTCCCAAAACATCCAGATACTGGTTATAACTTTTAAATAGCCCTTTGTAGTCAAATGGTGCGTTGAAATAAGGTGGAGATGTTACCATCAAATGAAGGCTTTCATCTGGAATTTCTTGCATGCTAGCACAACTTCCTATGATTAGTTTGTGATTTGTTGACATTATACTCCCTTTTTAATAACTTATATTTTCATTTTACCTGCTCCTCAATAAAAAGGCAAACTGACTGATAGTAATAAAGGAGTTCTGGCTATAATTTAAACCTGAAATCTGTCTTACGGTCAAGATAAAAACTTGCTTTATAATTCAAAATAGCCTCTTTACCCCCTCATTCTGTCACAATTTTCCTACAATCCCATTTTTACATAAGGTCGTTATTCATACAAAAGTGTATGAATAGCCTATGAGTTTATTGTGTTTTAAAAATCTTGTGTGAATTCAAGTATACCCTCACTATATTTCCCTATTTTAATTTTGGAGATTGAGTTGCATTAGGGTTAGATACTCTTTTAAAAAGGATTGCCATAGCACTTTCTCTACCTTATTTTTGATAGTATGTGGGTCTATACTTATCTAAATTAGATTGCTAACAGGAAGATAAATCTCTCTTATTATCCCAGCAAAATTGTTGCTGTGCCATATTTGTGCCAAATTTATATCTAAATCAGTATATTTTCATATAACTGCATATAACTACAAACAACTCATTTATCCTTGCTGTTAAGAGAAAATGCTTATGTTATAAGGCAAAAACAAAAAGGAAGGATTAGCATTACAAGTGCCCTGCTCTACCACTGAGCTAAGGTGGCGATAAAAAGAGTATTATACCTTTTACTGCGAATTTTTCAATCTATACCTATTTCCGCGTAAAATTAACGCCCAGTGGTAAAACCTCAAAAAAACAGAAAAATCATTAACCTAAAAAAAACTATTTTCTTGGACTGTATGCAACTCTTTTGTTTATAAATCTTTCAAAAAGTCTCAACGTAAACCAATAAAAGTAAGCCGCCTTGGTGGTAAGCGATACCCTGTCTCCGCATCTTTTTCTTGTACCAAAAGTTCCCCTACCGTACTAAGAATATAAATCTATTTATCAAGAGAAGATGAAGAGTCAGAGTTTTTAGGCTGGTTTTTAAGCAATCGCTGAAATTCATTTTCTTTCATCCATTTTACATTACCAGCGAGAAATAAGACATTTCTGCCTTCCTGGTGGAAATCTAAAGATTTATCATAGAGAAGTATAATATTTTGGGCGTCTTTTATCCCCTCTTTCAGTCCTGAAACATATTCATAGCTTATTTCAGTAGAAGGAGTCAATTTCTGTATCTTGCCAGTAATCGTTTTATCATCGGGACAGCGTAAAATATCAGGGTTGGGAAGATAAGTATGAGGAAGATTCCTTATATCTTCGGGATATGCTCCTTTATGGTCCTGAGCATACATTTTTAGCATCAACCCTATCTGTTTCAAGTTAGATATGCATTTTGCGCGATTAACATGTGCTTCAGAATAAGCAAATTGGAGTTTCTTGAGCTGTTCCATATCTATCATCCATTTTCTTCCCACTTTCTTCAAAGGAACCCATGTCTCGCCCCCAGAATAAAAACCGAAAAATCTCGTTAGCATCAATTTTTCAATTCCCTGTACAATTTCTACTTTTGCTTCGGAATCTGAAACTGCTTCTATTTTTCCTAACTTTATTGTTGATGAGACAATATCCCGGAAAGATTCGTTGGATTGCCTCGCCATAACCATACCGTTAAAAAGCATCATTATCATCTTTTTGTATGCATTGCCACTTGCTGTTGTTGGAAAAAACAGGGCATCCATTATTAAATCAGGATCAGCGTCTTCTATCGCTTTTACAAATGTGAGTACACATTTTTCCGGCGTAAGGAATTTTTCAAGATACTTGTCGTAGGTTGCAACTATTTTTTCACCTGTCGATATCATTGTTTTTCTTGCCTGTTCGTTTTCTTTAAGAAGTATTCCTACAATGTATGAGTCAAGCAGAAAAAAAGCTTCAAGAGATGCTTGTTCGTTACATTTGGCAAAGACCATATTGTTCCCTTCAAGAATAAGGCTATCGCCCTTTTTCAGTAAGTCTTTGAAAGGAAGAGCCTCCAGATCCTTTTTTGCGGTTTCAAAGGAATGATATTGATAAACAGTGATTTTTTCGCCACCTGTATACCTAAAACTTCTTACAGAAATCGCATTGGGAAAGAACAAGGAAGAACCTGTACTCATCTGAAGGGGAATTTCAAAAGGCAAAAATTGGATGTTATCTTCCATCGCGGATGCAGTAACAGCTACCATTAAGTCTAAGTTTGGATTGGCAATTCCCGCGCCTGTCCATAAAAGCATAGTACAGACAAATATCCATAACCCATATATTGCTTTTCCCATGGGGCCCCCTTCAATCATTAGACCGTTATACATCTTTTTGTACCACCTAATCCTGTTTGGTTTCATTAAAAAAGAATGGAAAGTAATTACATAGCTCTTTTATTGATAAAGACTTGGAATCTATCCAACACAGTAAGAATTTCATAAATCGCATCAGGTAAAATATCCTGATTTTCCTCTCTCTCCTTCGTTGCTCTTTTGACAATCACGGCAACAGTAACCTACAGAGGTCGAGTTTATCAATCAAAGGCCTGCCATCCGGCAATCTTATGAAAACTATCGCTCTCTTTGGAGATATTCCGTATCTCGTCTTTTACGATAGAGGACTCTTTTCGCCTCTTGCCTATCCCGTGTTTCTTCCATGCGTAATATCCACTACGCACTAGGTTGAACAATCCACATAACTCGGCTATACTGCCTTCTCCCCAGCTTCTCTATCAACGCATATCTTCTTCCAGCAGGTTTTTAAAAGTAGGCTTAATGCTTTTTTTGCGATGTTCCGCTCTTACTTTAATAGAGCGTTCCCTATCTTTAGCTTCCGCAATTCTTTATACGCCGGATTTATTTCTGCCATTTTGCAATCCTATCCGGCTGTTCTGTCCTAAAGAAATAAGACCAGTATTCTATTCCTTTGCGAAGGCCTGCATCGTCTCTTCCAAAAATAAGAATCCGCGCAGGAAGAGTTCCTGTAGCAGGAACTTGATGGATCACATACTCTCCAGCAGAAGGATAGAGATCAGTAATATGGGGATTGGTTTCTTTCCAATGGTCTGGAAGTGAAGCCACGCAAAGGTCAATCAGCACTCCATTACGCCCAGGGTTTCCACGCCAAGCTCTGATATTAAAATTTTTCTTGAGAGATTCAGAAAGTATGGCAGCGCCTGCTTTATTAGAACGTGTGTCAAGAGAAAGAAAAACTTTTCCCTGTTCCGCAAGTACAAGGCGGCCATAATAGAGAGAGGGACCTAATCTTTTTATATGAGGAGAAAGTTCTGTAAGAAGTGATAGAACCTCTCTTCTTGCTTTTTCCGCGGTGATGATATCAAGGGTGCCTATCCGTTCCACCCAAACAAGCCTCTGCCGCGTTCGTACAAGTGGAATCAGGGATTGTTCCGAACCCACAATTGCCTCTAACTTTCTTTTTGCAATCGCTGAAAGAGAAGGGTTCCTGCTTGATTCAAGGCGCTGTATCCATCTTCTGGCAAGCGCAACATACTGGCAGTCGGAAAATCCATCTCGCATACCTTCCCAACCCGGCGACCCTTCTGGACCCTGGGTTGAAGGAAAAATAATAGCGTCGCTCTGGTGCCAGCGGTAATACACATGAACATGGTATCCATCAAGATTCATCGCGGCAATATCCCATCCAGGCCTTCGGTTTTTGCTATAAGGAATAAAGGTAGCGCCCCACCCCTGATACATCCATACTTCATCAAAGGGTTTAAGGGTTTTCTCTTTTATCCGCGCCTCAAGATCCGCAGAAGTGGTAAACCCGCCCTGATACATATCAAACCCAGGCGACAATATCTCCATAGCTTCCGGAACACCTAAAATAAGGTGAAAGGTACTATAAGGACGAAAACCATTTTTTTTCATCCATTGTACATCGCGCGTCATCTCTGGAAATTTCGGAAAAACCTGCTCGTCAAGATATTTACACCATATATCTTCGCTAGGGTATCCACGGTCGCGAAGATACCTGGCCGCCTCCTTCATAACCCACGCAGGAAGTGAAGAAGGAATCAGTAGGTTTCCACTGAATCGTACCATTCCATTCCGTATTGCGGCATCATATACAGGATTAAGGTATGAAAAATCAATCGCTGGCGCCTGAGAGAAATCGGAAATTTTTTTTGCAACTTCAGAGAGAGGCTGACCAGTCGTGGCAAGGCGAAGCATACCATTGTCACGGGGAGTGCTATGCCACCCCCAAAACCCCTGCTCAAAATCAGTAAGGTGTTCTCCTAAATCGCGGGTGTAACGTTCTAAAACTTCAATATTCCATCTTTTATTCTTTGCATCCCAACATCCTGGAAGAATTGAAGAAGAATGTTCAACTTCAAGGCTGATCAGGTTAGGTTTTGGAAGAAGAATAGGATGCACGGTAATGGTTGTAAGAAGAGATAAGGGGGGTGTGCCTATGCCTTCTGGAGAAACTGTAAAACGTATCTCTTTTCTTCCTGCGTCCGCGCGCGTTGTACGTATCCGAACCCACACAACACGGGTTTCTCCTTTCGCAAGGGAAATTGGTGTCAAAGGGACAAGTTTTTCTCCTATAGAGGTTAGGCCAAGTTTTTTATCTCCTACATCTACTTTTTCAATATCAAAAAGTTCAATGCTTCCCTTAAAAGTAGTTACAGGCAATGAAGTAACTGTAAGGTTCTTCAGATCTCTTAATGCACGGATAGAAAAGGAGAATGATTTACTTTCCTCAAGCCCCATATCTAAAGAGAGTGAAGAAACAGATTTTCCGCGTGTATTGTCTGACGCAAATTCATCAAGATAGATCATATATCCGGTCGCTATATCTATAGCTTCGGGCGTAACAGGATCTTGAGAAACCATTACTTCCCATCCCCGCACAGAATCAATCTTTGCTTTTTCAGGAAACCGCACTGCTTTCGCATACTCTGCGCTTGGAGTTCCCACTGCAATCGGCTCTTCGTATTCTGCAAAAAGTTCGCCATGATCCAGAACCCGTTGACGAATAAGATAGGTGCCCTCTTTCTCTGCTTTCCATGGAATAGTGGCCTGCACTGTCTTGGCAACCGCCACACGGCCATACTTTGTATCTTCAACACGAATCATCTTTCCATTGGGAAGATGCTGAATATAGGTCTCTACCACTGCATCGGAAAGTGTTTTTTCCGCGGAAAAAAGCGCGGTAGAAATTCTACCTGCGGCTTGATCATACTTCATACTTGTTACAACTGCCTTATTTGCAAAGGAGTATCGGTCCATTCCATGTACCACATGGATCCACATTGTAATTGCCGTCTCTTTTCCCGCGGGAAGTTCTCCAAAGACCCATTCATAGGTTGGAACCTCTACTCCAGACTCCCATACATAAAACCAACGGTAGTAATCATTGGAAAAGGCTGTAATAACACCTCTTTCTTTTGGTCTGTTAACAACTCCATTCCAAGAACCTACATCCTGCATAAATTTTCCACGAAGTTCTGGATATGCGCCGAACTTTGCGGTAAAGCCCTCCACTGTTCTTACTCCCCGACTTGTCGGCACACAATAAAGATCGTCTTTACTAATTTTTCCGCCACCAGGTAAAAACCAATTCTTGGTCATTACTTCGTAATCTTTAAGATCTTTCTGGGAAGCATTGCGATAGAGATAATCCACCCGAACTGTGGAAGTTCCTGGAAGAAGAGAAATACTTTTTTCAATACAAAGCCCCTCTGCTTCCCATTGTAGTGTTAATTTTCCCTCTGATGCGTTTACTACATTGTAAAGTGTAAAGGTATTGCGTCTGTCGTCAAGAGCACCGCCTTCTCCATGATAAATTGAGGTTTTTCCCAAATCCCAGTAAAGGAGGTCTATAGAGTCAACAAGATCTACGATATGGCCAATCCGTCCGCCAAGATCAGGAAAAACCACAAGCTTTAGATGATCGTTCTGCAAGGTGAATATGCGTTCTGTTCCTTCTTTCCCCTCTTTCCAATCTAATGGCGTATGCGTAACTGCAAACGATATTCCTGCCATGAAAAAAGAGAACACCAAAAAAATTCTCATCTTTAAAAAAATCATAACTCCTCCTGTAATCATAAGAAAAAAACCTATAATACCTATTAAACAAATGTATCATATTCCTTTTTATTGTAATAATTTTTAGGCTTTCCCGCAAAAAAATAAAACGCCTTTTTTTACTCTTTTTTATGAGGAAATTTTTGCTCTGAATTTTTGACAAAAGAAAAAGAGAAGCATACAATGTTTTCGTGAACATATCTTTATCCATCTATTACAAGGAGTCCCATGAAAAAGGCAATAAATCCTCGGGATTTTGGGTTTAAGCTAACTGGCGAGTTTGGGGTCTTTGATGAACGGCTTCTTAAAATATCTCGTGAAGAAAAAGAGGCAAATCTTGAACAAGGTCCTTATCCTTACGCTCATCCAGATTTTGTTCTTCCGAATTTTTCCTTTGACTATACAAAAATTAGAGAGGAATATGAACGCCTGGGCCTCTTTAATGGATACAGAATCTCTACCAATCCTTCCGATGAACGACTTGCAAAAGCTAAACCAGAGAGGAATTTTGTTATTCTTGACCTTCTGCGCGCAGACAGCGATTGGAGAGACCGAGAGGAGTATCGGAAACGATTTCCTTCTTATCATGCCTTCCTTGAATTTTATTTTGACAGGTTCCTTGCGCAAATGAAGCAATATCCTGAAACGGTCTGGGGCGATGTAATGGGAGAAATAGAGAATAGCCGTCCTTGGCCAAAAGATTTTTTCCGAAACAAAAAAGAGGCATACGAATATTGGAAATGGGCACAGACAGAACGATTGTTCGGAGACGATCCTGGAAAAAATCATGAGTTTCTAATCAATTACGAGATGGAATTTTTCAAAAAACGCGGGGTGCCGCTTAAAACCTCAAACCTGATGATCGCAGGGTGCGCAACATTTTCCTGTCATTATTTTTATGAATGGGGATTTCATTTTATCTGGATGGAAACCCTTGCGCAGGCACATCATCAGGATGAAATCGCATTTTTTCGTGGAGCGGCAAAACAACATAACGGGCTATGGGGCATAGATAATGCCTCTCATCATCCACACTTTAATGCAACAACCTGGTACGATGGGAAAGGAAGACAACGCCGCGGATTTTCTCCAAGCATTACTGTAAGGAACTGGATGGTAAGTTTCCTATCGGGAACACATCTTCTGCATCAACAGTCATCGGAACTTTCACACTTTATTTATGATGAAACTGGAGAGTTCCGGCTTTCTCCCCATGGAAAGAATGCAAAAAAAATTGCGGATTTTACTCTCCGCGATCATCCCCAGAGAGGAGAAACCATTGTGCCGATCGCCCTTTTACTGAACTATTATCATGGATACAATGGCCACCAATCCTCTTCTCAGAAAGGTCCCACGGTATGGGCGGGACGTATGCCGTTTTCCTCAGAAGATGCCAATATCACCAATTTTCTTGAACTCTTTTTTCCAGGACATAACAGACCATTAACATTATGGGAAAATGCCTGGAACCCAGAGGCACCATGGAAAGATCAGTATGAATGGGCGGAAATGATGAAAGAAGGCAAAGATATGCGTCCCTATGAAGCCTATTGTCTGACAGCAAGCCCATTTGGAGATTCTGTGGATGTGATTCTTGATAATGCAGAGCCAGAAAGTTTGGCACAATATAAGATAATATGTCTTGCCGGGAAACAGGATCTCAATGAAAACGCAAGCAATCGCCTCTGCGACTATCTCGCCAAGGGAGGAATTATTATTACATCCTTTGCGCAGATTCCTCCCAACATGCAGGAAGAATTAGGCATTACTTCAACAGGTACAGCCTGGGATTACGATACAATTACCAACCTTGAAAACCCAACTGATTCCTACCCGGGAAGAAGGTATGTTTACTCCCGCCTTACAGTAAAAAATGGCACGGTTTTAGGACATAATAGTATAAACGATCCTCTTCTCTGGGAAGTTCCATTCGGAAAAGGTACTCTTATTCTAAGCGCAATCCCTTATAGTCAGGATATTGCCGGAAGCGGATTAATGCCTTTTTGCAAAGATCTCTATGGAAGAAGGATTGATCGGGTTATTCCAGTAAAAGCATCTCCTGCCACGCTTCAGACCATTACAAATAGAGACGATGGATTTCTTCTTGTGGGAGCATTCAATAATTTTGGAAGGCCATGGAAAGGAAAAATTCTACTCAATGGTATCCAGAAAAGTCTTAAAGTAGAAGATATATGGAATAAGAGCTCTATTGCAATGGAGAAAGGAACTCTTTCTACGGAAATTCAGGCTTACGAGTTTGCAATTTATAAAATACCAGTATAAATAAAGAAGCTCGGGTACAAAAAGCAAAGCAGTGTTTCATAAAGATTGCGGAAAAAAGAGATAGAACAAAAGATTACAACCATTAGGGTCTATTATCTGCACTACATAATTCAAGGGAGAAGAGGCAATGAATACAAGAAAGATAGAAATAGCTGTTTTACTCGCTCTTCTGCTGACAGGAAAGCTACTTCTTGCCAACATAACGCTTCCTCCTGCGCCAGAAGTTCTTAAAGCAGGACGGGCTATTGCCGTGGTACAGGCAAACCAACCGCCGAAGATAGATGGTATTCTTTCCAGTAACGAGTGGCCTGACTCTTTTGCACAGGGCGATTTTGTTCTTGCCGCCACTTTATGGGAAGATGCGAAAGATCAGACCATTGTCAGAATCTGTCGGACCGACAGCCATCTTTATGTGGCAATGGAATGTTTTGACCGTACCATACAAACAATTGCCGCCCGTAAAGATAGATCGGTCTGGAGCAATGATGTGGTGGAGATTCTGCTTCAACCGCCTTCATCCCAAAAAGAGTCGCGATGGTACCATATAGCTGCAGACGCGGCAGGCAATATCTGGTTCGCATATGAAACAATCGTATTGGAAATGCCGGGAACCTATAAGGGAACCCTCCTTTCCCATCAGATCTCTTCTGCTGTACGCACAGAAAGCGACCGCTGGACTGTGGAAATCTCTATTCCTCTTGCAGATCTAAATGCAGATCATACCAGTTGGAATGAGAAATGGCGGGGAAATTTCTGCAGAACAACAACCTCTCCTTCCACAAACTCCTGCTGGAATATGACGCAGGCCTTTCAAAACCCTGAAAATTTCGGCTTTCTTCTTCCTGATCAAAGTAAAGAAGCTATCGCCAACAACCAAAACTATCAAAAAGCCCTGCATTTCTATCAACAAGATAGAAGCAAAGCAGTTGAAGCATGGAAAGCAGAAGAACCCTACTATAAATTCTCCTATGCGTTTCAGTTCGGGCCTCTGAAAAAAGAGGTTCAAAAAGGATATATTTCTATTGATGAAACAAGCCTCTATGACCGTACAAAGGGATATGGCTGGATAGGAAGCGTTGAGGGAATCTCTTCGCAAACTATCGCAGATCTTGGAAACGCGCGGGAATCCCGTTCCAAACCCGCGGGTGCGCTTGCGTCGAGTTGGGTCTTTGCGACAAAACCGACCTATCGGAATAAGGTGGTTCACCGATTCCGTGTTGATCTTCCCCCAGGCGAGTATAAGGTACATCTTCTTTCTGGACTTCTTGCGCGAGAACTCGTGCCCCAGCGCCGTGCATTTACTGTATCCTGCAATAATAAGAAGGTCTGCGACCTTGATATTGGACATTTTATGTATGCAAGACCTTTTTTTAGGTGTAGAGCGGAGAAAGGTCGGATTGAGATTGCTTTTGAAGGTGAAAGTGAAATTTTTCCAGACCCTGCCACCTCATTGATAGATCCTGAGGGAACGAAAAAGGTATTTCTTCCGGGATGGTTGTTGAATGCGCTGGTTATCTATCCCGCAAAAGATAGGGTTCTCGCTGAAAAACAGATTGTACGCGATGAAAGTGATCTGTTGTATCTTCCATCCGAAGAGTTAATGAAGGTAGAGAAAGAGGAATGGAAAGAGGAAAAGGGAGAAATATCCTTTTCCCGCAAAGAAATGGAGCAAGGCTTGGTACTCTTTGAACGTACCCTGGGAGAACGGATCTATCCCAACAGCAGACCCCTCAGGTCAGAGATAAAAGAGTCAATAGAAATAAGGGCTGTTCCCGGAGAGCCGGCCTATTTCTCCTTCGCAATCCTTCCCTTAAAAGATCTTGATGTCGTATCTATAGAGCCCACTGATCTTCGCGGTCCAAAAGGCATTATTTCAAAATCAGAGATTCTTCTTCAAGAGGCACAGTACCGCCCATGGAAAATCAAAGGATCGCGCTATGCGATGGAACCAGTATTTCTTGATACCTTCCGATTCCTTGATCCTGATATGAAGAAAGATGAATGCCGCTGGTTTTGGATGTCTATAAAAACGCCTAATCAGATAAAGGCAGGTTCTTATAAAGGAAGTGTCCGTATTAAAGGCAGAAACGCAAAAGCTTTGCAACTTCGGATTACCCTGACAGTTCTGCCATTTCATACAGTAGAAACGCCTTTTCGGTTTGGTGGCTTCTTTCCTGCGGGATATGGAAAACCATGGGCAGTCTATACAGATATCTGGGCAAAGGCATTTACGGAGAATGGTATAAATACCCTTGCGCTCTATTATGATCCCTACCGGGCGCAAGACATAAGAGTTCTGAAAGGGCAGTTACGGATTTTCAGCCAGAATGGTCTCTCTGGACCTTTTGTGGTCTATACCTATATTCCGGGAAAGGTAGATCAGGCCCTTAGAAATGGAGATATTTCCTCGCTTCCTGAAGAGGTGATTCTTAAACAGATTGAAACTGCAAAACTCTTTCTTGCCTTACATAAAGAGGAGGGATTCCCGACGCTTCTCTATTGCGCTATGGATGAAGCGCACTGCAAGGGAGAACCATACTGGACAGAGCAAATACGCCTTCTTACTGAGATAAAAAAAGCAGTTCCGGAGATTCTTACCACTGCTTCGGAATCAAGCCGAAGTTATTGGCGTAGTAAAGACCAACTTGATGTTCCGCTTCTTTTTGAAGTGGATGATTTTAGAGAATGGCGGCTCTCTCCGGAAGAGATTAAAAAAGGAAAAGAGATATGGTCGTACCCGAATCAGGCAATGCTTGAACCCGCTGATATCAATGCAGGAAGATTCTGTACAGGATGGCTTCCCGCAATTACCGGAATTCGGGGAATCCTTCCATGGGAAATTTATGAAGCACGGGATTATAATGAATCGTGGCTGAAAAACACATGCTGGCTTCAATTCGTGCCGCGTCCTATTGGAGGCTTTCGCATTGAACCTCGATTAACCACTGTTATGGGACATATCGGAATATGGGACCTTAGATATGTAGAAACAATGCGCGCTCTTATTGCAAAAGCAGAGCAAAGTAATAACCCGGCGGCAGTCGCGAAAGCAAAAGAGTTGCACAATCTTCTTCATCGGATAGATGCTTCTACCAAAGGCTCTTATATGTACTACTATGCAACCGAATATTGGAAGCCTGAAATTTTCACGCTTCTTCGCCAAAAGGTCGCTGATGGGATTCTCGCACTCACCGAACTTCTTGAAGAAAAAGAATAAAATCCATAAAAGAGAATAGAGAAAATTTCTAAGAGATTATCTCTATAGAAAAAACTGCAATGTGTTTCTCTTTATTAGTGGGTATCGTGATGCACTGTCGCGCGTAAACTCTCTGCTAACTCTCTATCCAAATTCTGTAATATCTGAGACTGATGCATTGCCGCGGCATGGTTTCTCACAGTGGTATAAGCTAAACCTAAACTATAATGCGCCTCTACATATTCTGGATTGATTCTAATTGCCTTTTTGTATGATTCTATCTCTTCATGATAACGGTGCTGTTTTCCATAGAGCATACCTAAAGAATAATAAGCGATAGCATTGTCAGGGTTGATTCTAACTGCCTCTATATAAGATGCAAGAGCCGCGGAATATTTCTTCCTCGTATCATAGGTTATTGCAAGCGCATAGTGCGCGATGGCATTATTGGGATCTCTTTTTACTTCTTTACTGAAGATCTCTATTGCATCGTCATATCTATTCTTCAAAAGATCATTCAGTCCTTTTTTTATGGATGTCTCTTCTTTGCTCAGAATCTTCCATTCCGTAAAACTTTTTTTCTTCGGAAAACGCACTATCCTTGATATAGGAATAAGAAGAGCATACGATTCTTTACCTGAAGAAAATAGCGTTGCCACCCCGAAAATCTCGGCTTGCATCGTTGCTACCGGAGTACCGCACAATTCCCGAGGGATCAATCTTATCCCTTGAAAAATATCTTCTGTATCAATGATATTTTTTACAGGAAATATCATACCCTTTCCACTCTTTGAAGAATCAGAAAAAATAGCTGGCAGGACAACCTCTTCTCCATGCGAAAGACTTTTCTTTGTAAAAGAAGCCACGGTAATTGATTCTTTCGGAATATCCGCAGATACAATAATCCCTTCTCCGAACAGATCTTCGGCAAGAATATATTTCACCGGATACCTTCTGCCATTAGAAACTCTTATTTCCGCACGGTACGCAGATCTAAGCATTTGCGCACTAGTAACAACCTCGCCTTCTTCATTAAGAAAGAATCCATTTCCTTCTTCCACAAGGATATTCTTCTTATCATAGAGAAGGAATCTTACAACTGTCGGACTAATCTCTTTTACTATATCTGGAATAGATTGTATGAACCGTGCCCTTTCTTGAGAAGGATTAGATGGTTCTTCCGCAAAAGAAGGGGTGACTGCCATTACTATTATCACTATTCCTACAGATATTGCTCTTCTCCCTCTTCTTGCTATACCTAGCACAGTCATATTGCCTCCGCAACAATTTCGTCAGAAGATACCCTATAAACAGAATAAAGGGCTTTCTTTAACGCAAAGCGTGTCTGTCTTGGTTCCTGACATACATTGCTCTTTTATACTATCATCTTTCGCCAATAAATTCTTTCTTCTTTGGAGCCGCAAGAAAAGGTGCGACCATATAAATACTCATGTATTACTTAAACTCCATTGGTATAATCCACAAGCACCCCAAAAAAATATTAAAACCCTCTCCGCAATACTGGATAATTCTATAATAATATCCATAGCATGGTTCGCGAAAAAAAACCGGATAAAAGGAATTCTGTGAAAGAATCTGAAAAAATCAAAGGAACAAACTTTTTTTATCCTATACCACAATCTCTTCTTGGTGCATTTCACTATCCAAATTTCTCCTAAAAAACATGGCACACTCTTTTTTCTTTTGCATTCTCTTGAAAAATAATCTGTATATAAACAACGCAAGAAGAGAGTAATGGGATTTTACGATAGAAACATTCTATTCAGCAAGAGGTTTCTTTGTCAAATAGGATAATTTGACCCTGCTTCGGATGTGTGTTAAAAAAACAGAAGATACATTGCGCTCTTTCTTACAGGAGGTTCTGATGTCCCCTTACTGCGCAGGCCCCATTCCCATCGTGATCACAGTCTGCCTTTCTATTATTACACTGGTGATTTTGGTTACAGGTATCCTCTCAATCATTATTCTTTTACGGATACAGAGAACCCTTAAAAATGTGGATGCAACCTTTCAACACTTGGTAGGACGGCCGCTACAGATGATAGAGACGATTTTTTCGCTGATTGCAAGAGCACGCCAGTTCTTCTCATCACAAAGACAAGAAAAGAAAAAACAGGAAAAAGAATGACCTATTCTATATCTACAGGGAGAATCCATGGCACAAGAAAAAAATGAAATAGGTGGATTGCTAACGGGTTTGGCGATCGGAACATTAATTGGAACCATTGTAGGGCTTCTTATCGCGCCCGAGCCAGGCGAGGTAACCCGAAGAAAATTGAAATATGCAATGGAAGAATTTCCTGAAAAAGCAAAAAAAGCATCAAAAAAGGTAAAAAATCTTCTTCAGAAAAAAGAATGTGAAGAAGATACAGATCAAAACCTCTATGCCAGCGAGGGATTTGAAGAATAAAAAGAGTAAAAAAAAAGCCCGGTCGCCACGTACAAAAGCGACCGGGCAATGATAGAAAAAAATTAGCGTCTTACACGTGCGTTTCCTTCCCAAATACTCCAGATTTGCTCTTCATCCGCAGGATGCGCGTAATCAGTTAAAAGTGTGGTTGCAAGCGCGCCGCTCGCCCAGGCAAACTGAATCCATTTTTCCGGATCCCATCCCCGAAGAATCGCATAGAGCATTCCGCCTACAAAACCATCTCCTCCGCCAATCCTATCCACAAGGGTGATTTCTCGCGGTTGCACGCTATACCACTGATCTCCTGCTGACATAATTGCGCCCCATAAATGCGTCTGCGCACTTACTACTTCTCGCAAAGTTGTTGCAAAGACCGAACAGTGAGGAAATGCCTTTTTCACACGTTCAATCATACCCTTAAAACCTTCAATCTTTTCTGCTAAATCCTTTCCGCCTGCTTCAGGACCTTCTATACCAAGACAGAGTTGATAGTCTTCTTCGTTTCCTTCTAAAATATCGGCAATACCGGCAATTTCAGTGAAAATTTCGCGAAGTTCTGTTTCACGATTTTTCCAAAAGGACGCGCGATAATTAAGGTCAAATGAAATACGGGTTCCATACTTCTTAGCTGCCCGGGCAAGTTCAAGACAGAAGAGCCCTGTTTCAGGAGAAAGCGCACCAATAAGACCAGACAAGTGGATAATTTGTACGCCCTCTTCTCCAAAAATACGGTCAAGATCAAAATCTTTAACATTAAGGGTCCTTCCCACTTCACCTGCCCTATCGTTATGAACACGGGGACCTCTGGATCCAATACCGCTATCCGCGATATTAATCTGGTGGCGGTATCCCCAAGGACCACCCTGGGAAACTTCCTTTCCTTCATAATCCATATGTCTGCTTGCAAGGTTATCTTTAATAAACTGTGCAATGGGACTGCCCTTTACAAAAGTGGTAAGAACCTTTACCGGAAGACCAAGAAAAGAAGAAATACTGGCAACATTTGTTTCAGCGCTGGTTGCATGCATCATATATAATGTGCTGGTATGGACCGGCTGGCCATTCACAGGAGTAATACGGATTCCCATACTTGTAGGAACCAGTAAAGAATAAGCACATTCTTTCTTTAATTCTATTTTCATATCCTCGCTCCTTGTAAACAAATACATAGTAAGATCTTAGAAAATCTTCTTCTGGTAGGAAAACATACTGGATAGTATCAACGATGAATACTATACTGTTTCAGAGAATAATTGTCAATCTTAAAGAGGCGCTCTTCTTCCTCTTTTTAGCTTTCCGCAACATAATCACACAAAAAAGAAGATGCGCCTTTCTTTTGAAGAAAGGGTAGACCTTCTCGGCTCTCTCTGATATAGTATAGGTATGCAAAGAAAAAGACAGGAATATATCGCACGGCTTGAAAAATTAAGAAGATCGCGGGTTATCTCTTATATAACAAGCGACCGACAGGGTCCGGTAAATGCGCGGATAGCTATGGACGTCATCCCTATTATGAGCCAACATCTGCGCGCAATGGGAAAAGTCAAAGCAATTGATCTTTTTCTGTACAGTGCCGGCGGAGATACCATGGTTCCATGGCGTTTGGTCTCTATGATACGTGAGTATTGCGATACTTTTTCAATTCTTATTCCTTACAAAGCACATAGCGCCGCTACCATGATAGCCCTTGGAAGCGATGAAGTAGTAATGAGCGACCTTTCCGAACTATCGCCCATAGATCCTTCAACCGCCAGTATCTTTAATCCTCCGGATCCGCAAAAACCGCAAAACAGAATTGCAATAAGTGTGGAAGATGTAATGGCCTATTTTGATCTTGCGAAAGAAAGGTTCGGGATAAAAAAAGATGAGGACCTTGCAAAGGTCTTTATCAAATTTATTGAGGCAACCCCTCAGATTCACCCCCTTGCGCTAGGAAATATTAATCGTACCCATACCCTAATACGAATCCTTGCAAAACGGCTTCTGAAAAGCCATGCTTTGCAAATGGATGCAGAAGAAATTGAAACAATCGTTGATTATTTCACAGAAAAACTCTACTCGCATCAATATCTTATTGGAAGAAAGGAAGCAAAGGAAGATCTTGGACTAAAGACTGTAATCTTCGCGGATGGAGATCTTGCCCGCACAATGACCGCTCTCTATGAAGAATATGCAAAAGAAATAGGGCTCGGAATTCTTTGGAATGCGGAGAATGAATTGGGCGACAATGCAGTACAGAACAGAAAAGATTATTCTATTGCTTATATTGAAAGTTTACACGCATCCTGCATCTTTGAACTTACGCTTGAATATAAAAAAGAGACAGTAAATGTTGTTCAGCAGACTCCCCATGGTCCGATTCAAACACCAAAGGAACAGATAGGATTTAAGATCGTGTCTCAGGGATGGAAAGAATAATCAGAAGTATCATACTTCTTCCGAACTTCTTTTAAAAGATTCTCTATCCAGCACAATCCCCTCGGAAAGAATGGCTCCTCTTTTTACTCTCTTCTTAAAAAGGTATAGGAGCAAATATTTAGATTGAAAATTCAGACTCATATATTAGGCAATCTTCTGTAGCTTGAAGTATCTTCTGATTATTTCAAGATAAAGGAAACGCGCGCCAAAGAAAGCGCCTCTTCCTTTTCCCGAGAAAGAATTTTGGGATCCAAAAGAAAAAGCCGTTCTTGCTCAATACCAGACTGCAAAAGGTATTCCTTTGTCTTTATGGTCCGTTCAATAGCAAGAAAACGAAGATCGTCCTGTGTAACCAAGGTATGGGTACGGATCAACTCCTCCATTTCAGAATCAGGCAAAGGTTTAAGCACACCCAATATTGTGCGCGGTTTGGAAAAATTGGCATTCTGGTAGGCTCGCAGAAGGTACTGGGGGTATTCGTCTTCGCTAATGAGAATCTCGTCAACTAAAGGTACGGGTTCGCCTTGTTGTACTAAAATTTTCAATTTTTCCGATTTAATTTTTCTCAGGAAAAAAAGATCTTTCAAACTTTCACTATCTTTTTCAGGATCAGCCCTTCCTTGCATTTCAAGAGAAAGAGAGGGCCTTTCCTTCAATGCTTTTACAAGTACATCCAGTTTTTTTCTTCCATCTTCGGAAAGGTTGTACGAACCATAATCAAAAGAAAGATAACTTAATTCTTCTCCACCGCCAAAAAGTGCGCCAATCAAGGCAAAGGGCGAAGCGACCGCCTTTGCAAGAAGGTTAAGAAGAACCTTGACAATAATAGGACCCACACGGAATTTGGGATCGTCGAGAGATCCTGAAACAGGAAGGTCAAGAGAGATCTTTCCAGAAGGATCTCGCAACAAGGCAACGGCAAATTTTACCGGAATTTTAACTGCCAAAGGACTCTCAATCTTATCGCCGAGAGTAAACTGATCTAAACGAATGGAGTTTTTAGAGTCAAGTTTTCTTCTATCAATACGGTAGTTGAGATCAAGAGAAAGAAGCCCCTTACGGGTAACATAACCGACATATCGTTGCGTATAGGGAGAAGCAGGAGTCATATCAAATCCATCTACATTCATGGTAAGATCAAGATAAAAAGGGGATGGCTTAAATTCTCCTGCAATTACAAGCGGGCTCTGACCCTCTACTTTGGCTTCTATATCTACTTGAGCAGGTTTCTGCGCAAGAGTTGTAATACCGGTTATACTTCCGTTAAATTTATCCATACTTACTCCATATCCCGGCTCTACACTTTTATCAAGAAGGATAATTTTCCCTCCCTTGAAAAGAATCTTCTTGATAAGGAATTTTCCACTATCGTCTTCTATAGGTTTTTTCGCTTTATCCGGCGCTTTTTCCACAGAAGAAGAAGGAGAAGGAGATTTTACAATGTTTTTGAGGTTAATGGTTTTATCAGGATGCACAATAATACCTGCATAAAGATTCTCAACCATAACTTCTTCCACAGAAAGTGGATCCTTACCCGTACCAGCCGAGATCGTTGTAAGAGCAAAAGTTTTCCATGAAAGGAATTGTTCGCCATAGCCCTTTTCCACTGAAGAAAAATCCTTGACAACCGCATCTCCTGTAAAAGAAAAGAAAGGGGTCTGTCCAGATCCTTTCCTAAAGGAAATTTCACCCTTTGTAGAAAGGTCTCCTTTTGTAACAAGAAGGTCTAACTTTTCAGAAAAATAGGATTGAAATGGAGTAACCTGAACATTCTTGGCATTGAGCGTACCGAAAAAAGAAAAAGGATTAAGGTGAAGACTTCCATTCAAAGAACAGGGGGATTCTCTGTTAAGAAGAAAAGAGAGAGAAAAAGGAACTTTCTCGTCTCTTCCAAAAAGAATGTGCGACGCGGAAAGGGTTACCTGATCTAAGAAGATCTGTACAGGATCTTCGGGCATTGTATCGCGCATCTGTAATGTCAAATTATCCGCACGAAGCGCATGGATAACAGAGCTCCATCCAGAACCCTTCTCTTTTGTAGAAGAGGATGATGGGCTATCTCCTGCGCTCTCTTTTACAGGAAAAAGAGGAAGAAAGGTAAGCGTTCCATTTTTGCCGCGGGTACAATCAAATACTCCCTTAGCAATAGAGATAGCGCCAATAGAACATTCTTTTGCAGAAAGATCTATCGCGGCTTTTGAAGCCTGTACTAAAGGAAGAGATAAGAATCGCGAATCTCCTGCTTTAGCGCATTCAAGGGAGGATAATGTAAGGGAAGCATCGGAAAAAGCGCAATGGAACGGAGAATTCGCCTTCTGTTCCAAAAGATATTGTGAAGAAAGAGATAGAGAGCCTCCGTGTACTTCAAAAAGAATTTTTTCCGCATAGTAGGGAAGATATTTTGTCAGGGATGCTCCTTCAAGCAAAAGGTCTCCTTGAGAAAAAAAGGGCGAAAACGCAATGGCTCCAGAAAGTTTCAACCGTTCTCCGGAATCAGAAGAAGAAGAGATAGAGACAGTACCCTCTTCTCCTTTCATATTAGAAAGATCCTTTGCGGAGATAAGAAAATCTTTTAGAGAAAGAGCAAAAGGCTGGGAAAGAGAATCATCAAAAAAATGAATCTTGCCCTGTTCAAGCTTTAATGCTGTCATTTCCCAGAAGAATGAGGATGGAAGGGATTCTTTTTTTTCTCTTGGAACCGCCTTTTTTTCTGAGACAAAAAGAGCTGTCATTTCCAAGGTTCCCTCTTTATTCTTCCGCAGAAAGAGTTCTGGAGCAATGCAATGAATATTATGTATTTTTAGAATTTTTGAGAATGGGTCGTAACCATCCAATGTGATATCTAATGCACTCATAGAAAAAAGCCGTTCTTTGGAGCGAGAAGAAAGAGCAAGATCTTTCATCTCTAGGCTTCCTTTTATTAAAAATGTGGAGGGCTCTTTTTTCCGTTGGAAATAGGAGATACTTCCCTCTATGCCTAAAAGACCTGAATCTATAACAACCCGCAGTGGAAAAGGAAGATAGGTGCAATATCGGGCAATATCTATCTTTGTAAGGTTAAAATCAAGAGAGGTTTCAAGGGAATCCGCGAATGGCTTGGTCTTTCCCTCCATAACAAAAGGAGAACCATTTACCAAACAGGAGAAGGAAGGCACAATACTGGTTTCTATCACACGGGGGAAGTTAGAGATAAAAGGAAGAGAGAGTTGAAGGGAAGTAAGTTCATGGCGCACTCTTTTAGGAAGGTCTTCAAAGAGAACCTTTCCGTTCTTCAGGGAAATGTTTCCCACAAAAAAGCGTAGGGGCTTCGCATCGGGATCTTTCGGAACCAAAAGATCGGAAAAATTATATTTGTACTCATCAAGGCGGACAATGTGGATATAAGGATCTTCACAACGGACTCTTTTAATAATCGGTCTTATCCGAAAAAAAGAAAGAATATCAAGATCAGCCTGTAATTCGCGAAAAGAGAAAAAAAGGCTTTTCTCCTGCGGTTCAGAAATAGAGAGACCATTCAGAGTAAACGAAAGAGTACAGGGATTTACACGTACCCGTTCCACTGTTACAGGTCTGTGAAGAAATTCGGATGCTTTTTTTTCTAGGAAACTTTTAATAAATCTTGGCGCAAGAAAAAATCCCGCGAGAATCAAAAGAGAAAAAAGAAGAAGAAAAATACCAATACCCTTACGCCATCGGAATCGCAGGATCTGTGCCATGAACCCTCCTTAATACAGAAGATGGATACCGCACTTTCATTGTAAAAGAATACCCTATAAAAGGAAGCAATCAAAGTCTTTCTTCTGTTTTTCTCTTGTATGGTAGTTAAATTTTAAAAGTGCACTCTTTAAAATGTAAGTCCTCATTTTTTACTTTTTGAATATCCAGCAACTTATTTTGATACCAGAAACGACCATCTATGATAAGAGGAATCGTGCTGAACCAATTCCCCCGCATAGTTGGTTAATACTTCCCTGTCATGTTTTTTATACTTCCTTTTTGGGCAGATAAAAGTCATTCTTCTTTGCCCTGTCTATAATTGTCGGTACAGAGACCTTCTGGTTATATTTATTTCCCAAAACGTCTCTTATATAACTGTCATTGTAAGTTTTTATCGGTATTATCGGGTTTTGTATCAAAGTTTTTTCTACTTTAATTCTTTCAAAATATTCTTTTCTACTTGTATCGGAATCTGTCGAGTTTTTTCTTGCCTGTTATATGCAATTGAAAAGTTTGCAGGATCTTCTCTATATCGTTAAATGACAAACATAAATAAGTCTCTTGACAAAATCTCTTAGCGGAGGGCACAATAGAAGTGAGTTACAATTATACTTTTACTAAACACCGCATCTCTGCAAACAATCTTATCATAAATTTTCGGGTAAAGCAGTCAGTTAAAAAAAGGGTTCCCGTAAATGACAAAAACGATAAGTATTTGTTTGTTCTTCCTGATATCTGCAATCAATTTTCCTGCTTTGGGAGAAGAGATACAAGGACAAGACGTACAAACTTTACTCCTGAAAGCAAAAAAACTTGTAACCGAAGAAAAATATAAAGAAGCAATCAGTCAATTTGAAACAATCCTGAAGCAGTTTCCAGATACCCCGCAGATAAAAGACGCTATATTTCTACTTGCTGGCTCGTATGTCAAACTTGTCCAACCAGAAAAAGCAGAAGAAATTTACCTTTTCGCACTCAAGAAATATCAAGACGATACCACCTATTCAATGCGTATCCATAACGCTCTTGCTGAGTTTTATATTTCAACGCAGCAGCTCCAAAAGGCAATAAAATCTTACCATGCTATCCTTGAAACAGAAGCCGATTATACAACTTCTTTACAGGTATTTGAAAAAATAGAAAAGCTTCATATTTCCCGGGAAGATTATGCCGAAGCAGCAGAAATTCGCAAAGAACTGTTGAGTATTTATCCAAAGTTATTGGAAAAACATATAACCGACCCTTCTATAAATGCTTTTTGGCGTGTACGTGCCCAGATAGACAGGTCCAATTTTACCGCTGAAAACTATTCTCTAATTGCCAGATTACAGGAACAGGCAGGCAAAAAACAAGAAGCTTTTTCCACCCACCGTTTTCTAACTACTTCATTTTCCCAGAGCCCTTTTGCCATTAAATCCTTTTACTCAATGGCTGAACACTTATCAGCACAGGGTGATTATACCAATGCAGTTGCATTTTATTTAAACAGTATTATCCGTTCTACCACGCCTCTTTTATCCTTCAGGGCGGTTGGGATTGAAAACAGGGAGTTTGTTGATACTCATAACCGTGAAAGGCTGACTGCAGCAGAAGTAAGCGAAATTTTAGGGAAGATATACATTCTTCTGAACAAAACTGCTAAAATTCCACGTTTACAGGAAGCAACCTCAACCCTTTTACAACCTTGGGAGCAGGCATACCATCTGGTAGAACAGGGTAAATTTATACAGGCAGCGGCACTCTATAAAGAAATAGACACAAAAAGCAAAGAACCTTTTAATCTACTTGCCCGCTATATGATAGCGTTGTGTTACACCCACAATGGCAATTATCTTCAAACATTGGAGATATTGCAACCTTTTCTTGGAAATAAACGTGCCACCTCTTATCAGGTAACACGCAGAGATACTCCTCTAAGTTCTTTCAAAAAAACATTAAACCTTTTTTCAGTTGAACTGGCAGGCACGTCCCATTTTAATCAGGGACAGTATAACGACGCAGAAACGCTTTTCCGTATTACTGCACCCCTTTCTCCTTACTCCCGATACTATACAGGCCGCTGTTATGAGTTTCAGGGCAGAATAAAAGAAGCAAAAGCGATATACCAGGGTTTACTGAAAGGTAGCGAGCAATATTTTGAAGAGATGGCAGGCATTCACCTTGCACGCCTTAACCTGATAACAGAGAATTTTTCACCTGTTTCCCACCGGCGGGATATAATTACCGTTTATGCCGGAGAAGACAGAGTAACAAAGGGCAACTGGATAGGTCCTTATGGAGACTATCTTTATATCCTGTGCGCTATGGCAGGATATTTTGACATAACCGGTGGTAAAGCTTCAAGCCTTTTTCGCAGTGAAAAAGAAATCAAACCTGGAATTTTTACATTTGAGCCGTCATACCGTATCTACACAGGAAATTCCGAAATCTCAGCCTGCCGATGGATAACCAATCTTGAAGAAAAAAAGGAAGAGTTTCTTATCAACCCATTGACTGGCAGTCGGCGTTCTGCCAACTGGGATGACCAGGGCGAACTTTACAATATAGGGAAGGGACCAGATTTCTTTTTTGATATACCCATGCCTGAAGACGGATTATTCCTTTTAAGCCTGTACTTCCTCAACGACCCCAACTACTATGAACCTAACCGCCAGCATACAGTTTATCTCAGAGACAAACATACCGGCAATATTCTGACAGCAACCGAAGTGAAAGATTTTGGCAGAGGTGTTTACAAACATTTTCTGGTATCGGGCTCCCATGACTTGACCGTTAAAACATACAGGGACCTTTCTTTAAATACCCTTTTATCGGGAGTCTTTTTAGACAGGCTGGAACATCCGTTGGATATACCGGATATGCTTGCCCCAGTATCGAAAAAAACAATCAGAACAGTAGAGAATTTCAGACGGCTATCAAGAAATTGGCAGGCAAACGTTACATCCTGGCAACAACAGAAAAAAGAGTGGATTGCTTTGAGAAAACAGGTACTCTTACAGTTAAATGAAGAAATTTTTACGGCAGATACGTTCATCCTGCAATGGATACTGGCGGAGACCTCACGACAGATTCTAATGGTGTCTGAAATAAAGAAGTCTGAAAACAAGATTGTCACAGCACTAAAAAATCAGATAAAACAGTCGGAGAAAAACGAAGAGTTGCCTGATATGCTTGAACAAATTGTTTTTTACTCACTTGATAACAACCGCAAAAATCTTGGAGAAAAACTTACAACTCTTTACCTTGAATACCTACCCGAAGAAGAAGCTATTGAACGAATCTATTCCTTTGCACGAAAAGCAGAAATGAAAAGGTCAAAAGGAGAAAAAAATTACACTATGCCAATTGCCATGGCTTACAGGCAACTGATAGGGCTCAGCAAGAATAAACCTGTAACCGAATACACTGAAAGATACATTAATTACATATACAGCATCTTACAAGCCCTTAACCCGCCAGAAAGAGGGAAAGTGCGCGAAGAAATCAAGGTAGCGTTAAATTACTACCTGGAAACAACAGAAGAAAAAGGCGACTGGAAAGTACTATATAACGCTTTTCACAGGTGGGTATCCTTAAAAGAAGAAGAGAAGGCTTTGCAGGTACTGGAGAAAATTATATCGGGATACCCTGAATCTCCCGGTCTGCCTAACGCACTTTCTTCCCTGGTCAATTATTACTGGATGGAAGAAAAACAGCAAGAAGCAAAAACATGGACACAGGAGTTTTTAAAACAGTTTCCCGGACATCCGTATAAAGACGAAGTAAATATGAAGGCACAAATTTCATTTACGCAGTATAGAGAGCAGTTGCAGGAAAAGAGGAGAAAACAATGAAGCTTAAAACATATTTCAGAACAGTTTTTCTTCTATTCTTCTTCACTGTTTCTTTGCTGTTTGCCTCAGGAAGTTGGCAGGGGGAAGTTTCTCTCTCAGATAACTCTGTACCTGTTGATTCTTCTTTGGTAGCCAGTATTATAAACCTGCAATATATCCCTTCCGATCCGGTTATAAAACAGGAATTGGATGACGGTAAAGCGACAATATCTTATGAATACGTTTGGACATTCAGCCCGGGAGGCCAGATAGAAAGTGGACAGGGAACATCTTCATGCAAGGGAAAATTCACCACTACTTCCTCTACACTTGATGATAAGACGGTAAGCGTCAATGTTACTGTGAAAGTAATATACCTTGAAGACAGTTCCGTGGTTGAGTCAGACAGCCATAATTTTTATGCACACCTGACTGTATTCACAATTTCTATAAGTGCTAATCACGAAACAATCTGTGCAGGCGGTGATGGTCTGGAAATCTGTAAAACTGAACTTGTCGCCAAATTTACGCCAGATTTAGAAGGAAAAACTATTGATTTTACAATTGTTGAAAACAATCTTGGAGAGTCTTTGGATAATGGTACTTTGAGTGCAAGCAGTGCGCTAACAGATGAGAATGGAGAGGCAATGGTTACTCTAACGTCAAGTAGTTATAGTTCAAATTCTGATGAGGACCCTCCGGTTGATTTCAAAGTAATGATTGAAGCAAAATACAAAAGTATAACGGATACAGTAGAGATTCAATATATGCCGTCAGAGGGAGTTCTCAATATCTTTTTGGACCCGAATACAGAGACGCCGCTGGAATATTTGATTGCGGACGGTGAGTCTCAGGCAAAAAACAAGATTCATATCAGTTATGATGGTGAAAATATTCCTGAGCATACTATAAATTGGAGTTTTAGATTCTGGACTTTTGATACGTTAGGTGAAGATTTCTTTGATCTAACTCCTGAAGAGCAAGAAAGTGTATTGAATACGGCCTCTCCTGATTATGAAGGCACGGGAACATCTCCATACGGCTCCATAACGAGTAGTTCGGAGACCAATTCTTCGGGAATTGCTAGTTCTACATATACTGCTGGTACAGTAGCTGGGATAATTGAGTTCGTAGCTGCTGACACCCATATTAATCCCATATGGAGAGGGAGCTGGATTACCAATAGAATAATATTTTGGAGGAAGAAGCAAGGAAAAGAAAAGTTAAAATTAAGAGTGTGGACAGATTTTATAGATACGGAGATTAAGAACTATTTGAGAAATCCATTTCTGGAGTTTTTTTCTAGTTCAAGATTTGAATGGGTGTTTTCAAAATTTACAACTTTTGGAGTTAATAAGTTTAATGTTAACAACGATTGCGGTGCTGGTTGGGCAACCGGGCACATGGCAAGTTATAACAGTCAAAACATTAAAGTGTATTGGTATAAGATAGAATCAAGCTATTGGGAGCAGCAGAAAAAAAGATGTGGATATACTGCTGCTCATGAAATAGGCCATGTGATGTCTTCTCATCATTCCAATTGCCTCATGGTGAGCACGCCGACAGATTTACTAGATAATTGCCAATCTTTTTGTGTCAGCTGTAGAAACAAATTTAAGAAGTTATATGGAGAATGATAAATAATGTGCGAAACGGTTCTAATACGAGGATGACACAATGGGAAATAACGCATTGAGAAAGTATTTTTTGGTATTGTTCTTAGCATGTTTAACCTGTAATTCAAGGGTGTATCTTTATGGTGAGAATGAGATGGGTAAACAGGATCTATCCGATGTAGAGATAGAAAATACAGTAAGAGAATACATGAAACAATTTAGAATAATTGATTCAACGAAAAATACTCAAATGAAGGCTGTATATGATATACAGCAAAAAATTGGACTTAAAGCACTGTCTTCATTATTAAAGGGGGTTATCGATAATGACAAAGAAGTTCGTTTGTATTCGGTCATTGCTTTGCAAGACCTTATAGGAAAAAGAATAATACGAGAGATAAAAAAAGCGACAACACCAATTCCTTTATCATTGGAAGAAGCAAAAGTTTTTAATAATGCATTTGCTATTATCATAAATGCCACGCAAGACTCTTATCACGAAGTAAGAAAACAAGCTCTTTGGACATTAGCGTTATTCGATAATTCCCAAGCGATACCTACTATACAAAAGGCTTTTCATGATAATGATAGGGAAGTTAGAGAATTTGCTTGTCTAGCGATGCGTGCTCTTGATAAGAATATTGATCCAATAACCGTGATTAAGGCTATTACACAGGAAGAACCCAAAGTTGCATCCGATTACATTAAATATTTGAAACATGAAAGTACTATGGTATTAGAATCAGCAAAAGTAGTACTTCGAAGATTTGGAAAACAAGCTATCCCTGCATTGTTGAAAGTAGCTTCTTCTGACAAAGAACCGGGCAGACAAAGAGCAATAAAGCTCTTGGGAGAAATGAAGGCAGAAGAAGCAGTTCCAGTTTTAGGGGAAAAATTCAAGAGAGAGCCGAATGATACTTCCAGTCTATATGCACTTGCGCATATTGGAACACCTGAAGCAATAGATATATTAGTCCAGTACGGTCTTAAACATAAAGATGCGAACGTCAAGATGAATACTGCAAAGGCATTGCTCCCTGAACACAGAAATATTGCTATTCCGTTCTTAAAAGAGTTAGACAAACACAAGGATGGGAAAGTAAGGTTAGAAACAGGCAGAATATTAGTTGAGCAAAAAGAGCAGGCAGGAATCCCTGTTTTGATAGAATTGACGGGAGAATTTGAGTATTTTAGATTGGCAAGAACTTACTTGGCAAACGCAACAGGGCAGACTTTTGATATGCCTTTCAGTATAATTTCTACTGAAGTTCTACAACGATTCAGGAGAAAATGGGAAAAGTGGTGGAGAGAAAATGAAAGTACATTTGAATTTAAATAATCTATTTAATGAAGAAAATGCGTATAAGAATACAATACGGGCTGATCTTTAAACAGTTGTTAGTAGTGATGTGTGCTGTTTCTTATTTGAGTAAGGAAGTCTTTTCCAATGGTATTATTCCAGACTTGCCTGTGTTGTCATTCCGGATACCGATCCGAAATTTCGGTTTTTACTCTTATTCCTGTTAAATACGTGCTCCTGAATCAAGTTCAGGATGTCAGTATGGGTGGGTTTTCTCCTATTCTATCTTTGTGAAGGAACGTTTTCCATAACTGTGGCAATCTTCCGTAGGAGAAAGGAATGGAGGAATGAAAGTAAAAGGAAAAGATGGGATTGCCACGTTGGGAAAGACTTGCGACGACAAAAGGCATATACTATTACAGTCTGAACTACTATGCGTATTGAAATTACAGGTCTTCCCACCTTACTTGAAGAAATTTCAGAGGGAAGTATAACAGGAGTAAGCATATCACCTGGATTTTTCGTCAAGAGAAATATTTTTTAGAGATTGTTTTATAAGGAAATTTGTTTTTCTCTTGTATTGACAGAAGTATTCAAATAAAGTATGCTTAGAAAAACTTTTTTTACTGACAAAAATAAGTTGAGTCTTTTCCTGTATACATATGCGCCGCGTTGATAAAAAAGCAATGAGAGAATGGAATAAAAAACTGGTTCTTTCTATTCTCCATAAAAAACGTAGAACAACCCGTTCAGAGATTGCGCAACAGAGTGGATTAAGCCTTGCAACCATTACCCATATTACCGCACGGCTCGCAAAAGAAGATTTTCTGACGCATAAAGGAAGTTCTCTGTCCAATGGCGGAAGAAGAGCCGATATCCTTGAGTTTAATCCAAAAGCAGGGGTTCTTTCAGTAATGATCTTTGAAAAGAACAGGGTGCGCATCGCGATTCTTGATCTTGACGGAAGCCTTCTAAAGGAAGAGATTTTTCCCTTTTCTTCCTCTCATTCTTGGTCCGCGCTTTTTACCGACTGCTCTCTTATCGCGCAACAACTCTCTGACTCTATTACACGACCCTCATCCCGCGCAATGGCCCTCTGCGCAATCTTTGAAGGAGTGGTAGATTCTAAAAACAGAATTCTTCTTCTTTCCTCTCATCTTGGATGGAAGAATATTCCTGCTGGTACATTTCTTGAAGAAACAAGAAACATTCCCACCTTTATTGAAAGCTCTACCAGAGCAATCGCACGGGGTGAATATGCGTTGCACGCACTATCCGGAAAGAAAGAGATGCTCTGTGTGAATGTAAGCGACGGAATCGGCGCTGTACAGATTTCCAGAGGAGCCATTGCATACGGCGGACACTATCTGGCGGGAGAAATCGGACACAGTATTGTGGCGCCGAAAGGAAAGAGATGTCTCTGCGGAAGACGAGGATGTCTTGAAACAGTGGCATCCGGCATAGCGCTTGCTAAAAGTTCAGAGTTGCTAAACCTCTCGCCTTCTTCCTCTTCTGACACTCTTTCCAGAAGAAAAGCTGTTTCTCTTTTATTTGAAGCCGCGGAGAAAAAAAATCCCTATGCAAAAAGAAAGGTCCGTGCCTCGGCAACCTATCTTGGAAGACATCTTGCCCATATTGCGGAGGCCGTAGATCCAGAAGTTATCATACTTACCGGATATGTTTTTGAAGAAGATCCCGGAATTTTTTTTACCGAAGTAAAAAAGGCGTTACATGCGCTTCTCTTTGTTCCTTCTCTTCGGAAGATTTCCATCCTTCCAGGGATTCCCTGTTCTCAATCAATAATAGAAGGAGCGGCGGCAATTGCAACATCGCATCTTTTTTCTTTTTCTTACGATATGCCACCAAATCCTGTTACCTCCTATACACAGGAGAAGCTATGAAACAGCAAAAAGAAGATTTTACGAAAATGCGCGAGTTGGCCGCTCGTATAAGAGCGCACGCAGTTACTATGACATGGCGAGGAAAAAGCGGCCATGTGGGAAGTTCTCTCTCTATGGCGGATATTGTAAGTGTACTCTATCTCTCTATCCTCCGCATAGATCCCGCAAATCCACGCAATCCCGACAGAGATCGTTTTATTCTCAGCAAAGGACATGCGGCGGCAGGAGTGTATGCCGCACTTGCAGAGTTAAACTTTTTTCCCAAAATATGGCTTGAAACCTATTATGGCGATGGAGGAAAATTAAGCGGGCATATCAGCCATTATGTGCCTGGAGTTGAATTTTCCACCGGATCTCTCGGACACGGGCTTCCAATAGGAACAGGCATGGCGCTCCACGCAAAACGGAAGAAAAAAAAGCATCGGGTTATTGTGCTTGTTAGCGATGGAGATATGAACGAAGGTTCTTCTTGGGAAGCGATTATGTTTGCCGCAACTCAGCATCTTGACAACCTTACTGTTATTCTTGATGCAAACAGAATTCAGGCACTCGGAAGAACCAAAGATATTATTGATCTTGAACCTCTTGCGGAAAAATTGCGCCTTTTTCACTGGGGAGTAAGAGAAATCAATGGCCACGACATAAGAGAAATTTATCAAAGTCTCGCAAAACTTCCCGCGGAAAAAAATAGACCTACCTTTGTGATTGCCCGTACCATCAAGGGAAAAGGGGTTTCCTTTTTTGAAGATACTGTGGCATGCCATTATCGCCATTGCGACGACATTCAATTAGAACAAGCATATAAAGAGCTCGGGGTGAGACCATGAGAAGCGTATTTAACGAGGAACTCCTTTCCCTCGCACGAAAGAATCAAAAAATCTATATGGTTCTTGCAGATATCGGATATGGAGAGATAGAACCATTCGCGGAAACCTTTCCTGAACGCTACCTTAATGTAGGCGTCGCAGAACAGAATATGACTGGTGTTGCCTGCGGAATCGCAATGGAAGGGAATATCGCGGTTACCTACTCTATTGCCAATTTTCCTACGCTTCGTTGCCTTGAACAGATCAGGAACGATATCTGTTACCATAACGCTAATGTAAAAATAGTTATCATAGGAGGAGGAGTCGCCTATGGACCTTTAGGAATTTCTCACCATTCCACTGAAGATCTCTCTATTATGCGGTCGCTTCCCAACATGGTGGTCATTGCGCCCTGCGATCTTTATGAGGGACGTGCGGCAACACGGGCAATGATTAAATACAACGGGCCTGTCTATTATCGATGCGGATATAAAAAAGAGAAGGATATTCATTCCGGACCTATCTCATTCTCTATCGGAAAGGCAATCCGGATCAGGGAAGGAGACGAAGCAACTCTTTTCTTTACTGGAACCATAGGGTATGAAACAATGCGCGCAACAGATATACTTCAAAAAAAAGGAATTTCCTGCAGATTAGTAAGTATGCATACTGTTTCGCCAATAGATAGAGATGAAATTATCGCCGCAGCCCGAGAAACTCGCGCTATTGTTACCGTGGAAGAGCATAATCTCTCCGCGGGGTTTGGAAGTGCGGTAGCAGAAGTACTTGCAGAAGAGGGGCCGTTTCCCAAACTTTTCTTTTCCAGAATTGGATTTCCCAATATCAATATAAGCGAGGTGGGAAGCCAACAATGGCTCAGAGAACAATATGGGTTATCTCGTCTCGCTATTGCCGACCGCGTTGAATCTCTTCTGGCAAGAAAATAATATTCTAAAAAAAGGAGCCCTTCTATGAAACTTCAGGGGAAAGTGGCATTGATTACCGGCGGAGCACAGGGAATAGGGCGCGCCGCGGTAGAACTCTTTGCGGAAGAAGGAGCAACTGTAGTTATCACGGATATCTCTAAAGAAGGAGAAGAAGTAGCTCGCGATATTTCCCAAAAAGGAAAAAGGGCCTTTTTTATCCGCGCGGATATCTCTAAGGAAAAAGAGGTTGTCGCACTCTTTCATAAAATAAGCAAGCTTTGCGATACCCTTCATATCCTCTATGCCAATGCAGGAGTTTTTCTTGAGAAAGAAGATGGCCCAATTGATCGGGTTACTCTGAAAACATGGGAACAAATAGTATCTATCAACCTTACGGGAACCTTTCTCTGTTGCAAATATGGAATCCCTCTTTTAATCAAAAACCCAAGCGGATCAATCATTACCACTTCGTCAAGCGCGGGAGTTATCGGTGTGCCGGACTGTGCCGCCTATACTGCCACCAAAGGCGCTATTATTTCTCTTACCCGTTCCATGGCAATTGAATATGGGAAGTATGGCTTGCGCGTCAACTGTATCGTACCTTGCGCGATAGAGACTGAAATGAACAAAAATAGCGCAAACGATAATCCTGCTTTTGATGAAGCTAAATTTCTTGCGCATACTCCCCTTAGAAGGTATGGTTCTCCAAAAGAAGTGGCGCAAATGGCGCTTTTTCTCGCATCGGATGAATCTGGATATTCTACTGGAGGAATCTTTCCTGTGGATGGCGCCAATACAATAAAAAACTGGAGTTATTAAGCGTACTCTCCATTCCCAATCTCTAAAATTGACAGAAAATATTCCTTCTCAAAGATGAATATGATATACTTTGTATTTATAAATACTAGTGATCTGTACCTGTTATAGTATCCACATTGGAGAAAAGAATGAATAAATTTAGTAGAAAATATTATCATCTTATAAGCCTGCTTCTTGCGGGGATTATCATAGCCTTTGGCGTTGCCTGCGGAGGAGGCGGCGGTGGAACAGGACAGATTGCGGCGCCTAATCTTCCTGCCGGAGATCTTTACTATTCTGATCCCACCGGCTTCTTTACCCAGTCTTATTTTAAAGTAGATGAACATCTTGATAACTCTGTAATTTATAATCAAGCGCAGAATCCTCTATGGCTCGACGGTCTCTTCTTTTTCTTTACCACTTACGCAGAAGGCGGATTTAACCTAATCTCTATACCTGAAGAGGAAGAAGAAAGCCCCTCCCGTCTTTCGGTGGCAATCCATCCCCGAGGGATGATGCTCTCTCCGGAAACATGGGCATTCTTTGAAGAAGATCCTCAAAACAATGGATATGCCATTCTCTCTATTATGGAAGGGTTCAGCACCTCAGGAGCGCTTAATTCCTTTGGTGGAGCGAGGACAGTAGATTTCTCTATTCTTGCGGGAGGAACCTACAAACGTGTGATGAAACCCGGAGGAGAAGAACTCTTTCAAAATCTTTATTCCACGCTTATCACTACCATTGCAAGCGGAAGCGGGATTCCCGAAAGTCTTGTAAAGAGCCTAATTCTCCCTGAATCCACACTACGAAAATATACCACACAACTCTTTTACAACAGTTCCTACGAAGGTGGCAGAGAAGTCGGCCTCTCGGAATTTTTGGAACTCTTCCGAAATGGCGCAAACTGGGAAAATCTTGATTTTGTCGTGAGAGTGCGGCTTGAAGATGTTCCAATACAAACTATTGATTCTGTTACCACCTCCAACAACAGGGATTATTCTATTGGATCTTTTTTTATAGGAAATCAGGTCTATACCGATAGAGTAAGCGGAAGCCGCATCTACTTTACTTCTGCCATAGAAAATCTCTCGGGAAGAAACACTATCCAAACAAGAAATGCTGATGCCGGAGTTGCAACAGATCCGCATATTACTATTTCCCTTGATTATCCCACAGATCTTTATGTAGGGATTGACACCCAACTCCTTAATAACGAGGGAGTTCCTCTCTGGCTGGAAAACTGGACAAGAACCGAACAACTCGTGACAACAAGAAAGGGAAACGATCCCTACAACACCTTTGAACTCTTCAAAAAAACATTTAATGCAGGAGAGGTAACGTTGCCGGGCCAAGGCGATAACAGATATAGTATGTATTTTGTAATAGCAGATTCGGGCGCCTATCCTTTTGGTTTAGATGTTATCGCTTCAGCAAAATCAGGATTAATAGAAAACCCTGAAGAGATCCCCTTTATGGTTCCCTCAATACGTCAAGAAGGCGGACTTGTGGTAAACCAGAACGGTATTGACGAAAGTGTTGAGCCTAGACGTATCCATGCAGACTTTATTGAAACCTTTGACGCCAATGTTTTTCTTAATACTGAAGAGGTATATGTATGCAGTTTAGAGAACCTTTCGCATACAAGATTTTTAGAGCAACTTGTGCGTAACAATGGATTCCGACTTATTGATACCTACTCCGACGATGCACCGGCATTTGATGCTCCAAGTCAAACCATTGTCTTAGAAAAGCTTCTTGGTACCTCTCTTCCCTCTTCATTCCAGCTTCCTCTTACCCAGGAAAGCCTTTTTTCCTTTACCAACTTTAATCAACTAAACAGCCCCAACCTTGTCGGAATCAGACTCTCTGCAATCTCTACCGATGATCCAGAACTAAGGGACAATCTATGGCTTGATACTGTAAACAATAAAAGCCTTAACTGGAAAGAGAAGATTGTTCCCGCGATTAAATCCGCCACGGCATTTTCTTACAAAACAGAGAAGAACGGACCCTCTATCTCTTTGCAAGAACTCCTTCAGCGAGCAGGAAAAAATAGCGAGGGAGAGATGTCGTTTCAGGCAAATGTAACTCTTGAAAATGGATATGAAATGATTCTACGCGGAAGTATCTACTGCCATGACTATTTTACCGATGTATATGATCCTATTCTCAGATCATTTAATCTTTTTAATCCCCAATGATTACCACACTGGAAAAACCTCTTGAAGTTAAAGAAGAAAAGAAAGAGCCAGAATGCCGAAAGAAACCGCGCATACGAAAAAAGGTAGGGTATAAAGGAACCACTACCCACAGAATATTGGCTAATCTTACCAGTCCGCCGATTATCGCTATTCCTGCCTTTGCCGCGCTTTCTTTTGAAATCGCCTCTCCCGGAAGGGCAATGCCGACCTTTATCGCCTGTATTCTCTTTCAAACCCTTATTCCGGTTGCCTATCTCTTTTGGGCATTTGCAAAGCATGCTATTTCAGATATTCACCTATACCACCGGGAGGAACGGACTTCTATTCTTTTCGTCTTTACGCTGAACTATCTTCTGGGAACTTTTGTACTGATGAAAATGAACAGTCCCCAACTTCTTACCGCGCTGATGTGTTCCTCCGCGGTTATTATCTTTGCGATCCTTCTTATCAACACTTCCTATAAGATCAGCATCCATGCGGTGGGACTTACAGGGCTTCTTACCGGCATTTTCTTTGCCTTTGGACCCAAGGCATTCTTCCTTGAAAGTTTTGTTCCTTTAGTGGGAATTCTTAGAGTAAGAAACAATGCCCATATTATGTCGCAGATTGTAGTGGGAGCGATTCTCGGACATGGCCTTACCTACTTTGTACTTAAACTCTGGCTTTAAGGAGGGAATCTCTCTTTTTTTTCTATCAATCCAATGAAATCAGCTCTTTGTGCCTTCTTTCTGAAAATAAAGATAGGAAGAAGATAGCAATGACTGCTTCTCCATAGCACTCTTATATCCACGAAAGTACTATCATCGGAATAATGAAGCCGCGGAAGAGTTTGACTCTCTCACTTAAAAGAAGAGTTGAAACTCAAGGTACCAGATATCAGGATACAAGAAGAATTCTTTCTCGTTTCCCGCACTAAATCCAGCCCATCCTCCTCGTAGGTCCGCATTGGAGGTAAGAGAATATTGAAGAGAGGGATTCCAGTAGATAGAGCCATCGTCAAGATTAAAGACCGAGGCATGCTGAAACTTTAAGAGAGGAGTGATTTCGTATTCAAGACCAAGAAAAGCATAGTTCTTTGCCAAAAAATAGCGCTTCCCTTCCAACAAATCTGCCCACGCATACTCGCTTTTCTCTGTAGTGCCATGACCATTGCGATAATATTCCGCGCTTATCTTTAAGGTGTTTGTAAAAGTTCTCTCTAACCCAAGAACCATAAGGGTTCGGGTATGATCCTGTGTATCAATAGCAAACGCACCATGAAGTTCGTTCTTTCCAATAGCACGAGAAAAATCTATGCCATACCGACTAAAACGATTGTCTTTATATGCCATACAAGAAAAATCAGTTTCAAAGGCATGGCTTCTATAACGAACCGCATACCCGGTGCCAGAGTTTGAGGTTCCTGTGATGGCTCCGGAAACAAGAGTGGAAGAACCTATGGGAATATCAAGGGAAATTCCATCGGTTCCCACTCGTTCTTCGGTCTCAATAAGAAGCGGATTAAAGGTAAAAAATGGATCTGTCGGGTTCCAAGCCCGGCCTGTTCCCCAGTCAAAGGCAAACCTTCCTATATGAATGTCTGCCGAAGGAAAAGAAAGACGAAAGAAAGCGCGATAGAGGGAATGACGAAGAAGAAATCCCTCTTCGTCTATGAGAGACGATTCAAGATCAAGCCACTGTTTTGGTTTCATTTGTTCCATAGACTGATATTCCGCGCCCTTCAGAAAATCTCCTATATGCGTCTCAAGATCGTAATCCATACGAAAATAGAGAGAAGAAGAGGGGCTGTATTCCCATGAAAGACGGAGCCGATTCATAAGATCGCAGTAGTTGGTTTCAAAGGCGGAAAAGTCCATCATGGACCCTAATCCTTTATAATAGCCTGAAAAAGAGAGTTTCTCTTCTACCAATTCCTGGTCCGCAGAGAAAAGAAGCGGTATCTGTATAAAAAAAAGAAAAATAGAAAGAACTATCATGCGTCTCATAATTCCTCCGGCTGTTCTATATGGCTTACCTTGCCATCTCTGAGATAAAGAATTTTGTCTGCTTTTTTAAGAACCTGTTCATCATGAGAAGCGAGAATACAGGTAATGCCCTTTGAAATATTTAAGTTACGGATAAGGTCTATAAGGTTTGCGGTGGCATGGGAATCAAGATTAGCGGTCGGCTCGTCAGCAAGAAGAAGCAAAGGGTTCCCTACTACAGCGCGAGCCACGGCAACCCGCTGTTGTTGACCACCACTCATTTCTGAGGGACGGCGTTCCGCCAGGCCTTCTATACCCAATTCTTCCATAATCCGCATTACTTTTTCTCGTCGCACTTTAGAAGAAAATTTTCTAAGCATAAGACCAAATTCAACATTTTCTCTTGCAGTAAGAACAGAAATAAGGTTTAACTCTTGAAAGACAAATCCAAGGGAAGAAAGACGAAAAAAGGAGAGTTCGCTTCTACTCATAGAGGTCAGATCTTTTCCCTCAATATAAATCCTCCCTCTACTGGGACGTTCTATTCCTCCTAAAAGTTTGAGAAGGGTAGATTTTCCGGATCCCGAGGGACCGGCAAGACAGAAAAAAGCTCCTTTCGGCACAGAAATAGTAAGCTCTTCTACGCCAGTAACTGAAAAGGATCCTTCATAAATTTTTGAGAGATTTTCTGTGATAACAAGAGATTTCTTCATATATGCCTTAATGCAGAGCCTGGATCCATCCGCGCTGCTTTGATTGCGGGAACAAAGGAGATAAGCATGGCACTGGCAAGCACAAAAAAGCTTGAGATACAAACCTGCTTTATGCGCAATAACGGATAAACGGTTGTATCCAATCCAATTAGTTTCGCAACTCCTGCGGAAAAAGAGGCAAGGTTAACGCCATGTACCCGAAAACAGGTAAAGCCGATTGCAGTAACAATCAGACCAACCACAACACCGAAAAGACCCAAGAAAAAAGATTCTGCAAGAACCATGCCCACTACCTGTGAAGGACGGGTTCCGATTGTCAGCATTACTCCGAATTCCATAAATCGTTCCTGAACCGCCATAAGCATGGTATTCATAATTGCAAGAACTACAATAATAGAGATAATCAGCATCAAAACCCGCTGCATAGCAACATCAAGCGCCACGATCTGCACAATATCCGGAGCTATCTCTTTCCAGTTAAGAATTTCAAGTTCCGACTTTCCAATAGTCCGTTTCAAGGATTCTTGAACGCCCAAAACTTGCGAAGAGGCAGAAAGGAGAAGAACGGTCTCTGAGATTCTCTCGCCATAGGAAAGCATTTCTTGAGCAGAAAGAAGGGGAACCCATAAGAAAGAACGATCTATTTCAGGATTTCCGGTACGGCAGATCCCCACTATTTCAAAGGCATCCGCGCCAAGGCTTCCGTCCCATGCCTGCGCCATAAGGACCACTTTTTCTCCAATGCCAATCCGAAGATTCGCACTAAGCGTTTCTCCCACAAGACACTGATTTTTCTTTTCTTTCTCATCGGAGAGATAGCTTCCGGCAACCACAGATTCTTCAAGAATAGTAACACTCTTTTCTCGCATCGGATCAATACCAACCGCAAGAACCGCAAGGGAATTGTTTGCCGTGCTCGCAAGCGCCTGAAACCGAATCCTATCGCTGAATCCCTTAATACGAGGGTTTTTAGAATACAAAGAGGTAGAGAATGGAAGAAAACATTTTTCTACTGTAGGGTTCGCATGAAAACCTTTGGCATGAATTTGAATATGTCCCATAAAAATTTTCACGGCATTTAGAATCATCTTATCGTGAAAACCTTCATAAAGCGCGTTGGAAACATTCAAGGTTCCAAGTCCAAAGGCAATGATAGAGACAGTAAGAGCGGATCGACGGAAATTGCGCTTTACATTACGCCATGCGATAGCAATAAAGGTAAGCACCGACTATCTTCCAAGGTTACGAAGAGAAAAGATCTCCTGAGGGAATGACACGTCAAAAAGAATATCACGATAGGTGATCGTGGTACTGGAAGAGCTCTTATCCTTAGTCTCCATCTTCCAAATACGGGGATACCGACGTCCACCTATCATTTGAATATCACTATAGGTTAAAACCTTTACCAACACACCGCGGGTGCTGAAAAACTCCTGTTTTTGAGGAAGATAATCCGCACCTACCCGCGTAACAACCTTTCCCCATAAAACAGGAACGCCCCTTTTAGGAAGAGAAACAATCTCCCATACCCGCGATTCATCGGTACCTCGAAGAGATTGCAAAGAATGGGTATAATCTTTTACAAAGCTTGTAGCGCGCATCATATCATCATTAGTGAAGTCGCTTCCCATCCACGGCTGCATCATTAAAGAAACAGGGATCTTTACCGTTCTTTCTACCTTTGGAAAATAGTTCCACATATTTTCTCTGATACGAAGCGAAGCAATACCCGCCTCTTTCGGAGGAGCGGAAATTTTTACGCATGCCTTCTCAGAACCTAAAATCCAAAATGCAACCGAAAGACTCCTTTTCCAGTGAGGCGTCTCTATCTTCATTACAAGAGTTCCCTGCATTGAAGATGCTCGCATCCGAGATTCCATCTCTGTTATTACCTCTACCGGAGTTGGATTTTTATCGGACGCAGGAAAAAGAATCGGAGTATATACTGCACACGACAAAAAGAGAAGAACCGAGAAAACTCGGATCACTTTGCTCCTCTATAAACAGTTCGGCTAAAGGGAGGTTGAAACGACCTGCAAAATATTGAAGGGAAATAAAAGGAAAGCGCTGCAACCGTCACAAGCCATAACGAACCAATGCGCTGTAGCAAAGAGGGACGCCCAAACTCTTTCCGATATTCAAGTATTGCCACACGGGCCTTTTTTCTTACGATCTCAGAGGGACCAAAACGCGCAACCGCAGATAGCGCCATATAGGTACGGTAGCACCATTTCCCATGGAATATGGCGCGAGTTTGAAGTTTGAGATCTGGATGATCCTTCCATTTTCGGTAACCGAGCATATCTACTTCAAATGATTTCAGAATAGAAGGACCATTCACCTCAAAAATACGGTTCTGGGTTTCAAGAACCCAGTGCTGGATGGAATCATCCGGAAGATGAAGGTGTCGATGGATGTTTGCATAAAGATGGAATCCCTTCCATGTAAATCCCTCTGTGCGCAACCTTCCCTCTTCCTTCATCCGATCCCAAAGTTTTGTCTCGGGACAGGGCATTAAACTTGAAATCTGCGCAAATGTAGGGTTTACCTCCACCACATGGTCAATATCTTCCACGATATTTTCCGAAGTATGAAAATCCCATCCCACAATAAAAGAACCTATGGTTGAAATACCCGCATCGTGAAGAGAGGCAAAAAATTCCCGCACATCCTTCCCCTGCCTCTTGGGAAGATCGCTGAATTTAGATTCTATTCCTATCCAAAGAGAACGAACTCCCATACAAACCAATTCTTCCGGCGAATAACGAGAAAGAGTGCTGATACTTCCAAACCCGCCCCATGAAAATTTGCCGGGAACACATTCAGGATCTGCGGCAACCAACGAGGCAAATTCACGGACATAGTTCCGTTCCGAGAAGAAATCCTCATCAAACACCCATGTAAAGGCACTTTTATTCTTTCTAACATTTTCCTTAAGATGTTCCACAAGTTCCGAAGGAGAAAGAAGCTGAATCTTTTTTCTCTGAAAAAAGGCAGAGGTCGCACAAAATTCACATCCCGCACGACATCCAACTGCGGCTAAAAGATTATCAAAATAGATCCTCACTCCAAAAAAGGAGAAGCGCGTGGTAGGAAAACGTTCTTGAATAGGAGCATCTACAGGATCGCCGAGAAGTTCCCGCATAAATCGTACGCCTTCTCCATGGCAGATGTGATCTACAAGAGATCTTAATTCTTTTTCATTTTCAAAGTCCTGCGAAACACAGACCACGCCATATCCGCCGAGAATAATCTCAATGGAAGGAGAGATCTCTTTTGCCATTTTGCAAATCGTAAGAACCCGGTCGTAAAAGAGAGAAGCCGCAAAATGAATGGCAAGATAGTCGTACCCTTTTTCAAGTTCTTTTCGCAGGGCGCGAAGGGGAGGGTTTTCAAGAACTACCGCGGGAATAGAGATATTTTCCGCGATAAGAAAGAGCGGCAAGGCGGGATAATGACTGCGAAAAGTAAAAATGCCCTGCCCCTTTGTAAGACGGCCCGCGTAAAGATCCATCATCGGAGTACCGTCCTCAAAGGTATCAAATGGTTTATAAACAGAGGTAAATAGAATTTTCTTCTTTTTCATAAGAGAAAAGAATAGCATAAAAAATCTCTTCTGTACAATAGAAGAGAAAAGAAGAAAAATGCGACTCTTTCATCGCAACCCATTCCCACGATCTTCTAAAATCAAGAAATATTCCGCATAGAACGGAAAAACGAGTCGTACGCCCAGGCATCCCATTCAGGTTCTACGCCGATTCCAAAGAGGTCTCCATAATCTTTCGCAATCAAACCTCCGTGAGGAGAGCCAAAGAGCCTAACCATCTCTTCCGCCTCTTTCTCAATACGGCTCTGGTCTCCTGTGGGCAATACTCTTTGAATATCAACCGGAGCCCACAAACATACCTGTAATTCTTTCAGCCGGCCGGCAAGCCGGGTAAGATCATAGAGAGCCGGTTGGTCGAATTGAAAGGCATTTACTCCAGCCTCGGCGAGATCTCCGAGAATTTCCCAGTTATACCCGCAGGAATGCATAAGAACATGGAGCCCGCACGTATGCGCCGTACCGCATAAACGGATAAAAAGAGGTTTAAATATATCGCGCCACATAGAAGGACTCACAAGAAGTTGTTGTTGCGTTCCCCAATCTTCACAAAAAGTAATGCCGTCCGCTCCTGCGGCCGCAAAGTTTCTGATAACCTTTTCAAGAAGATCGGCAACCTTACTATGAAGAATATCTATTTTTTCTCGTTCAAGAAGAAGATCCTGAAAATAGATCTCCATTTTGCGAAGATAACGACAGATAGAGAAAGGAAAACCTGGTAGATACGCAAGATGATATTTATCGGGATTCTTTGCAAAAAGATCTTTGGCATGCGCATACCGTTCCAATAGATCAAAATCGGGAAAGATAAGATGATCCAACTTATCCCAATGAGAAAGCGCGGGCTGAAAAATTTCTCCGCCTTTTCCCTTGCCGATAACTCTATACCAAATATTTCCCCATTCATCGTCATAATATTCAAACTCTCCTTCCTTCCATCGTTTCTCTCTCCACACAGGAGAAGGAACCAACCCTGCTTCAAGGATATCGTTCATTCTACCACCGGAAAAGTTCATTCCTATCCGTTCTGGATCTGAGCAGAGAAGGTTTCTTTGAATAATTTCTCGGTCTGTCATTATATCTCCTTACCATCGTAAAGAACCCATACCACAGAGAGATTATTTCCTTTCAGAGAAAAACGCTTTATGTGATAAAAATTCAAGACTCATCTATGAGGAAGCATTCTTTTTTTATAGAATTATAATTTTTTCATAAGGTGAATTGTTCTGCAAAGCTCTGTAAAGCCATGCTTTTCATACATCTTTTGCGCGGGCTCATCGTGAGACAGAGTAGAAACAAAGGCAAAAAGCATTCCTTCTTTCTTAAGTTGCGCAAGAACTTTTTGATGTAACGCAGAACCGATTCCTCTATTGCGATAGTCGGGATCCACCGCATTATTACCAACAGTACCTATTTTGCGATGCACACTTATTGAGTAGGTCGCATACCCCACAATCCTGCCATCTTCTTCCGCTACAAAAACCTTATCTAAGTGGCGTCTGCAAAAATCACGGAGTTCCGCTGATTTATAGGCATACCATCGCCGATCCTGCACAAGACCATGGCGCTGTTCCATTACTTCCGCCACTGTCGCGCCTTTCCACGCGCGAACCGTCAATGAAGTAATAGCATTGATATCATTCTCTTTCGCCTTACGAATCTTCATGGCAACTCCTATATTTTATGGTAATACCTTTTTTTCTTCTGTCAACCAAAGACAAGAGCGAGCAAAAAAAATTGACAGATTGCCCAGAGAAGGATATAAAGATATAGAACGTTCTATATTGAGGGGTTCAAGGAATAGAAAATGGCCAGAAACATTACGCTTAAAGCAATCAGCGAAGAATCTGGAGTTCCGATCTCCACTGTTTCTGCGGTTCTTCGGGATGACCCTTCCTGTTATGCGGGGAAAGCTCTTAGAGAAAAGGTCTTATCCTGTGCGAATCGGCTCGGATACCGGCCCAACCTTATCGCAAGAATGCTTAGAACCCAACGGAGTGAAATGTTAGGCTTTATCCTTCCTAATACCCATACTTATACTGGTCTTCGGTATATGGAAGAGATAGAAAAACTCGTTCGACATAATGGATATCAACTTCTTATTGGATACAGCCTGAACAATGCGGAGAGAGAAGAGAATCTTCTCAATAATTTTCGGACCCGTTTTGTAGATGGCACCATTGTCCTTTTCGGAGATACGAACAAACCGCGTTCTTACCTTAAAAATCTTATGAAAGACGAGTATCCGATCGTTACTATTGATCCGCCCGCACTCAATGTTGCAAATTTCTCTACAGATTATGCGTTCGGAGGCTCTCTTGCGGCCCGATATCTTCTTGAACTTGGGCATTCTTCTTTTACCATTGTCGCAAGTACGGGAGAAAACTGTATTCCTGTACGCCTTAGGGTAGAAGGATTTCGGAAAGAGATTCTCAATGCGGGAAAATCTCTTTCTATGGTTGTTCCGCCTACAGTCCATTCTCCCACATCAGAAGAACCTCCCTCTCAAGAAGCTCTTGTCTTAACCGGAATCCGCGTGGGGAAAAGGATCTTTACCCGAACAAAAAAGCCAACTGCGATCTTTGCCTCAAACGATGAGATTGCGCTTGGAATTATAAAGGCTGGTCTTAGAGCAGGACTCCGCATTCCCGATGATATTTCAGTGGTTGGATTTGATGGAAGCCCTGCCTCTGTCATGGCGCCGATACCCATTACAACAATCAGACAACCTGTTGAAACTATCGCAAAAAAGGCGGTAGAAACCCTTCTAACTCTGATTAAAAAGACTTCCGGAAAAACAGGAAAAAAATCTCCGCACTCTCTTTTGGTTCCTCCCGAATTACTTCTTAAGACATCTACAGGGCCAGCGCCACATCATATCCCGCGGTCCCGCAACAAACAGATGACAAAAAAAGATTCTTTGCATAAGAATAACACGGAGGTGAAAAATGCAGAGAAAAAGCTTCAACCATGTGAGTTCTCGTAAATCACATGGGTTCACGCTAATAGAACTCCTTGTAGTGATTGCCATCATCGCTATTTTAGCCGCAATGCTTCTGCCTGCGCTTTCAAAGGCAAGAGAACGAGCAAGGATGACAACCTGTCTCAATAATATGAAACAGATTGGACTAGGACTTATCTTATATAGAAATGATTATGATGGATGGCTCTATCCCCCAAGCCCCTATCAGGGTGTTTACTGGCCAACACTTATTGACGAGTATCTTGGCGGAAAGGGAAGAAAAGTTCACTGGCATGCGGTAACCTTGAAGATATGGGCATGCCCCACCAATAATCCCAAGGGCCTCGCAAAATTGAATATGGCACCCACTGGTAGCCCGAGCTATAATGGATCTCTTGCCGCAGAACATTGCGGATATACAGGAAGCGGCGCCATCAAATCCCTAAAAGAGTCGCGGATACGGTATCCCTCCCGATGCGTATATGTAGTGGAAATACGAGATCCGTACGGACCTATAACTCATATTTCCTATTCAAGCTATGGATTTAGCGGACCTAAGGAAAACCCATTATGGGCATTCAGGGGACATGGTGTTGGCGGAGGGAATGTGCTCTTTGTAGATGGCCATGCGGAATTTTGTAGCAATGACCATCCTGCCTATTCTCCAACTCCTTCTATTGCAACACACTACTGGTATCCTTAAAAAAAATAGTGCATACAAAAAAGGAACCATCAACAACAAGGAGCGTATGATGAGGAAAGGCTTCTTACAAAGAACAATGATTTTTCTTCTCTCTCTTTTCTTGGGCAATAGTGCTTTTGGATCTGCAACTTTCTCTACAGGTACCATAAAGTTTGGAGAAAAAGAGTTAAAGAGCCTTCTTCTTGAGAATGAATATTATCAATTGGTGATTGTACCAGACCGAGGCGGACGTATTGTAGAATGGATAGATAAGAAGGCGGGGAATGTCAATGTGGTTAATCTTCCCACCTCTTCAGAAAACCCCAATTATGGCGGACTTCTTGATGATCATGGCTGGGCTTCTAGTGCCGCGGGTTTTGGTGATTACTATAATTTTAATTATGTCTATGATCTTAAGGCAACCGGGCCTGAAGAGGTAATAATAGAAATGTGGCCCTTTGAACAGAAACATTATTCACGTACTATTTCTCTTAGGTCCGGAAGTCCTCTTATTAAAATTTCTTATACCTTTCATAATAATTTTCAGGCAGATGGAGGAAACATTCTTATCCGCAATGTGGTATGGCCTAGTGGAAAAGGAGAACCAGAAGATCATTTTTACAGCACTCCCCTTCAACGGAAAGGAATTTTAACAAATACCTCCTATGTGAATACCGCGCAAGGGGCCAATGCAGATAAGGTCTCTGCTTTTTGGCGCGGGTTTGGAAGTTTAAGTCAGAAAAGGTTAGTTGCATTTGCCTTTTGCGATGATCTATATGAGGGTGCGTATGATTGGGAGGGAAGTAAAACCCGTCCTACCTTTGAATGGTACTATCGCGGAATTCCTATGGGAAAAAGCATGACAACCGAGATGTATGCCTATATTGCCCATGGTCTTTATAAAAGCGTGTATCTCTCTGAAAAAGCAGTGGCAGATCTTGATATTAATAGAGTAGGAGAAGAGATTGAACTAACATGGGCAGTGGCTTCCATAGATCCTTCTGTCAAAGAGATGACATTATCCACCCGGATATTAGATGCAGAGGGAAAAGAGCTTGCGCAACTTAAATCAATAAAGATCTCTTCCCTAAAGCCCGACCACCTTCAAGAAGGAAGCATTCTTTGGAAGAGTGCTAAACCCATACCAATCCTTGTGGAACAGCGTTTGGAAGAATCCGGTACTCTGTTAGGCAAATATACAATTCCCTTTGAATGGGGAAAAACCACCTATACCCAAAAACCCGGATCCACAAAAAAAGCTCTTTCTTCTGATATTCCGGGATGGAAGGTTATTCCTCCTTTGCAGTTGGTTATTGGCGAGGAAGATAAAAAGAAAGGATACCTGCTCTATTCTGCAGAGGGCGAAGGCAAAGGTTCTGTACTTCAGAAGATTTCTTTTGATATGGCTCTTAATGAATATGAATCCTATGAAATGCGTTTTCTTCCATTAAAAGAAGATCTTGGAAAAGTTAGATTGGATGCAATGATTCCTTCTGGACTTACAGAAGAGAATATCTCCCTTACAACCACAGAACGAAGAAGCGTGAAGATTTGGGGAAGTGAACGGGAGGGGTGGAAACTTTTACGAGAGAATACCTTTCTTTCCGCGAAAGAGAAGGAAGAACGGCTCTGGTTGATTGTTAATACCAAAGGAGTCAAGCCAGGAGAGTACACTATAAGAATTAGAATAAGCCCAGAAAAGGGAGTGAGTACCACAGTTCCTCTTGCGATGAGGGTGCTTCCTTTACAGATGCCGGAAGACCGCCATTTTTATATGGAACCAAACAGCCACCTTAATCAGCTGGGATTGCTCCATACCAGAATCCGAGGAACTAAGAAATGGGAATGGAATCTTAAAGGCACTGAGGTATATGCGGATGATTTAGCATCGCATGGTATGAGAATGCTAAAGGCATACGCCTATGGAACCGCACCCGGACAGAGTTTAGTATCTCTGAAACTTCGGGATAATGGTATGTTTTTAATGGATGCGTTAAAAGAAAATCCCGCGCTCTTACAGCAAGATCCGCTTCCCGCGCTTGATCTTTCTTTTTGGGATCCATGGCTTCAGATATGGCTTGATAGGGGATTTATCCGGTACTCCACCCATCTCGGAGGTCTTGGGAAAGGATTCTTTTCATCGCAGGATGCTTTTGCAAAGAAGTATGATGCGGATTCTCAAAAAGTACGGAGATGGATTAGTTCTGAAACATCGCGATACTTAAAAGAAAAAGGGTTCCGGTATGTCTATGGCTCAATCAGTGATGAGATTGCGCCAGACCTCTTCCCTGCATGGAAGGAGGTAGCGCAAGATACTGCAGAGTGCGGATGGTCGCCTGGTGTAACAATTTCCAGCGGATTCTTTAAGAACAAAGATATTTATCCTTTCGCAGGACCTTTGATGGAGTACTGGATTATTGGAGATCCCAAGGCAGACCTTATCGCCAAAGCAAAAAAAGATGGATATATCACCAAGGCGGCTTCTGTGGGATCGTATGATGGATGGGGAACATGGTTCCGCAACTATGGCCATATGCGCGCCTCTATGTGGAGACGGGCATATAATGATACCGAGGTATTTTGGGTGCAATGTTATATCCGTGGGCAGAACGAATCAATAGTATTCCATGAAAACAATTTTCCTTATGCAAGCGGATCATGGGAAGGATTGCGGGATGGATGCGAAGATGCCAATTATCTGAAAGGCGTTATGGGAATGATCGCGGCCTTAAGACCCGCACAAGCAAAACCCTACCAAAAACAACTTGAAGAGATTATAGAAAGTATTGATAAAGAAGATCCCTCTACTATTAGACAGGCAAAATCTTCTCTCTTTCGTCTTCTGACAGATTTGAAAAAGCGTTTACCCTCTCTGAAAGCATCTTTGGCGTGGCAGGATCTTCCAATCATTGATAGAGGAAAGCCTCTCTTTATTTTAGTTGCAGGGAAAGAGGGAAAAGAAGCGCAGGATCTTTTTCAAAAAAAGATTGCCAAAAAAACAGGCATTACCCTGAAGGCACTTCCCGACACCAGGACTATAAGACAGAATGCCATTCTATTCGGTCATCCGGATACGAACACTCTTCTCAAAGAGATTGTGAATGCTGGTATTGATTTAGGAGTAACACCGCTCTACCCTGCTCCTGATTCTTATATGATTAAGGAACTATCTTTTAAGGGAAGGAAAATCCTTGCAATCATAGGGAAAGGAGAAGGACTTCTAAAAGGAGCGGAAATCTTTACCCGTTTCCTCACTGTGGATCCTGGCTATCCAAACCAGTACTTTCTTCCATAAAAAAATATTGAATATGTGAAAATTATTATGGTTTCACTTAATAAAAAAAGAGTCTTTAGGAAAGAGTTTTTTTCTTTATCTTTAGGAGGAATACAATGAAACGATTGATCTGTTTCTTTCTCTTCTTCTTCGTAACAATTCTCTATGGCGCGGAGGAAGTGGGAGTCTGGGGATGGAGAACCTCTGTATGGAAAAAGTTTCTCAAGGAAGAATTTTCTATGGAGGCAGGCATTCTCAAAGCAGGAGAAAAAGGAGAAATGCCGGTGCAGGAGTTTAAGAAATATCGGTTAGTTATCCTCTGTCAAGGCGGTCCCTCAATACCCTGTACAGACGAAGAGATCGCCATTGTTGCAGAGTATGTAAAGTCAGGGGGGAAAATGCTCCTTTTTTCAGGAACTCCTGCTGGTATGTTCAAAGGCGCAAGCGTCTATGATCTTTCCCGCGCTGAGGAGATTCTTGGCGCTTCTTCCTACTTTTATGGAAAGAGTGCCACCGAGATACTCACGCCAGACAATCCTCTCGTAAAAGAGTTTACCCAGAAAGAGTATACATGGTTTGAAGAAGCGCCGGGATTATCCGGTATCACCACTGCCAAAGTAATCGTAGGAAAAGAAAGTGCGGGAAAAATATCTGCCAGACTTCTTCTTAACCGGTATGGAAAAGGACTCGTGGCATACTTAAGTCCAGTGGCAATTACCGCCTATGTTACGGGATGGAAAGAAAACCCGGAACAGGCATCGCTGGTACATCTGATTAAATCTCTTATTACAATCTCGTTAAAGAATACTCCTTCTGTTGAAGAGGTCGCGGGAGCCATGGTAGAGCAGAAACCAAAACGGTTTGACGCAATCTCTATCAATGGTATTCCAAGAGAAGTTACTATTTTTGCAGAAAAAGAGTCTCTGGCGCAGGCAACCCTTCTTGCCAAATATCTGAACAAGGCAACTGGAACTGATATTCAGGTAAATAAAGAAAACAAGGGAACAAATCCCCTTTATATCAAGGTTGGAGGCGATGAAGAGACAAAAAAACGGATTCCTTCTCTTTCTTCAATTCATCCCTTTGGATATTTCATTACATTGGCAGACAAAAACACCTTAATTATTGCTGGACAACGACCTATTGCCACAGAATATGCAGTCTATGATTTTCTAAAAAAGTTTGCCGGATACCGGCGTTTTATGCCGGGAGATATTGGAGAGATTCTTCCTGAACAAAACCATATCTCTCTGCCAGCAACCCTCTCCCTGAAAGAAGAACCTAGCCTTCTTTCTTATGTTAATGCCGGGTTTTACGGAGGAAGCAATTTTTTTCGCTCATGGCGAACAACGCTTCTTGCAAGCCACTGGTTTATGAAGATCTATCCGCCAGAAAAATATGGAAAAGATCATCCTGAATATTACACGATGGTAGATGGAAAACGTTTTGTTCCGCCGCCTAAGATGGGAGGTACCTGGCAACCTTGCGTAAGTAATAAAGATCTTCCGGCAATCGCGGTGGAGTATGCGAAGAATGAATGGTTTCCCACACAAACCGAAGCTCTTGGGTTTTCTGTGGGAGTCAATGACGGAGGCGGAGATTGTCATTGTCCTGAATGTACGGAATGGAAGATAACATATAATAATCAATATATTCCCTACTATAATTCCGTCGCAAAACTTCTTGCAAAAGAGGTTCCAGATAAACTGGTCTGTTTCATTGCATACGGAGGATCATCCGGTATCCCCAAAAATATTACGGTGGAACCTAATATCTATGTAGAGGTATGTAGCGGGCTTCAGGATAATTTTCGGCTTATGCGAGGATGGAAAGCGGCAGGCGCGCAACATATCGGACTTTATGACTATATGTATGGCGGTGGATATGTAGTACCGCGGCATTATCCCTCAATCTTAGGGAATGCATGGAAAAAGGCCTATAAAGAGTTCGGACTTTCTGGAGCATGGACAGAAACCTTTATTCAGGTATGGCTCTATGATGGACCCCGACAGTATGTGATGAATGAATTAGCATGGAATATACATGCCGATATCAAGGGACTTCTTAATGATTATTTTACAAAGTTTTATGCAGAAGCCGCAATACCAATGCAACAATTCTTTGATAAGATTGAAGAGATATATGGAAGAAAATCCGATCCTCTTCATCCTATGAAAGACTGGAAATCTCTTGCGCAGTTCGCAGAATATACCAAAGCAGATCTCTCTTTCCTGGATACAAAATTAGCAGAAGCAAAAAAAATAGTCAAAGATCCCTCTGCTTCTACACGACTTGCGCTCTTTGAAAAAATATTCGGTTTGACCCGCCTCTATTTAGAAGGATACCTCTGCGGCCTTGATCTAAAGGAGATCACCCGCGTTACGAATGAATCTCAGGCAAAAAAAGCAATAGAGATTGTGAAAGCAGGAATATCTGCCGCGGAAAAGATTGATGCCTATACCATGACACCGGAAGAAGAAAAAAACATCTTCATCAATACTACTCTTAATGGATTTCGGAATATTCCAACCCTTAAGATTGCACCCGGCATAGAACAAGAATCAGACCGCATTTTTTCTCTTATCAATGAGTGGAAAAAGAGAACCTCGGGAGAAAAAACAGCGAGGGAATATTGGGTTTCTCTTGCCGCCAACCCTCAATACCGGAATATCGCGCCGATTCTTTTAACTCCTGTATATTGCGCAGAATCTTCCGAGGCGAAGAAAAATCTTATAAAATCTCCTGGATTTGAACCCGATGAAAGTAGCTCTGATGAGAGCGTGTTTACAGAAAAAGATCTTGAGAAGTTTGAATGGAAAAGTCTTAGTAAAAAACTTCCGGGGTGGACTACCTGGCATTTTCAACAGTCAGTAACGCGATTCTACTGGGATCCCACCGAAGCACATTCTGGAAAATATTCTCTTGCAATAAAAGAGAACCAGATTTCTGGTTGTTTCCAAACCGGTATTGCGGTAACTCCTGGATGTAGATACCGTCTTTCGTTCTGGGTAAAACAAAGTCCTCCGGATAAAGGCGGTTCCCTCGCAATCAGATGGTCGGGACCAAAAGGCTGGGCGGATCAAGGCGAAGGCGCGGTGGCAAGAATTATGCTTCCCTATCCTCAAGAAAAGGAATCAATGTGGAGAAAGGTAGAGACCACCTTTACGGTTGAAGACAATGTTACAACCTGTATTCCCCTCTTTTCCGCACCAGTGCAGAAAAAAGGAGAAACAATATGGTTTGATGATATTTCCATGATCAAGATTTATGACCCTTCTTTTTTTCCAGAGATAAGGAGCACACGATGATTCTTCAAAAAAATGCTTCCTTCCACCTTCTTTCAGGATTCCATGGAGATCCTGAAGTAAAGGAAGCAATGAATACCGCGGAAGAAATCTTTGGTAATATAGGACTCGTACCCGATGATTCCAATCCCGGATTTATCTTTGAAGTACGGCAACAAGAAGAATTGAAGGAAGGATATTCACTGGATATTCTTCCAGATAGATCGCGTATTGTCATCTCTGCGACAACTCCGGAAGGAGCACGGTGCGGAATCTATGCGTTTCTTGAATTGATCGGAGTAAGATGGTTCTCTCCCGCAGAAGATCCTATCCTGCCCACTCTTCCGATTACTCTTGCTTCATCTTCTGCCACAATCTTTCCCTCGTCGCCTTACCGGGGACTTCACCTCTGCGCAGGACCCCATCACTATGAAGAACGAGCCGCTGTATGGATGAGCAGAATCAAGATGAATAGAAAACTTACCCACCACAACGAAATTGCTATTCTTGGAAAAGATTTACAAAGACTCGGGATAAAACCAGATACCACGGTGCATAGTTATACCTATTGGATTCCGGATAAGACCTTCTTTTCCGAACATCCGGAATGGTTTAGCTTAATAGGAGGAAAGAGAGTTCCTCAGAAAGCAGGAGGACAGTTATGTCTCTCTAACCATACAATGCGTCAGGCTTTTGCACAAAATATTTCTGATTACCACCGAACAAATCAATCTGTATCGGTCATTGGTATCTGTCCCAACGATGGATATGGATGGTGCGAATGCGAAGAATGTAAAGCTCTTGATACTTTGGAAGATAAAAAAACGGGAAAAACCAATGGCCGCGTTGCAGATTTTGTCTTTGATATCGCGACGCGTCTGCTGAAAAGCGATCCTGAGGTTCTTCTTGGCCATTATTCTTACAGTAACTTTGCCGATTTTCTTGACCAGCGCGACCAGTGGCCGGAAAATCTAATCATTAGCTGTACGCTTAGCAACTGTCTAAAACATGCGGTGAACGATCCTAACTGTCCGATAAATGCAAAGAACTGGGAACGTCTTAAAAAGATAAAACAGAAAATCTCTCATGTCTATCTCTATGAGTATTATATGCACCGATGGTCATATCTTCCCGCACCAATATGGAAAGTGGTAGCAGAAGATATGAAAGCATACCATTCTCTCGGAACCGACGGCTTTCTTTCTGAAGCATCAGGAGGACTTCATCCTTCCTATCAGAGTTATCACCTTCCCTTCTATGTCGCGGCAAGAACACTCTATCATGCGGAAGAATCATGGGAGAAGATTCTTGATGATTACTGTGAAAAACGATTTGGTCCGGGAAAAGAGGCAATGAGAAAATATCTGGCGGCTCTTCAAGAAGGCCTTGAAACAATGGAAGGATGTTTTACCCGTTCTCCGAAAGATCTTGAAAAACTCTTTACTAAGAAGGTACGAAACACTGCGAAACAGTGGCTTGTCCGCGCAGAACAGCTCTGCGCCCGCACAGAATACCAGGCACGCGTAGCGCAGGAAAAAAATCTCTTCCACAAATGGGAAGAAATTGCTGAAACCCGAGCAAAATATGCCATTGAACAACCAGTTACCTCAATGCCTCTCAATCTTCTTTCTTTGGATGTTACGCTACCAGAAGAACAAAAAATTGTTCTTCTGGATTCTATCTCTCTTCTTCCTCCTGAACGCAATGGCGCCTTTGTTGTACCCTTTGCCAACAATACCCATGCAGGACTTTTTATAGAATGTGCCGAAGAATCAATGGAAAAAATTCGCACATCCACAGGCAAAAACCTGGGAGAGGTCATGGGAGGAGAACATGTAGAAATTTTTGTTGCTCCCGCGAGAAATGCAAAAACTGTGTACCAAATTATCGTAAATGCGGGAGGCGGAGTATGCGCCTCAGAAGCAACGGGAAGCCGATGGAATTGGGCGTGGCAAGGAGAATTTTCCGCAAAAACATCTCTGTTTCCCGATAAATGGAGAATTCTCTTTACTATTCCTTTTTCTTCCTTTGGCGCAACTGCTAACAGGTGGTACTTCACCGTGGTTCGGAACCGCCATATAAAGGGATGGGAAATTATCGGAGCTCCGGAAGGAGGCGCCTATTTCAGGCCTACCCATTACCTTGAGGTTACGCCTCCCTAACAGCCAAGAAACCTCCATTCCAAAGAGAGGAATTTATTCAATCCTTTTATAGACAATAGACAACTACTCTATTGTTGTAAATATACCTATTCCTCTGATACCAACGAATAGATTGAACAAAGAGAAGCATTCGGGTATACTGGTAGTATGAAAGAATCCCTCAATGAAAAAAGAATCTTTTCTGAAACTCATCCATTCCCTGTAATCCTCCAGTATTCAACAATACTTTTTTCACGTGTGATGCACAATTCTTCCAATCCCGGCTCTATCTCCTATCCCCATAGCCATCCTCATGAAACAGAGATCCATTTTATCAAAACCGGAGGAGGAACCTACCGTATTAAAAACCAACGAGTCTTTCTAAAAAACAACTCTGTTCTTATCATACATCCCAAAGATGTTCATCACTTTCTTTTTGCAAAAGCAGGGGTGAGTATTGAAAAATACTGTCTGACTTTTCTTCCGGGAGCACTTAATCTTTTTCATCACAAAAATAGAATCGCACCATTTATACAATGTAAGGATTCGTTCCCTCATACGATTTTGTTTCCTGAGAAAGAATTTCTTTTATTCACCCTTCTCTTAGAAGAGATCCGAGAAGAATTGCAACGACCCCATCCCCATCAAGAATTAATCTCGGTAAATCTTACCAAACTCCTTCTTAATCTTCTCCGAGGTATTGAAAGAACAGAAAAAAACATTACTCTTTTGGTGAAAATGGATCCTCGTATTACTAAATCTCTTGATTATATTGAAGAAAATTTTCGTTCTCCTCTTTCACTAAAGAAGGTCAGCCATACTGCCGGAATTTCTGCCTTCCATTTCAGCCGCCTCTTTACTCAATCAGTCGGGATCTCCTTTCGCTTCTACCTCCTCTCTAGAAGAATTGAAGAAGCAAAAAAGCTCCTTGAAGAAACAGATAAAAAAGTTCTTACTGTCGCGCATCAATCAGGGTTTTCAGATATGAGCGCTTTTAATCGGAATTTTAAGCGCCATACTGGCATCACTCCAGGCGCCTATCGCCAAAAATACACAAAAAAAGAAAAGTCTTAACAATCCCTTTCAACAAAGGGTATCATAGTAATAGGAGGGAAAAAACAAAGGGGGGCAAAATGTTTAATGGAAAAGTGATTTCTCGCAAATCACATGGGTTCACCCTCATAGAGCTTTTGGTGGTTATTGCTATTATCGCTATTTTAGCGGCAATGTTATTGCCTGCGCTTTCAAAGGCAAGAGAACGGGCAAGAAGCGCTTCATGTATGAATAATTTGAAACAGATCGGTATCTCTTCTGCTCTTTACCTTCAAGATTATGATGATTGGCTTCCCAGTTCGCAGGCAGATGGTATTTATTGGTGGGCGCGGCTATCATACTATGGAATTAATTATATGACTGTCTGGTGTCCGAGCGACAAAACCCCCGCCTATGTGGCAAAGAGCTGGAATGGAGTCTTTGTGAGTAGCAAAGGAATTAGTTATCTTATCAACGGAGATCTCTCCTATTATCAAAAAAAGTATCAAAAAATAACAGTCTTCAAGTATCCTTCCAAAAGTGCCTTTATGATTGATGGAAATAACCACTGGACAGGCAATTACACCACACAGGTAACAGATAGCAAGGCTTCGGGTACCTGCTTTGTCCGTCGTCATGATAAGAGTCTGAATGTGCTCTTTTTAGATATGCATGTGGAGAATATGAAAGATCTTCCTAAAGATCCCACAAAGAGTTCAATGCCTACCACTGTCCCAGACGTCAATACCTTTTGGAGAGGAAGACCAGCAGGCCATTGATTGTATGGTAAGACTGTAAAAAAAAGCACGATACAATTTATACGGAAGAGCTTAAAACTCCTTCTGCAATAAAAGAATCCTTTTCTTTGTTGTATGGCAGAAAAAGCAACTTTCCCCTCTATTTCCGCAAAATAATCCTATAAGAAGAGAAAAATAGGTGATATGATTGGTATGAAGTACCCCTTATATGAAGGAGATAAAACAATGCAAAAAACGCTCCATACGTTACAGCCTTTTATTCCAATGGTTCGCAGACTATTTCACCTTCTATCTTCTCTTCTGAAAAAAATCTCGGCAGATATAAAACCTTCTATTTAAAATACTGTAAAAAATATTTCTCATACAGGAGAAGTCAATGAAAAGGAATAGGCAGGAAAGTGGTTTTACCCTCATAGAGCTTTTGGTGGTTATTGCTATTATCGCTATTTTAGCGGCAATGTTATTGCCTGCGCTTTCAAAGGCAAGAGAACGGGCGCGTACTGCTTCGTGCATTAATAACCTGAAACAGATAGGGCTTTGTTTTGCACTCTATCTTCAGGATAATGATGATTGGCTTCCTGCTGCGCAGGCAGATGGTATCTATTGGTGGACCCGTATTTCTCAGTATGGATTAACCTATATGTCTATCTGCTGTCCAAGTGATAAGACCCCTGCGTATGTGGGAAATACCTGGAATGGAGTCTTTGTGAGTAAAAAAGGAATTAGTTATCTCAGCAATGACGATTTGATGTATTATAGAAAAAAGTATCAAAAAATAACTCTCTTCAAATATCCTAGCAAAACAATGCATTTTGCGGATGGTAATAATCACTGGCTCGGCACATATGGCATACAGGTAACAGATACCAAAGCTTCGGGTACCTGCTTTGTCCGGCGCCATGATAAGAGTATTAATGTTCTCTTTTTAGATGCGCATGTGGAGAATATGAAAGATCTTCCTAAAGATCCCACAAAGACCACGATGCCTACCACTGTCCCGGACATAAATACCTTTTGGAGAGGAAGACCAACAGGTTCAGGCTCCTGATTTTATGTAAGAAGATAAAAAAAGTGCTACTATAAGAAATCTTTCGCAATTTGCGGCATTTCAAAATTCTTCAATGCGTTCCGCTACATAGGAGACACTATGAACCGTGTAGATAGAAGAATTGCGCGATTATTGCCAGCTCCTTATTCCGCGAAAACAAAGATAGACAGTAACAATGTGCCTGCAGGGGGATATAGAATTGAACGCCAAGGAACACACTTTCTTATTACAGCAGAAAGCGAGCAATCCCTCTTTTTCGGAGGAATACGGCTTCTTGAAGAATTTGGCTTCAGACACCTGATTCCCGGATCTTCAGGCAGAACTCTTCCGACAAAAAAGCGAGCCCCTTCCTTCAAGGTCATTGCAGAAGCGCCAACCTTTCTCTATAGGGGATACCATGTGTGCGGACATAGCCACTACAATCAAAATGCGGTTGTATGGATGTCCGCGAACCGCATGAATTTTAAGCCCTGCCATAATCCGGAAGTTCCACAGGACCTTCCCAAGTTGCAGAAAAACTTTCTTACCACCATCTGTTTTGGTCATAGTTATGCAGAGTGGATTCCTAGAGAAGACTTTTTTAAGAGCCATCCGGATTTTTTTCCTCTTATAGGAGAGAAAAGAGCTCCTTCGGGAGGAGGACAACTCTGTTTCGCAAATCCTCGTCTTAAAGAAATTTTAGAAGAACGGATCGGTAGATTTATGGATAGATTCCCTGAAGTAAAGGTAATAAGTTTTATGCCAAACGATGGACTTGGATGGTGTGAATGCGCATCCTGCCAGAAACGGGATACTGTGCTGGAAAAAAAGCAAAAAAAGGTCTCTACCAGGGTATTCGGATATACGGAAGAGATCGCAAAGGCTGTTACCAAAGAAAGATCCGACCGATTCCTCGGAACAGGCGCTTACAATAATTATAGTGATCCACCGAAAGATCTTCCTTTAATGAAGAATGTAGCGATATCCCTTACCACTGGCGCCCGATGCCTGAAACATGCGATTACCGATCCATCCTGCCCTTCCAATAGAGAGTATCTTGCACGAACAGAGGCATTTACGAAAAAAACAGGAATGGTGATTTTTTCCGAGTATTACTTTGCTTCTTCCTGGAGAATATTTCCTCTGCCGATCCTTACATCTCTTCGGGAAACATATCGCCACCTCGCCGCAATAGGAGTGAAAGGAGTAAAATCAGAGGTTGTTCCGGGAAGCGCATGGGACCCCCTAAAAATCACACTCTATGGAGTGGCACGGCTTCTCTGGAATCCGGAAAGTTCAATAGAAGAGATTTATAAGGATTTTACATTTCACTATTTTGGAAAAAAATGGAAGGTGTTTTTTGATTTTTATTATGGATTGGAAGAGGCACTTCAAAAGATGCCTGGCTGTTTCTTTCTGAAAAAACAGGAAGCTCTTCCTCTATTCCAACATCTTGACCTTCACAAGGTATACAGATCATTTCAACAGGCATATACAGAAGAAGGAGATCCTGTAATAAAAAAAAGAATCCGTACTGAACTTTCTCATCTCAAGGTATGGGAAGAGGTTCTCGCAAAACTTGCCACACAAGAAGAAACGAACTATCCTGTTGCGCCGGGAAAGCCATCCTCCCGCGACGGACGAGCCTCTTTTGAACTTACTGAACGCGCTTCGCTTCTTCCTTTTCCTTCAAGGGTCTATTTTATCGCGGGATACGATGACAAAGGGCTTCATCTTCGCTTTGAAACTAAGACCAAAGAGATTAAACGGCTTCAAAAAATTCCTTTCACACCCCATTCAGGAGATGTCTTTCTTATGGATGGGATTGAGCTCTTTCTTGTAGCGGGAAAGCCTGGCAATGACTATTTTCAGTTTGCATTCTCTCCCGCGGGGCATAGCTATTCTTCGCGATGCACCCACAAACCTCTTCATTTTGATACATCGTTTCAACCGGATATTATTGTTAAAAATTCGTTTCCATCATCTCAGTGGGTCTGTGAAGTAACCCTCCCATGGAAAGTCTTCAATAGAAAAAAAGCGGAAAAAGGAGAAGTCTGGCATGGATCATTCTGTAAAAAGGAACGGAGAAAACTCTCCCATATCCTTGGCGGCTGGCCATCAGGAGGAGCCTACCATTCTCCCAAAGAATTTGGCAGCCTTACATTTTTATAACGACCATTGTTCTCAGGAGGAAAAGATGCGAAGATTTTCAAGTAGAGTTATTGCAGGTCTTCTGATAGGCGTTTTTGTCCTCTGTTTCTCTTCTGTCGCAAACAGCGCCACTCTTACCATAACAGAAGGAAACTATTCCAGCGAAGAGTTTGCTTCGGAACCTGCTTTCTTTGTAGATACCGAATATTACAAGGCAGTGGTGGTTCCGGGAAAAGGCGGACGCATTCTCTCCCTTGAAGATAAGGTCTCGAAAAAAACCATTGTGAAAGAAAAAAGTTATGGCGGGCTTCTTGACGACCATGGGGATCGCTATACCAAACCCTATACAGGAAAATGGATTAAAAAAAGTGATACAGAAGCTGTTATTGAAATGTTTCTTGATGAACCTCTTTCCTACAGGAAACAGGTAACCTTTTTTGCGGATAGACCAGTAATCCAAATAGATTATCGTATCCAAAATAGTACTCAATCGCCCCAACGCCTTCTTTTCCGAAATGTGGTACGGCCCGCGGGAACTGATTTTACCGGAAACGAACTCTACTGTTACTCACGCATTTCTGGACTTCAACGTGCCAAAGGCATGCCTCGTACCAGTGATCAGGCAGATCCATGGTGCGCATTGGTGGATCCTCTTGAAAAAACCGTGGTGGCAAACTCTTTTGAAGGAGATGCGCTTGCGCTTCTCTATACATGGCAAGGAAGCAAAGTTGATCCCACATACGAGTTTATGTTTCAGAACTTGGAAGCGGGAAAATCTATAGATGTACGGTATTATTGGCAGATTCTTCATGGACTTACGGCGGCGGATTACAGCCATCGCACATTTACCGCGCAGATAGAGGGATCATGGGATGGTACAACCCTTCAGACAACCTCTTCTTTGGTAGGAACATGGAGACCGATGCCAGATTTAAAAATTTCCGGAGAAGTCTTAAATCCAGAGAGAAAGGTTATTGCAAAGATTCCCTCTTCGGCATTACCGGTTACTGCAATTGATAAGGTTTTTTCCATACCGATCAATGCGCGAGTTTCCGGAGAAAAATATGTCATCCTTTTACTAACCCTTACCTCTAAAGAGTTTCCTGAAGGCATTCTTATAGAGAAACCATTTCCTAAAAATGATAACCCTAAACTTCTGGCAGGATATAGCAGACCGGTTAGATGGCTCGGGAAAGCAGTGGTACAGAAGCCGATTCCAGGATGGGTAAAGGAAGAGAAGTATGTGATTACTCCCTCAATTGCGGATAAAATGCGGGGATGGATGGTGTTTGAAGAATCAGGCCCTCGCCGGGGCAGGACTGTTTCGCGGATACCTTTTGATATGATGCAGAATGAGCCAGAGGGATTTCCAATTCATTTTTATTCTATTTCCTTCTCTGGAGAGGTGGAGATAACCTGCGATACTCCCAAGGGCATAGGACTGGAATCTTTTATTCCTGAAGAAATGCCTGTGCAACTCTGGTTAAGAACAGTCTATGGATTAAAACTGAATCCAGGAAGAACTTTTTCTGTAAAACCCGGAGATGATACCACACTCTTCTTCCGTCTCTCGGTAGATACCCTGAAACCCGGCACCCATCTCTGCAAGATTCTCTTTACTCCTAAAGGAAAAAGAACATTTTCTGTAGAGGTGCCGGTTACTGTGCATCCTGTAAAATTTCCAGAACGTCCTTATATGGTTTTAGATCTTAACAATACAGCAAATTATCTCTGTGCGCGTCAGGAAAAAGGAGTATGGAACTGGGATCCAGTTAAGGCGCGTAATTATCTTACTGATATGAAACAACACGGATCTCTTACACAAACCATAGGAGGAAACAATAGTCCTGATAATTACCATATGATCCGATTTATCAAAGACCGGGAAACAGGTCTTTCCCTTCCAGAAGCAATAAAGAAAGATCCTTCCCGGTATAAAAGTTCTACTCCGCCAGCCCTTGATTTCTCCTATTTTGATTGGTTCTTTGAAGAACTTCTTTCCTATGGAATGAGCCATGTGCGTTTTATTATGGGAGGATGTGGAAATTCCTTTATGCAGAGGCAATCACAGATTACTCGTTTAATTTATGGGACCACCTTTCCTTCAGGAGATGTACGTCAACTTGCAGTACAGGAATGGTTCTACCGTGAAATTACACAATACCTCAAAGATCGGGGGTTTACTAGAACCCTTTGCACGATAGATGATGAAATTCCAAGTGAAAAAATGGCATGGTGGGTACAGCATGCCTATCGCGCATCACAGATGGGGCTTGAGCCTGGAGTAACTATCTCGGCGAAGATCATTGAGTCTGACACCATTATGAATATTATCTCGCCTTTTATGCCTTACTGGATTATCGGTACCTTTGGAAAAGAATCTTTAGATCTTCGAAGGAAACAGGGGCTAATCAAACCCAATGACTGGCTTACCACCTACCATTCTTCTGCGGTACATTTTCAACCCTATGACTCAATGCGAGGACATTGCGGCATAAGAAATGCCTGGGTTGGACTGGATGCCTGCTGGATCCAAGCATACGACCGATTCTACAGCACAGAACATGTGGTCTATCCTGGACCAGACGGACCCATCTCTTCTGCGGCATGGGAAGGCGCGCGCGACGGAGTCGACGATGCTAATCTCTTTCTTTTGGCAACAACACTCTGTGCCAATATTCCCAAGGAAAAAGAACGTGTTTCCTTTGAAAAACAGATTGCCCGGTATGTGGGAGCAGATGAAAAAGCAACCATTAGAATTCTTGATAAACCCTCGGCTTTAGGTATATTAAGCGAAATCTCCAATAATCCCGATACTTTTGCATTTCGGCAGATGAAAAGCGGGCTCCTTCGGCTTATAGGAGAGATGGCAAAAAAGGTACCTGTACAGAAAGCCAATCTTCTTTTTAAAAACATTCCCCTTATTCAGGATGGAGTTCCTTGCTTTAAGATTGCGGGTGATATCGCGCAAGCCGCTGATTTTTTTAAATCCTGCGCAGGAGCATTGGAATCTTCCTCGCCTGAATCCGCTTCTGAAAAGGAGGATAGAGGTATCTTTTTCTGCGGCACCTTTGCGCAACTTTCCTCTATGCTTCCATCGCTTACCGCACATCCAACCCTTGCGGATCTCTCGAAAAACTATCCTGTTGCGGAAAATTATGTTATAAGAACCATAGAGTTTCCCGCAGATCTTAAAAAGAATATTCCTTCTTCCACCACTATTCTTATTATTGGAGGAGATGAAACAGGTACCGCACGAGGGATAAAGATTCTTTCACGGGTTCTTTCGTTTCCTAAAAGCCAGTACAGCCACTGGCTCTCTTTCTTACAATAGTGAGGATACTATGACTCATCGCATGATTCGCATGATGATCGTCTCTATAGTAACACTCTGCGTTGCCATTGCCGGCGCGGAAAAAAAGCCTGTCGCGCTCGCAGGAGGAAATTACGGACCCTATGAAAAAAGCGTTATTATACGGAATGTTCTCACTCCGGAAAAAATTGTCTTTGAAGATAGGGGCGACAAACTTGATCCAATGGAGTTTGAGCGATATTCTGTGGTAATTCTTGCAGGATCTCTTCTACAAGAAGATGGCAAAAGTCCAAGAATCTGGTCGCAGGAAGAGATTGACACGGTAAACAAATATGTTGAACAGGGCGGAACCCTTATTGTAAGTACAGCGGTTCTTCTAAACCCTATGGGAGGATGGCCTAAAGGATTTGATACAACCGCCCTAACAGCCCTTGGCGCAAAACGGATCTCCTCTGGAGCCAAAGTTTCAGAAATGCCGTTTACAGTACGGATAAAGGATTCTCCCTATGTAAAAGATATCACAAAAGAATCGTATCAATGGAAAGGCGCGGTAGCCGGACTCATCAACATTACCACTGGAACCGCAATCATGGGAGCCGACGATACCACAGGAAATCTTATTGCCTCTATTCTTGTGAATGAATATGGAAAAGGACGAGTTTTTGCATTTGGGATGGAACTATTCCGGATGGATGCGAAAAATCCAGATACCCGCGCCTACGAAATACTTCTCCGAAATGCGATTCTCAGCGCAAATCCACTTACAACAGATGAACAAAAAGCGCAAGGTCTTTCTAAAATTTCCGGTTCGTTTCTGATATGGAAGGCAAAAGAAACAAAGGAAGTTCTTTCCCTTGATTTCCTTCTTCCTGACAAAGATTCAACGACAGAGCCCATTGTACTTGATATGGCGGGCAATGAAAAAGAAAGCGCCTTCCTCCACATTACCGCAAAAAACGATATCTCCCTCCACATCTCTCTTGAAGGAGATAATCTAATCTCATCTGCGGAACTTCTTAGGAGGACGCCTTCCTATACATGGATTGAAAAAATTCTCACTACCGCAATCCCTCTCAAAAAAAACAGTACAGAAGAGATATGGATACGCTTCTCTTCCAAAGGAGTATCTCCCGGAACATATAAAGGCGCGCTTTTATGCGAAGCAGACGGAACCAAAAGCCGCGTGCCAATCTCTATCAAAGTATGGAGAACCTCTCTTCCGGAAAAGAATCTTGTAAGGATCCAGCCATACGGAAGTTCTGTAGGATTTATTAATTCAATGTCAACAGATAGAAAAAAAAATGAGGAGGCGCTCCGCCAGGTTTCGGCATTCTTCGCCAATATGCGGGAAAACCGGATTGATATGCTTGAATTCTATTATAACCAGTATACGATCTGGTCTTTTGTAAAAATTGGCGAGACCCCCATGATAACAGCCCTGCAAAAAGATCCCTCGCTTCTTGAAAAAAATCCTCTTCCTTCCCTTGATTTTTCCTATATCAATCTCTTTCTTGACACGGCGATTCAGCATGGTTTCGGAGATGCGATTATCTTGCAGGGACCTAAATCAATTTATTCTACGCCTATTGCCAATATCGCAAAAATTCTTGGCAGAGAAATCCCTCCGGAAAGCAAGGAATATGAAAAATTGGCGCTCTGGTTAACCACCAGTTTTCGAACATGGCTTGAATCAAAAGGAAATAAGAAAATTTTCGCGAAATATCTTGATGAAATAGGCCCTAAAGAAATCCCCGACTGGAAGAAAACATCGCAGTTTTTTGCAAAAGCAGGCTATCTTCCATACTGTACCTGGACCGGCACCATCCCACGATCCGCAACACATATCGCTGAAGTAAACCCAGAATGTACCTTATGGCAGATACAAGCTATCTCTCTTGACGCTTTTCGGAATATTGTGGGAAAGAACCCTTCTCTGATAGATCAAAACGATGAAATCTGGTACTATGGCGGAGGAAGTAATCCCTATAGAATTCCCTACGAAAAAAGCCGGCTGATGGGATGGATGGCAGGATATTACGACCTGGACGGGTATGGATTCTGGACCTATAGAGCATGGCATTCTGAAGGAGAAGGAATTTGTAAATATCAAAATGGGGAGATTCTCTCCTCACCCGCACTTGAAGGACTGCGCGATGGCATTGAAGACGCCCAGTTATATGCCATGCTCAACCGAAAAAACCGTGAAGATAAACGGGCATGGAGTCCTGATAAATGCCATTATGGACTTGTAGGAGAAAAGGGCGCAATTCTTCTTTTAGAAGAAAAAAAGTATGGAGGCCATAAAGTGCCCTATATGGATTTTTCTGTATATTCTACTCCGCTGATAAAAAAAGCAAAAGCCCGTCTTCTTGAACTTCTTGAAAAATAACGTATCATACCTCTATAAACAATAACAAGAGCGTCTAAGGGATATTTTTCCATCCTATATCGCTCCTATTGGCCTTAAAATTGGTATTTCCGCTATCAAAGAGCCAACAATAAGAAGAGATCCTATAGAAAAGAAAAGATTAGAAACATAACAGAAAGGAGTCCCATGAAAGAATCTCTCGAGGAACTCATCTTCTCATCGAGAGATACCCTGCCGGCAAAGGTATCCTGGTCAAAGAGATCTACATGGACAAAGACCCGCCTTCTATGGCATACAGAGTGGGAGTTTCATCTGATTAAACAAGGGAAAGGCGCCTATTTTATTAAAGATCGGCGGCATAATTTCTCTGCAAACTCTCTTATTCTTATCGCATCCCGGGAAATGCATAACTGTATCCCCCATCCTAACACCCGTATAGACAAAGGAAGCCTTTTCCTGAAAGATGGCATGGTCTATGCGCTCGTGGGGAAGACTTTTTCCTCTCTCAACAATAATCGCGCGTTCCGTCTTAATGAAAAAGAATCAACACAGGTAGAGTTTCTCTTTGAAAAAATAGTCCATGAACAAAAACATCAGGAACACCTCTGGCAAGAGATTGTGAAATCAACTCTTACAACCTTTCTTTTTATGGCGGCACGGTTCAACCAGAGAATCGCGCCTTTACCTGACGAAAACCGTCTTGACCAGAAAGTTCTAGAGTATATTGAAAGATCTTTCTCTTCCTCTATTCCTCTTGCCACTATCGCCAGGGATTGTTCTTGTTCCATGGCTTCTCTTTTTACATCTTTGAAACATTCCACTGGATTGACCCCCAAACAATATATTCTTCAAAGAAGGATTATTGAAGCAAAAAAAATTCTTTTAGAAGAACCTCAAAAAAAGGTATCCGCAATCGCCTCACAGGTTGGATTCAGTGATTTTGCCCTTTTTAATCGGAGTTTCAAAAATTTTACCGGGATATCGCCAAGTGCATACCGAAAGATTTCACACCAAAACAATAACAATTACTATTGATCCAAGTAACAATAGTGTATATGATAAAGTAAGGGTTTAACATTTTCACTCATTTTTCTTTACATTGCACAGTATTGCGCACAGGAGGAAAAAATGGATAAGCTTGCTTTGTTTGGAGGAGAAAAAGCTGTAAATATGGATGTAAAAGATATTTTTACATGGCCTATTGTAAATAAGGAGATGGAAGAGGCGGTTCTTTCAGTTCTTCGTACTGGAAATATGTCTGGCAGTGATATCACCAAAGAATTTGAAAGAAAGTTTGCGGATTGGCACCAGAGAAAATATGGATTGGGAGCCAGTTCCGGAACAGCCGCGCTTCAAACCGCATTCTATGGACTCGGTATAGGAAGAGGCGATGAGGTAATCTGCCCTGCCATTACCTATTGGGCATCATGTCTTCCGGTCTTTTCTCTCGGTGGCACGGTGGTCTTTGCCGATGTACTGCCTGATACACATTGTATTGACCCCGATGATATTGAAAAACGGATTACACCCCGAACAAAAGCAATTATCGTTGTTCATTATGCCGGATATCCGGCTGATATGGACAGAATTATGGACATTGCTAAAAAGCATAACCTAAAAGTTATTGAAGATGCTTCTCATGCCCACGGAGGATATTATAAAGGAAAGATGGTAGGAACTTTCGGGGATGTTGCCTGTTTTTCTCTTATGAGCGGAAAATCCTTTGCTATTGGAGAGGCAGGTGTTTTTATTACTGATAGTAGAGAAATCTATGAGCGCGCTGTCGCGTTTGGTTGGTATGAACGGCATAACGAACTTACCCTCCCGGGAATTGTAGAAGGAGCGGGCCTTCCATGGGGCGGATATAAATATCGTATGCATCAGATGTCCTCTGCAGTAGGACTTGTGCAGTTGAAAAAGTTTCCCGCAGAAATGGAAGAGATTGATAAAGCAATGACTTATTTCTGGGATAATCTTGAAGGAGTTCCGGGATTTCTCGCCCATCGCCCTCCAAAAGGATCTGGGTCAACTAAAGGCGCATGGTATGCGTCTCATGCCCTGTACCGTCCTGAACAGTTAAATGGGTTGTCTGCCACCCGATTCTGCGAGGCGCTCCGCGCAGAGGGCTTTTCTTGCCATCCGGGTTGCAACAAAGCGCTTCATCTTCATCCTGTTTTTAATACAATTGATATCTATGGAGATGGAAAACCCACACGTAACGCATTTTCGGATCGGAACCTTTCTCAGTTAGAAGGATCCCTCCCTGTATCAGAAGGACTTCAGGCGCGGGTATTAAATATTGTATGGTTCAAAAAGTTTTATAAGGATATTATTGACTGCCATGTGAAAGCAGTAAAAAAGGTTGTGGAACACCACAAAGATCTTCTGAAAGATGATACAGGAAACCCAGCGGGAAGCGGCAATTGGAGCCTCTCGTTCAGAAGATAAGAAAAGGTCTTCCTTCAAAAAAAGAGTATAAGTAAAGACCGAAAGGGTTCAAGGATGGGGCGATTCCTTGGATGCGGTTGTTCTGCTATCGCGGCATAAAATGGCAAACAGAAAAGTCATATACTTTTGTCATACGAAAAATCTCTCGTATAATACAATGAGTATGAGATAGCATCTCCTTTGAAAAGACTTTTTGAAACATAACACAGAGATAGCGGAGAGCTTTATCCGCTGGAGAAATGACCAACCCCATAGGAGGAACAGCATGGTTATTGATGCGCATCACCATCTGCAAAAAGATCCTGATTATGCAAAGCGTCTTGCGGAACAATCTATGCGGCTAAAGATTGACAAAACCTGTGTCTTTGGTGCGGGCCGGCGCTCCCTTGAGTATGGCATGGCCGCCAACAAAGAAGTAATAAAAGCCGCAGAAATGTTTCCAGATCTCTTTATTCCTTTCGCATGCTTTGACCTTGGTTATGATATGCCAGATAAGATTAAAGAGTTCAAACGAGATGGGTTTCAGGGCGTAAAATTTATCAATCCTGCAAAAAATTATGATGATAAAGATTTCTATCCTGTTTATGCGGCGGCAGAAGAAGAGAAACTTCTGGTCATCTTTCATCTTGGAATTGTTTCACGGTCGCCGGTTGACCACTTATATGATGTGAATAATGAACGGCACAGAGCTATTTATCTCGATACTATCGCAAGGGCCTTTCCTAATCTTACAATCATTGGAGCTCATCTCGGAAATCCTTGGTATGAAGAGGCGGCCATGGCAGCCCGATGGAATCCCAACCTCTATTTTGATCTCTCGGGATCCACGCTTAAATGTAAATCTCCCGAGTTTCTTGGAACACTTCTTTGGTGGAGTTCTGAAAGCAGGTATAAAGATCTTCTCGGACGAGGAGCATGGGAGAAGATTGTCTTTGGTTCAGATGTGGGATATCAGGAGATTGACGATGTAATGAATGATTATTCCCGCACCATGAATGCCCTTAATGTTCCGCAAGAGATTCAAGCAAAGGTATTCGGAGGAACCATGGCCCAACTGTTAGGAATCGGAGAAATACAGAAATGATTGATATACACTGCCATTTTTTTCGTTCTCCGATGCAGGGAAAAGCAATCTTTGCGGAGAAAGAGCTCCTCCATGCCATGGATCAGCTTGGAATAGAACGGGCGGTGGTACTTCCAGTAGTAAGTCCTGAATGCCAATTCGGACCCTGTTTCAATTCAGAGTATATTCTACACGCCTATAAAAAATATCCAGACAGGTTCATTGCCTTCTGTAATCTTGACCCCCGCAATGGACTTAATGGTCCGGAAACCGACTTTTCATGGATTTTGGAAGAGTATAAGGAGCAAGGAGCAAAAGGAGTAGGAGAAATAACCGCCAATCTTTTCTTTGACGATCCGCGATGCAAAAATCTTTTTATCCATTGTGGAGCGCAAAAAATGCCTATTCTTTTTCATCTTGCGGACAGAGTAGGCAACAATATCTATGGTTTAGCGGATGACCTTGGACTCCCGCGGCTTGAACGGATGCTTACAGAATGTCCGGACACTACCTTTATAGGACATGCCATGGCATTCTGGTCTGAAATTAGCGCCGATAATTCCGAAGAAAAGCGAAATATCTATCCCAAGGGACCAGTTCTTTCTGGCGGAAGGCTTCCCGCCTTACTGCAACAATTCTCCAATCTTTATGGAGATATCTCCGCAGGAAGCGGATTTAACGCTATTTCAAGGGATCCAGAGTTTGGATTTTCATTTTTAGAACGTTTTCAGGATAACCTTCTTTTTGGAACCGACCTCTGCAGAATCGGCCAGAAAGCGCCCATTATCACATATCTGAAGAAAGCAATGGAGGAAGGCCGTATCTCTCTCACAGCCTTTAAAAAGATTTCCGAAGAGAATGCAAAGAAAATTCTTTCGCTATAACAATATGGGAACAATAGTAGGAAGATAGGCAAATTTTACCTCTTATTTCGCAATATAATCCTATCTTCTTTTTCTCTTTCGGTTTATACTTATATGATTTTTGATACGATATTTTCACATAAGGAGAGAGAATAATGCGCCGAATTAAGAATAATATCGTAAGAAGTATATGTATGCCTCTATTTGTTACAGGACTTATGCTCTTGCCGTCTTTTCTTCTCCATGCAGATAGCCGTATTGAAATAAGAGAAGAAACCTATAAAACACAAAAGGTCTCTGCGCCAGCCTTTCTTATTACCACTCGCTATTACACTGCCACGCTTGTTCCCGAGTTAGGAGGCAGAATTCTTGCTCTTATTGATGCAAAAGATGGAAAAAATCTTGTCTATGACAATGGATACGGAGGGCTTCTTGATGATCATGGATCAAGAATTTTTCTTCCCTACCAGCTTACCTGGATAAAAAAAACTCCCCAGGTAGCTATTGCCAAATTGGTGCTAGACGAAGAGGTTCGGTATGAAAAAATTCTTACCTTTTACGCGGACCGTCCCTGCATAGAAGTAATGTATCGCTGTGAAAATCACGGACAGACAGATAACCGAATGCTCTTTAGAAATGTGGTTCGTCCGGGCGGAGAAACCTTTAGCGATGAAGAACTTTACTGTTCCTCAAGGAAAACCGGTCTTCTTCGGGGAAAAAACCTTCCCTATAGAGATGAACCTGCTGATATGTGGGCGGCACTTATTCACCCTTCCCAACAAAGAGTGGTCGCAAACTTTTTTGAGGGAAATGCCCTTCAACGGCTCTATTCATGGAGAAAGGGAATCGCGGCAGTGGCGCCTACCTATGAATTTCTCTTTGAGCCCCTCAAACCCGGACAAGAGACCGAATTTCATTACTACTGGATGATCTGCCATGGCCTTACCGCCGCGGATTATGCTCATAAAAATTTTGTTGCCCAGATAGAGGGCTCTTATACAAATGAAACTCTCAGCGCAACCCTCTCTCTTGTGCCTACGTGGCTTTCCATGCCGGATCTAAAGGTATCAATGGAAATTCTTGACAGTTCTCGCAATAGTATCAGAACCCTTCCCAGCACGGCCATAGGACTTTCTCATCTTGATACACTCTACACTCTTCCTATTTCAACGAAGAATCTTAAGGAAGATTCCTATGTCATCCTCCTTCTAACCCTCCAGTCCTCTACATTACCAGAACCTCTTATCATAGAAAAACCATTCCCTCGTAATGGCGAAGACAAGCTTCTTGCAAAATATACACGGCCTGTCCGATGGGTGGGAAACAGTCCTGATCGGAAAAATATCTCGGGCTGGAAAAAAGAGACCGACTATACAGTACAACCAAATAGAGCGGATCAACAACGGGGCTACCTTGTTTTTGAAGAAAATGGAGCGGGTGCAGGTAAACATACTTCTCTGATTTCCTTTGATCTTGCTCAACTCGAACCAGAAGGATTTCCCCTTCATTTCTATTCTATCTCCGCGGAAGGAAGCGTACGTATTGGACAGACTTCTCCCAAGGGAATTCTTCTTGAAAGTTTTATTCCTGAATCAATGCCAATTAAGGGATGGACAGGAGAAGAACGAGCAGGATTGAAATTGATTCCCGGAGATACCTTTACCATAAAGCCCGGAGAAGATAGAACGCTCTTTTTCCGGCTTACATCAGGAGAAATAAAACCTGGAAAATATAGTGCGAAACTTCGTTTTACTCCTGAGAAAGGAGCTTCTTCGGATATTACGGTTGCGATAACCATTCATCCAATACGATTTCCCTCCCAGCCGATCATGGTCTTTGATGCCAACAACAATGTAACCGATCTCTGCACAAGACCTGGCAAGAATGCGCAAAATCCTGTCTGGGATCAAGTGCGCGCAGATAATTATATGAAGGATATGAAAAATCATGGAATCCGCGGGCATAATATGCCGGGAGTAAGTTCTCCTTTCTCCCGATATTGGTATAACCGGGTAAAGGTAAGAGAAACAGGGCTCTCCCTTACAGAATCTATTGCAAAATATCCTGAACGATTCCGGAACAGAACAGACCTTCCTTCTCTTGATTTTTCTGAATGGGATTGGTTTACGGATCAATTTCTCCGTGCAGGAATGACCCATTTCCGCGTACAAATGGGAAGCTGTGGAGAAAGATTTATGTCAGGTCATGCACCCTTAACACGCCTTATTTACGGTACAACGCTTCCCTCCACCGATATCCGACAAACCCTTATTATGGAGTGGTATAACAGAGAGGCAGTTCGGTATATGAAAGATCGCGGAATCCTTCGGGTCTTTGCAATCATAGATGATGAGATTCCGAGTGAAAAACTTGCATGGTGGGTACAGCATGCGTTTCGTGCCTCTCTGATGGGATTTGAACCGGGCGTTACCCAATCCGCGGCAACCATTGCCGATGATACCATTATCAATATGGTATCTCCTTTTATGAAATACTGGGTTATTGGGACCTTACAGAAAGATATGATGGACCTGCGAAGAGCAGAAGGGCTTATACGTCCTGAAGATCGAACTATTACATATCATTCTTCTGCGGTACATTGGCAAAAATATGATCAGATGCGGGGAAAATGCGGACTTGAAAGTGCTTTTTTTGACCTTGATGCCTGCTGGATTCAGGCATACGACCGATTTTACAGCACAGAACATGTGGTCTATCCTGGACCAGACGGACCCATCTCTTCTGCGGCATGGGAAGGCGCGCGAGATGGACTTGATGATGCTAATTATCTCTTGCTTGCACGCGCAATGATTTCTGCTCTTCCCAAAGAAGAACAGAAAACTGCGACCCAAACCCTTGAATCAATTGTTGGCATGAAAGAAGATTCTCTTATCCGATTCAGCAATAGAGTCTCTGGTATGGGAATGCTAACCCTTATGGGCTCTATACAAGGAAAGGCTTTCCGTCCTTATAAAACCTATCAGTTCAGGGAAGCAAAAGCACGGCTTCTTTCCTTTATAGAAACCCTTGCACCAAAAGTACCTACACAGAAAGCCTCTGCTCTTCTCGGGCTTCACTCTCTTATCCAAGAAGGAACCCCTTCTTTTATCATACCAGAACGTATGCAATATAAAGAACGGGCAGCCCAATTCTTACGAGATGCAGCCAAAGGTCTTGAATGTGCGGATCCTGTCTTTCAAGATCCAGATCCGAACAATCCCTATCCAATCTTCTTTTTTGGAAGATTAGAAGAACTCAAAAAAGATCTTCCCCTTCTTGCATCGCATCCCGACTTGCAAGATGTGGATGAAAAATATCCCGGTAAAGGGAATTATCTTATCCGATTCCTTCAGAAACCTCCTGATCCCAAGGCAAAAGCCGGTACAGCACAAACACTTAAATCAATGGTGATTTTAGTAGGTGACGAAGAAGGAGCAACACGAGCAGAAAAGAATCTTTCTCAGGTTATTACCTTTCCTAAAAGCCAGTATAGTCATTGGCTTGTTTCAAAAAAATAGGAGAAAAGAATGGTAAGAAATTTTTGTATCGCGGCGGCACTGATAGTAGGAATAATGACAACTTCTCAGGCAGGGGTCGCAAAACCTGTTTGTGTGGTTGCCAATTCCTATGGAGTCCATGAAGCGAACATCTTTATTAAACAGGCTCTCACAATCTCTTCGGAATTAGAATATCTTTATGATCACCATGGAACGTTTCCTCCCATAGATCAACTGAATAACTATAGTTTAGTAGTGATCTTTAATTCTACTGAACGGCCGTTTACTAACCAAGAATGCGATATGATGCAGAAATATCTTGAATCTGGCGGTCATCTTCTTTTAGGAAGCTTTGCTTCCAATACCATTGCAAAAGAGGTAGGTGCCGCCAATATTCCATGGATTGGAGTAAAAAGC
>Ga0265293_10000712_pt1 | contig 76915 bp, 83 predicted proteins | sample Munlanlewell138R_FD_192505 | JGI IMG/M metagenome (GOLD analysis project Ga0265293, IMG submission 192505) | Leachate microbial communities from a municipal landfill in Southern Ontario, Canada - Leachate well 138R | ecosystem: Engineered > Solid waste > Landfill > Unclassified | place: Canada... | reverse complement strand
CCTGCTGCTGCCAGCGCTACACCACCCGCGCACAACTATGACTGTTCGGACACGACGCCGGCGGCCTACGACGCACAGGTAGATCAGGCTGCGATGGGCTACTCCAGCCCGTCATCCACGAACGCACACGCATCGACGGCCTACAGTCAGTTCAGGTCGGATGCTGTATTTTTCTTCAACGGCCACGGCCTTTACTACGACGATTCGCATAAAGGCGGTGGAATAAAGTTCTCTTCGGAGTCATGGATACTGGCCGGCACCGACGGTCACTACCCGGGAAGCGATCAATACTACATCGCTGATTACGGGACCGATATCAGGGATGTCCTGCTCGCAGTCTACCTCGCCTGCTATTCGTCCCACTACAACCCCTATAACGGAGATCTCCTTCAGCAGACCATGAACAAAGGCGCAGATATCTGCCTGGGGTTCGACGGCGAGGTCGAAGTCAGAAACGGAAAGTGCTGGTCCGGGAGCTTCTGGAACCGGTTGCGAAATGGGGAGACCGTTGCAAGCGCCGCAAGCAACGCAAAAGACGACTGCTACTGGCAGTGGCCGATCGGCTACTGGGGAGTGGACACCTACGAGGTCTCCGGCAGTTACAACAGCTGTCTCACGCCTGCTCGTTACGGAGTCTATTAATGGAGTGATCCGAACATGAAATGGGTACCAATTACTGCAATCATATGCATCGTCATTGCGGTCTCGGTCGCGGCGGCGGCCGTCACTCCGATCGGAGTAGATACCGCAAAAGAAAAAGCACAGGACTTTCTCGACGCGCCGGGTGCGGCCGTCGAGTACCAGAAGACCGAGCGCCTGAACCTGGGAGAGTACCATGTCTTTGGCACCGGAGACGGACAGATCTACGTCAACGCCCATACCGGGGTGATCGAGCGCGTCACGTTCGACTCTGCACGGGAAAATTCCCGTGATATCCGGCTGGATCGGGCCGCAGCTGAAGCGACGGCAAAGGCCTACGCAGAGGCGAAGTACGACGGTTTTGCGGAGAAAACTATGCGACTTATCGAGTCGAACCTGGTCTCTCACGGCGATGCGGGCAGCGAGTATTCGTATATCTGGAGAGAAGAGATCAAAGGCGTCCTCACGCCGAACACAGTCGCTGTGAACCTTAACCCAAACACCGGCGAGGTCATCTCGTACCTCGGGATCCAGCGGGAGATCCAATGCCAACTTGAGCCGGCACTCTCCCGGGACGAGGCACTGAAGGTCGCAGCCGGGCAGTTCCCGGGTATCCGGGTGACCGACGCAACGACCGACCTCTCCGTCGAGTACACCCGACCGGACACGCAGATGCTGACATGGGTGATGACGATGAGAGGCGAGCCGGAGGATCACGTTCTCCAGGGAGGGCTCGTCGTCATCGACGCACAGACAGGAGAAGTGTTGATGGTGAGCCCATATCTCTAAATTACCCCTTTTCCTAATGTGATACAATGCACTCGAAGACGTGGGTATGGGTCGGCCTTGGCGTCGTCCTCATCCTTGCCGTGGCCAATCTCGCCATACTTGCGGCCTTCCCTCCGGAACAGAGACACGTGCAGGAACCGCTCAGGCGGGTGGACTGGATATTGCCGTTCGGACCGGGGTTCGAGCACCCCGATCCCTGTGAGAGCCCGGTGGTCGTCTACGACGGGACAAACAAGACCTGGCAGCTGCAGAGTGCTACCGCCTGGAACCAGACCCTCTCCCTCGGTGAGCGCTACAACCTCGATCCGGCGCATCCAGAGGATATCCGGTACACCCCCGACATCGCGATCGAGGGCGGCACCGTCAGCCTCAACTTCTTCATCCGGAACCTCGCAGGCGAAGACTGCGCCCGGGCCGATCTTGCCGTGACGACGGGGATTGAACGCCTGAACGCCACCACCGGGTCACTGGAAGGGGATATCCTCCCCGGTGCCGCGACCACCCTGCCCATTGAGGATCTTGCCGCCGGTGAGTGGTGTGAGGTGCGGGTGACGGCGGACCTCCCGCAGCCCGACCCGGAGGAGATTCTCTACCTGACTATCGGTCTTACCGCCCCGTACACCTTCACGACCCCGAACGGCACGCCGGCCGACTTCCGGGGGACGGGTAGCGGCGTCTCCGACCCCTTTCCCACCAAAAGGGGCACGAACTACCCCGGATATAACCAACCTCCCCTGCCCCGGGCATCGGCGACGTTCGTCGTAGCGGGGAAAGATGCACCAGAGTCTGTTCTGCTGCCAACCCTCCGGGCGGTGTGACGGTATTCGCCGAACACCCTCTTTTTCGACCTTACTGGAACCCTCCGGGTTCCGGAATGTTTTTCTCTCCCGGCGAAAGAATACCTGATCGTTTCGGACCTGATCCGCTGATGGAGGGATTTCAAGATATGGAAGAAATCGCGCTCGACCGGGACGACCTCGCTGCTCTCTCCTCCGACGTCCGGGTCACGATCCTCAAATCGCTCGACACCCGGCCCATGACGATGAGCGAGCTCGCCGATGGACTCGGTCTGGCCAGATCGACCGTTCATGAGCACCTCGGTGTTCTCGCCGACGCGGATCTCGTGACCCACGAGGGCGCCCGGAAATGGCGGGACTACATCCTGACGAAGAGGGGGCGGCAGATCCTCCACCCCGGGAAGAACCACCGGATCATCGTCATCCTCGGCACGTCCCTGGTTGCCATGACGGCCGGGATGCTCTGTGTGGCCTCATATCTCAGCGGTTTCGCCGTCCTGGAGGGAAGCGTCGTCCGGGAACCTCTCCTCCTCTGCGCGGGCGAGGCGCTCGTCGGTGTAACGATAGTACTCTGGTACGTCGCGGTGCGGTGCCGGCGGGGAAACTCCTCGGCACCCGGGTAGGCCCTCTCTTACCCGCCGCACCCTCTTATTCTCAATCCCCGAGCAGAACCGCAAAGGGATAGCAGCACCCACCCTGATGAACCGGACGGAGCGGTGCCCTTATGAACGGTGCGATCACGGACTTCCTGGTAGTCGCGGACCAGATCTTCATCATGGTCCTCCTGATCGGCGCGGGCTACGTTGCCATCTCGACGAAGATCGTGGATCCCCGGGCCACTCGGGGGCTTTCCGGGCTCCTCATCAATATCACCCTGCCGGCGCTGAGCGTCGCCTTGATGCAGGTGCCTTTCACCCCCGAGCGCCTCGCCGGCGCCGAGACCCTGGTCCTCGCGACGGGAGCCCTCTACATCATAGCGTTCGCCATCGCCTGGGCCGTCTCGAAGGCCATCCATCCAAGTATAGTATGTGGCAATAGCTTTTGGAACCCTGGCCTGCCCACGCCGGTGGTTGGCCGGGCAGAACGCAATCGCAGGGTATCACACACCCCATCCTTCTTAAACGGGTGGGGAAGCCACGCTCTTGGGTCCAGAGCATGTTTCAAAACAGTTATGAAAGTGACTATATAAAATGGCGGGGATTAGCCCTATCCTGATCCTAAATTTATAGTAACTATTCAGGGTACCCGATGAACCGCCGTCGGCATGAAGGGTGTTCCCTCGAACACTCTCCTCAGTTCCAGTAATACCGGGCGATCATGCTTCTTGACCGCCGATATGAATCCCCTGACCCTGCAGAAATTCATCGCCCCCTCTTCACTCCGGAATGTCCCGGAGATCTTCTGTTTCAGTTTCATCATGCGGAGGTCTCTCTCAGCCTGATTGTTGGTGAAGGGTTGGTGAAATCCTTCATGAATGCCAGGATCTCTTCCTGGTATTTGCGACAACGGTCCAGGAGATTCTTCGCCTTCGACTGCTTCTTTCTGCCGTGCTTTCCCTGCTCCTCGGGGATCTCAGACAGTTTCGTTTCCTCCTCCCCGGCTTCGAGGATCTCCCGATACTGCCTCTCAAAGGCAGTGATTCTCTCCGGTGCGAGAACTGTCTCCTCTTCTTTTGTGGCATCTACCGCGACTTGTATCTCGATCAGGAGGTTGCTCAACGCTTCGCTCCACCCATGTCCATAGTTCTCCGAGATCCCCCGGAGTTCGCGCAGGAGGTGGGCATTACAGATGGCATGATCACTGGAATACCTGAAGTATGGCGCCCAGAAGTCATGGATCATCGTTCCCTTGAATGCAGGCAGGAGCCCTATGGCATCGGTTGCTTGCGCTCCTCGTTCCCGATGGCACCCGTAGGAGGTGAGGAGATCGGTACTGGCGACATGCAGCCAATGCCGAGTGCCGCCCACCCGCATACCGGTTTCATCGACATGGAGAACCTACGCATCCTGCAGGAGGTTTCGGGTAGAGTCTTCGACCTCTGTCAGGTTTCGCGAGCACTCGCCGGTGGCTGCAACCACGGTTGCCTGACTCAACGAGTGCCCGAAGAGGTCAAAAATCATCTCAGAGGCTCGTTCATAGGGGAGCCAGCTGGTAGATGCAGAAGTAGACCAGAAGCGCCTTCAGGTTGGTACCATACTGCACGGGATGCGCCACCTCAGCAGGGAAATTCAGCCGGGTGAGTACGCCCACAGTGGGGACACTGTTTGTGTTCTGCACGGTGTTCGGTCACGATAAGCTGGGGAGGAAGGATGTCAAAAACCTGCCGTTGCTCTACGGCAGAGGGTTCAACATGGTCCAGGGAGATCCCGCACCGGGAACAGGTGGAAGCGGTATGAACGACGACCACATCCAGGTTTAGAACCGGGCGAAGGGTATGACCTTCGTGCCCCTTCTGGCCGCCCGGAGGGCGTTCACCCTTCTTCCGTGATGTTGTTGGTCGACGAAACCCGTCCATCGAGAGGGGACGACTGCTGTTCCGGCTGTTTTGGTTCAACCGGGATTCGAGGGCGGCAATCCGGGCCTTGAGGTGAGCATTCTCAGCACGGAGTTTTGTGATGAGACGTTGCTGTTCGATGATGAGGCGTTTGAGATCCTCAATGGTTGCAAGAAGAACCGGGATATCCACAACGGTGTACTGAGAGAGAGCGGTCCTCAACATCCGTTTCCGGATAAGGGTTCTCAGCAGTCATTATATTCTATTTAGAAGTAATTATAGAAAGATCTTTTGGTTGGGCTGAATAGTTACGGCAAAAGATGCGTGATCTTAATATACATGGAATGCAAAGCTGCTTATTGCCTTCGGGTAGTGGGGAGTTCACCCGGCCTTGCACGGATGGGGTGAACCTCCGCCGTTTTGCGAACGCGTTTTGGGCATCTGTATAATGACCTGAACGTCTTGACACTTATGTTTTACGGCCACTGCAGCTGCACATCCGCCGGCTGTTTGCAAAAATGAGACCTTTGATCTCATCTTGAGGGATGCAGGCACCTGAGGGCGGCTAGGAAGATCATGCGATCTATGCCGTGGAGACCGCGTGAGAGGTTGGGAGGTGAGGTTCGAGAAAGCCGCCGGGCTCTGCTGTGCGATGCTCCCGCAGGAGCGAAGCTTGGAGCACTGAAGATGTGACTTGCGACGATCTGTGAGTGCAACGAACAACGTCCAGAGCATGAGCACTGCTAGGTGCACAGCCCGATGGAAAGCCGTATCCCAGAGTATCCCTGATTGAGGTCATCTGAAATAAAAGGGTGGGGTTTCAACAAAGCCCTACAAAGAGTATATCTGCCGTTCCGGCCCTATCTCCGCCTCCGGTACAGGGCGAAACTCAGCCCGACGCCAAGAGCCGCGAAGATCGCCTCGAACCCCGGCGTCGTCGTCCGGAGCGAATGCCCGGGCGCCAGGTCTGAGGGAACCTGCACGGCGTCCGTCTCCCGACCGGCCCGGACGGTGATCTCCCAGACAACCCGGTCACTGCCATAAACTTTTAGTACGATGTTCTCGACGCGGGCGTCCGGAGACCGTCCGGAGAGGGCCTGCGCCTCCGCTTCGGCTCTCCCGACCGTGAGGTTCTCCTCCGAGACGTAGGTGGTGGAGACGATCTCCCCACCCGAGAGGTCGACGATGTACTCCGTGAACATGCCGGTATCGTTGATGAAACAGACCTGTGCCCGAGAAGGTTTGGCCGTAACCTCCTCATAACGGTTCGGGGATTGATTCTCGACGTACGACCGCAGATCTTTGTCGTTGCTGAGCGCCGGGTACTTGGTAAAGATCTCCGGGAACCGGAGCTCCGCGGCCAGGGGCATCGCTTCGTTGCAGCCGATGATCCAGATCTGCTCGATGGATTGTTCGCCACCGTGTTCGTCGGCTATCTTGTTTAAGTAGACGAGCTGTTCTTCGCAGGCGTTCGCCGGCACGACGTACACGTACTTATGGGTATGATTGTAAACACCCTCATGCCACCAGATCTCCCCGTGTTCGGCGATGAACGCGGTGATCGTCTCGTTGGCCTTCGCGTTCGGGTGGATCCCAAATAGAATACCCGTCTGGTTTCCCTGCCCGGGGAGGGGCGTCACTACCGCACCTGCAGCGATACTGCCGAAGAGCACCGCAAGGATGAGCCCGAACGCCAGGAGGGTGGTATTTCTCGTCATAAAAAATGGTTAATTGTACCTCGGAACCTCTCCGAGAAGAATCTGTGTTCTGAAGTCTTCGTACCTGAGAATGCCATCACCGGTCGGGTCGTTCGGATCCTGTGTGTAATACGAGTCGTCGGCATCATCGTAGACAGTGATGTTGATGTGATCGTTTCCCGCCGTCCTGTAAACCTGTGGATTGTCAAATACATTCCATGCTGGATCAGAGTGGATCCAGGCATTTCCGTTCCACGATTCTGCAATGGCATGCCCCGTTATATTACCGGAAGGCAGTCTCATGGTGAACGATAAGAACCGTGTCGGGATACCCAGCGCCCGGGCGAAGGCGGTATACAGGGTTCCATACTCATCGCAGACCCCCAGATACTTTCCGTTTATGGGAGAGGGGTGATCCATCATGTACAGGTCGGAGAATATATATTCAAGATATGGGTCTTCGTATGTGTAATTCATAGCCCCATTGACATGCTGCGTTATCGCATATGCAGACTGATACGGCTCTGTCGTACCATCAGCTGCCTGCGCTGCTTCGAGTAGCACCCTATATCTCTCACTGAACGGGAAATGATACAGGTCGCTCGTTTCGAGGTTTTCTCCGCCGTCAGGATCGAGGAGATGCGACGCATCGTTGTTGTACTTCTCTACGGCATCGATCGGCATCCTCGCCATCCATGACGTAAGGCCGGTCGGATCAACTCTGATCTCGACCGCCATCGGTTTTATTCCGATGGAACTATGCTGGGGGAGAACCTCAAATGGAACCGTCACAGTGAGGTCCGCCCCCGCTGCAAGATCCGAAAAGGGTACGCCACACCCATATCCATCCTTAAGCGACCAGAGGATGACCATCCCGCTCGCTGCAGAAGAAGCATAGTTATGGATCGTGATCTCGTGGTAGACAAACGTGTCCTGCGTCCAGTACCAGGAGATAGTTCCCTGGGTCATTCTCACGTCCGGCATTAGATCCCTGGTGCGAGGTCGCTACTCTCGGTTTGTAGCGTCAATGATACTTTACCAGGTGAGGTTGGAACCACGTCCGCATCGATCGTCTGGAATTCCGATACCCTCTTCGGATCCAGAATGATCACCCCGGGGTGCTGCTGTGCGATCTCCTCAGTAATCGGAACCCTCTGCGGGGTTTCAATGACCGGAGTATACTTCGACATATCTCTCGGCTCAACCCACTGGTCGAACGTATCGAGCCAGCCCCTTGATTCATTCTCTGCACTCACCGCCGGTACCATCGTTCCGCTCACCAGCAATGCAGCGAGGAGCATGGAAAGGGCCCGCATTCCAATGATTTCTTTCATCTGTTTGCCTCCTCTAATGTCCCCGGAGGCAAAGAGCCACAGTCACTTAAGTACAGGGAGTGCAAACCTATCTCTTGCCTTCGGGCAATGGGGGGTTCACCCGGCCTTGCACGGATGGGGTGAGCCTCCGCCGTTTCGCGAACGTGTTTTGAGCATCCGCATAGGGAGCTGGGTTTAAGGAGTTATATAATTTCTCTCACAATCCTCTACACGTCCACCTATTGTTCGCAAAGGTGAGGTGATCGAACCCACCTTCGGGAGCGCGGGCACAGGAGCGAGGCAGGCCGTGCAAGATACAGAACCAGGTACCGGCCGCTCCGCTCCGGATGGGCATCGCCGGATCCGGCCCTCCGTTCACCTCCAGAAGAGCATCCAGACCCCGAATCCTATCAACAAAATCCCACTTCCCGCTCGAATGACGTCCCTGTATTCCCATATCCTGCTCGACGAGGCATATCCCCCGAGAACCCCGACGCCGAAGACCAGCAGGAGTGATAGATCCTGCACAGTGCCGTCGATCAGGACTCTGCTGAGCAGGACGAGGAGCATCGGTGCAGCGCACGCGGCTTTGACAATCGAAAATATCATGCCCAGAACGAACAACCCGGCAAGGGGGGTCACATGCTTCCGCAACGATTGACCGGACAATAGTCGTCGGTGGAGACCGGGAGGCGCATCAGCCCGAGCAGGTTCACCCCGGCGAGTATCGTGATCAATCCCGCCGCAACGGCGAGGTACGGACCGAAACCACCGAGGGACATCCCCGCAAACAGGAAGTAGCACCCCATGACGATGTACGCGGCGACCAGGCCCAGGCCGAATACTGCAGAGTTCAGGAGACTGCTTCTCAGTCCTTTGCCCGACCCGGTGACGTACACCAGTATGAATCCGAGGATTGCCATCGGGCAGGGTGAAAACCCGGAGAAAAGACCTAAGGAGTACGCGAACGGGATATCCCAGTTTATCGGCGGTGAATTCTCCAGCGGCTCAGCGCCAGCACGGGACTGCTCGATCGCCGTCCTGAGGTTCTCCCCGGTGATCTCTTCCTTGGGGATCTTGAAGGCGCCGTCCACGACCACGGCCGGGACTTCGAGAAATTCGTACGCGTTCCATCGCTCCCACCCTTCCACGGTCTCGATGTAGATCCATTCAATCGCAAGGATCCTGTCGTAGGCGCCTTCCAGGTCCGCGATCAGCGGATCAGTCAGCTTGCAGTCCGGGCACCGGTCCATGTGGTAGTATTCGAGGGAGACTGTTGTGGTCGCGGCTACAGGAATGCACAACGTGCATGCGATGAGCAGAATGGTAAGTGCCTGCCCTATTTTTACAGTCATGAGCCCCCCATCATACGCAGAGGTGTGCAGAGCACATCGATCACTCCGCAAACTATCCTTCAGTCCTTTCCTTTCGGGCAGATCGCCGTTCCCAGATATAGAGGATGGGAAAAGCAACGATACCTACAAGCACGATTGCCTGGAGGTGGGGAAGAACGGGATGCCCCAGTGCCAGGTGGCGTAGAAGGACGATCATGGCTGCCCCGAGATAGAAGACAACCGATCGCGCAAGGGTGAGGCGGCGCTCGCCGCCATCGGTGAAGACGATCCGCGCGAGAAGCAGGGCGATGAGGAGAAGGACAGGAACTCAGAGGATCTAGTTGATGGAGTATGCAAGGGACGCGTAGAGGTAGATCAGGAAGACCGTGACAAGAAGAACGGCATCGGTCACTTTCTCGACAACGACTCGCCTCTGCATCTCTTCTCCTTCCCCGTATCCGCTAACCCGGGGGAATGATGGAGGATATGCGTGAGATTTCGATCGTCCGACTGCCTTTCTCCCATACCATAACCATGAAATATACTGCGGCGACTGTCAATGCCAGGGGAAACAACAAGAATGCAGGTATCGGGAGGGGGGCTGTCGCGACGATGATAACCGACACGAAAAAGACTACGACTGAGCGCCAGAGTGCCTCCTTGACGATAGGGTCAAGCTTCATGTGTACATCACCGACGCACCGCCGTGCAATTTTTCGAATAGTCTCGGTGTTCCAGGGTTAGCACCGGATTGCCCTTGTTCCAACCCTCCGGTTTCAACGGGATAAGTGACCAGCGTAACGTTACACCTCTGCTTACCTGGAGCATCGGGCTTGTCAGGGATAAGGTTGATGGGTAACATGCCGGGCATCGGGACCGCGGATGGGAGGGCACCCTGCCTTCCTTTCCCACGAGGACGGAGGGGGAACAGTCCCCATTCCCCTCACAAGCTTTCGGGGTTGACGACCCTTCCCATGAAGAGCACCGTTCCGGAGTCCTTCTCGACGATGAGGAAGATGAACGGGTGATCCGCACGGAAAGCAGGCGTGGCGCCTTTCCCCGCCACAACACCGGTCGCGGCCGCGGCCTCGGTGCCCTCCTCGTTCACGTCGACGAACGCCTTATGGAAAACCCCGGTGATGAAGAGGCCTCTCGTGCCGTCTATCCCCGAGAGGTCGGCATCGCCGGTAAACGCCGTCGGCATCCCCATCGCCGCAAGCACTCCCGGAAGAAGATAACCCATCTCCAGCGTGAACTTTGGGAAGGCGACCCTGACACTCTGCGAGACCAGGGACTTCCGCAGGTCGGCAAACCTCTCCGCATCCAGTGTCTCCTCCACAGCCGTCAGGTTGTCATCCTTCGGCAGGAGGACGAGCATCGCAAGTCCGGTCTCGTTCCCGTGTGCATACGGCATCTCGAGCACCTGAAGGGTATCGGTCTCTGCGTACGGATAGATGGCATTCCCGTGCATCATCGGGACCATCACAGCCCGGTTTGGGGCAACCCGGAACTCCTCCTCCGTCGTCCTGGCGGGGTCGAACTGTTTGGCCCAGGTGCCTTTGAAGTAGATCGCGTTCGTGATCACAAGCCGGGTCAGGGGATCGATCGAATTCGCCGGGAGAAGGTCACGGATCTTCTCTTCGGTCTCTCCTTCCACCCACCGGTTGATCGTCTCCCGCGATCCCTCGGGGTCGCTCTTGAAGTCGAGATTCGTGACGTTTGCCCTGTACCAGTGAGCGGTCGCCTCGATATACTCCGGGAGGAGTGAGTACGTCTCCTCCACCCAGAGGGCGTTTGCGGTGCGGAGGGTATAGTTGGTGTCTCTGCGGTTCAGGCTGGCGTCGATCGCGGTAAACCCCTCCCGCCGGAGCGTATCGTTCTTCGGGAGGTGGAGCACCGATTCCATCTCGTCAGCGGTCGTGCCACGGGCACCCTCATAGGTGATCGCAAGGGCCGACGAGATACTGTAGGGCGAGAAGAAGAGGTTCGCTCCCGCATGCGCCGGATCGGTCGCGAAGCGCCGGTAGAGGTCGAACGCGAACCGGTTGTTCCCCGCCGTCACGTTACCGGTATCCCCGGCTACGGGTCCGCCGGGGTCTGAGGTCGCGTTCTGAGGTGCGGTGCCGGCGGCGCCCAGTCCTGCAACAATGAGCACCAATGCCAGGATGCTTATTCCGGAGAATATCAGTAATTTTTTCATCGTTCTCTCCCGTGGATGATATCGGGGAAACCCACAGACCGGGTATCCACGTGGATTATCTCTGCAGAAAGACCATAATACCGACGAAAACGTTCGATCCCGGTCGAACGGTAGTTGGATACGCAGGCCGCGAGCCCGTACGTGTCGGTGTACCACCCCTCTTCTCGATTACTATCCAGGATATAGTTCCATAGCGTATCCTGCGAGACGTAGCCATTGTGGAAATCTATCCACATCTGTGCGGCCGCCGGGCCGCAGGTGTAGTTCGTCTCCTGCTCATAGTAAGGCACGGAGCCGCAACGGGTATCTCCCGCGAGTACCGGCGGAATCGATACCTCCGGGCACGCAGAGCGCACTTCGGCTCCTGACCGTCGATGAACACCGCGCCGGTTGCGGGCGCCACATACGGCATCTACAGCAGTCCTTCAGCCTCCTGGAACGATAAAACCGGTGAAACCGTTCGACCTCGATCGAACAGATCCGAAAAATATATGGGGCTAAACGCTTTTTCCGTCCGCAGGGAGAGATCCCGTCGCGCGTGTTTTTCGCCGCCGGACACGGGCATACCCCACCAGGAACCCACCGACAAGCACCAGCGCGACCCCGGCAATGAGCAGTTCCACGGGAGGCCCCTCCAGAACCGGGAGGCCGCCGCCGCCCTTCGGTCCCGGAAATGCCGGCACTTCACGGACAGGCGCTGTCAGGAAGGCCGCGAGGGCAACGACTCCTCCGGTCAGGCTTGCCAGCCCTGCCGTCAGGATGATCCGGATCCGGGCACCACCGTGCGGCTGAAGGAGGGCGCGCCCCTCCGGCGTGAGCGCGTAGTACACCCAGGCGTGCCCATCCTCCCCGGCGGCGACAAAGCCGGCGCCGGCCAGTCTCTGCAGGTGGTGATGGACCGTGGACTTCGCGAGGTCGAGGTCGCCCGCGAGCTCCGTAATCGTCATCCTGCGTTCATTCAGGGCTTTTAAGATCGTGAGCCGGGTCTCGGACGCGAGAACCTCGAACGTATCCTTTGTCAGGACGATATCGACCGGCTCCATGAGGGAGGTGTTCGGGGAGGCGGAATATAACAACTTCGCTATCGTCGCAGTACCGTAAATGCACACAGTTGGTTTGTTTGCTGTGTTGCATAATTCTCATCAGCGGATAGTGAAAACAGCAGCATAACATCTCAATGTCCAGAAGGAGCATAGCCACTGCTCCTTTACAGGATCTCCCAATGGGGGCTTATAGGTCTCAAATAGGCAATTGGATGAAGCAACAACGATTTTCAATATTTATGCAACACAGCAAACAAACCGTAAAATATATAATGTCAACCAATTAACGTTGACGTATGTCACTCCCCCTGAACGACAGGCAGTTCGCGTTCTGGAACCTCCGTCGTAGCGGCCTCCCCAACATCCAGATCGCAGACCACTTCCGCATATCCCGCCAGGCGGTCTCGAAGGCACTGCTTGCCATGGACAGGAAGGTCGAGGAGACGCTGATCGAGATGGCGCAGGCGAACCAGATCGATATCGAGCGCCTGAACGCAGAGAAAGGTGTTCTCTTCGGGCGCTCCGTTCCCTTCGATGCCGCTGCCGTCGTCTTTGTATCAGCCGGCCGCGGGGTGCAGGTCTGGTACGAGCACGAGGGCGACTGCGGCGCATGCCAGCGGTACGCCCAATGCATCGAGCTCCTCTGGGGCTACGCGGACGAACTGGGGATTGCGCTTGAAAAGACCGATGATCCGACCCGTATGGCCGACGAACTCTTTGCGAAACTCCAGGAGATGGTATGATGTCTCTCATGGAGACGATACGGGCGTATCTCGGCTGGTGCCCCATGACGGGGTCGATACGGCCGGACCTGCCGGTGCGGGCGGGAACGACCGCGGCACCGGGAAGGCAAGACGGACTCCCCCGGACCGGACCCGGGTGGTGGAACCGCTACCACAACCAGGCACTGGTTACAGCGATAGCCTTCCTGGCGGCGGCAACGGCAGCCTTTCTCCTGATCGAGGATGCTCCGGGATACCCGACCGTATGGACGGGCTTTGGCATCGGGGTGGGAGCGCTCATCGGCTTCCTGCTCGTCTACCAGAGGCAGTATGCACGGGTTGCCGCCGGTGAGTTCATCAAGGCCAACATGACCGGAAGGCAACGCACCATCCGGCGCCTGAGCGTGCCGGAGGCCGCCGTTATTCTCGTCGCCTTTATGGCATTTTTCGTCCTGAGTGGTATGCCCGGCTGGATCGTCAGGTTCACGCTGGCCTTGAGCCTCATAGCCTGGGTTCTGTACGGCGTTACGATCCTCTGGGAGCGGCAGAACCATAAAATCCTGATCGCGGAGAAAGGGTCGATGTATGCTCTGGATGCGGAATATGGCGGTGAAGTTCCCCGGGGCGGCATGCAGGCGGATGAGCAGGAGTAGTAAATGATCCGAACAGAGAACCTCACGAAGGTATACAATGGAAAGACAGCCGTCGACGGCCTGGATCTCGAGGTCGAGGAGGGCGAAGTATTCGGCTTCCTCGGCCCGAACGGAGCGGGGAAGAGCACGACGATCCTGATGCTCACCGGCATGATCGAGCCCACCGGCGGCCGGTGCCTGGTCGACGGGATCGAGGTCGCCAAAGACCCGCTGAAGGTGAAGGAGATCATCGGCTACCTCCCCGAGGACGTCGGATTCTACGGGAACATGACCGGTGAGCAGAACCTGGGCTACTTCGCCCGGTTCTACGGGACGACCGCGAAGGAGCGCAAGGAGCGGATCGCCGAAATGCTTGAACTCGTCCACCTCGATGGCGTCACCCAGAAGGCCGGGGAGTACTCCCGCGGGATGAAGCAGCGGCTCGGCCTCGCCCAGGCAATGATCAACGACCCCAAGGTGCTCTTCCTTGACGAGCCGACGGCGAACCTCGACCCCGAAGGCGCCCGAGAGTACCGGGATCTCGTCGAACGCCTCGCCGGCGAGGGAAAGACGGTCTTCGTCTCCTCCCAGATCCTCTCCGAGGTCCGGGCGGTCTGCCGGACCGTCGGGCTCCTCGCGAAGGGGAAACTCGTCGCGCAGGGGACGCTTGACGGGGTCGCCCGAACGCTCGCCCCCTCGGACGGCGACGCCGTCAGGATCGTCGTCGAGACCCGGGAACACCTGCCGGATCTCGAAGACCCGGCGATCATCGACATCGAACGAAATGGGACGCGGGCGATCGTCCGGGCGAAAGCCGACATCCGCGACCAGCTCGCGGAGACCCTCTTTTCGCAAGGGCTTCACGTCCGGGAGATGCGCATCGAAGAACCGGATATTGAGGACGTCTTCATGGCGGTCTACCGAAGGTGAAGCATGGCGTTCGATCGAGTGCTCAACGTAGCACGAAAAGAGTTCTCCGACCACATCACCAGCAGGCGGTTCATCATCGTCCTGGCCCTGTTCCTGGTGATATCCGCAGTCAGCATCCACGAAGGCATTGAAGTGTACAACGCCCAGCTGGATACGTATAACGAGCAGCTCCAGCAGATGACGACGGAGATCGAGGGGCCTTACCCGGGCTGGATGCCCGAAAAACCCTCGATAATGCTCGTCTTCCTGTTCATGATGAGTTACATGTCGGCCCTCGGCAGCATCCTTGCTCTCGCCATCGGGTTTGACCTGGTCTCAAAGGAGAAAGAGTCACGGTCCTTGAAGTCGCTCCTCTCCCACCCGGTCTACCGGGACGAGATCATCAACGGCAAGGTGCTCGGGGGTGTCGGCGCGCTCGGGTTCGCTATGGCGCTCGCACTTGCCGTCTCGCTTGCCATGCTGCTCGTCTTCTCGGTCGTCCCGACGCTGGACGAGTTCGCCGCTATCCTGATCTTCGGGGCGGCCTCGCTCGGGTTCCTGCTCGCCTACTTCGCCGTCGCCATCACGATGTCGACGGTGGCAAAAGAGAGCGGGAGCGCGCTGATCTATACCCTGGTGATCTTCGCCGTCGTCTCCACGCTCCTCCCCATACTCGGGACGATGGCCGCAGATGTGTTCTCCGGCGACCCGCCCGAGCCGCCGGAGATGGTGGCCCCGATGCCGACCCCGGCACAGAGTTCCGGTGGGGGATACGTTACCGCTAGCGACGACCCCCGTGAGACCGATCCGGCGTGGAGAGATTATGAAGAGGCGAGAAAGGCCTACACTGAGAAGCGACGGTTCATTAGCGACGTTTCCAGCATTCTCTCGCCGCAGATGAACTACATGGTGGTCTCAATGGCGGTGACGAACCCCGGATCCTCGACGATGTACACGGCCTATGGAGCGCTACAGGTGGAACCCGGCGGCGGGCTTGCCGACGCCCTTGGTCAGGTCTGGATGAACATCGCCGCGCTCATCGTCTTCCCGGCGGTCTTCTTCGGCGCAACCTACGTGAAGTTCATGCGAATGGATATCAGGTGAAGATGGGGCACCTGCATTGCAACCTACTACCCCTCGCCCCTTATTTTTATAGCGATAATTATATTTTATTCGCTCCAGTATAGTCTTCATGGGGAAAAGTAAGTATGACGTTCAGCTTACCGCCGACCAGCGCTCCTACCTTGAGGGCTTTGTCCGTCGCGGAAAATTCAGTGCCCCTACAATCCGGCATGCCTACATTCTCCTCTATGCTGATCAGGTTAGCGAGAAAATGGGTGGAGATACGTTGAATAAAATGAGAGAAGAGGAGAATTTAGCGAAGTACTGGTGCGACATGTAAGTTGTATTACGGATTGCGGAATGCCATGCCTTCCTTTCGGCATGACTCTACCGTGACATGCGTCTCTGGTAACGGGGGCGTGTGAAGCTCATGGGACAATGTGATGACCCCCGGGAGCCTTACCCGGACGAATTGCTAGAGTAAGGATGCTATGGAGAACATACAGTGAACCACCCTAAGGATCGTAACGCTAGTCAAGTGAAAGAAGGCTGTTACACTTGGGCCAAAATGGCACGGAGTCAGGTTTTCATGGCTCAGTACACGTGGAAACGAAAGGACAAACGACTCCCGGTCTATAGGTGGCTCCTAAGGCATCCACAATTATCCGCAGTACAAAACATGGTAAGCCCCATGACCCCCTCCTTTCAGGAGGTAGGATACTCGTGAGAGTCGACAATGGGTCAGGGGGTAAAGGAGGGAGTAAAAAGCGAATGCCTGCCTGTAATGGGCAAGATAAGGATAGATGTCCTGACCTGAAAGGGTGCAGACTTACTCCCGGTGTTTCACAGCAGAGAAGGGAGGTATACCCGTGAAAGTATGTCATTCAACGACACCGCAAGGTGAGAAACGTACTGACAAAGAACTTGCCCGGCAATGGAACTCCATTGACTGGAATAAAGTGAGTTCGGATGTTAACAGGCTACAAACCCGGATCGCAAAGGCAACGCAAGAAGGAAAATGGAATCTGGTCAAACGTCTTAGTTACCTTTTGACGCATTCTCATTCCGCGAAACTCCTCGCGGTGCGAATCGTCACACAAAACAAAGGCAAACGAACCCCTGGTGTTGATGGGGTACTCTGGACCTCTGCATCGGATAAGATGCGCGCGGCTCTGAGTCTCACCGATCGCCAGTATCATGCGCAACCACTTCGTCGCATTTACATTCCGAAACCCGGAAAGGCGACAAAACGCCCCATCTCTATTCCAACTATGTATGACCGAGCGATGCAGGCACTCTATGCACTGGCCCTACAGCCAATAGCAGAGACAACCGCAGATGACAGGTCATTCGGGTTCAGGTTATTCCGATCGGCACAGGATGCATCGAGTTATGCATTCAACCGTCTGTCGCAAAAAACCTCGCCCCAATGGATTTTGGAGGGAGATATTAAAGGTTGTTTCGATAACATTGCCCACGACTGGCTCATGGAGAACATCCCCATGGACCGATCGGCACTTGCTCAATTCCTCAAGGCTGGATATATCTTTGAGGAGAACCTCTTCCCGACAGACCGGGGCACACCGCAAGGTGGCATCATCTCACCCATCCTCGCCAACATGACGTTAGACGGGATCGAGAGATTGCTTATGGAAAAATTCCCCAAGATGAAAGTTTACTTCATCCGATATGCGGATGACTTCCTTGTTACGGCTCCAACAAAGGAGATCGCGGAGGAAGCCAGAGACATCATCCAGGAGTTTATAGCCGGGCGCGGTCTGGAACTGTCGATGGAGAAGACGGTGATCACTCATATCGACGAAGGATTCGACTTTCTGGGCTATAACTTCCGGAAATATCGCGGAAAATTGCTCATTAAGCCTTCCAAGAAATCGATAGAATCGATCATGAGCAAGATCAAGGAAACAATGAAGAAAGCGCGAGCCTGGACACAGGACGCTCTCATCAAAGCCCTGAACCCGATCATACGTGGATGGGCAAATTACCACCGTCACATTGTTGCTAAAGAGACATTCGGGAAACTGGATAGTTATATCTGGACAGAAACATGGCGATGGGGAAAATATCGGCACCCTAATAAAGGGCACAAATGGATTGCGAAACGGTATTGGAAATCAGAGGGAAGCAGAAAATGGGTGTTCCGAACAGAAGAAAATAAACTCTGGAGATTCTCGGATACAAAAATCCGAAGACATGTATTCCCCAAATTGAAGGCGAACCCATATCTTGACAGGAAATACTTCATGGAGAGAAGGGAACGCCAGAAAAAGACAACACCAACGAACCAGAATCAGATTAACCTTTTTGCGTTACCGCCCATAATAGGGTAGTGAAATGCGCGAGCCGTATGCGCTGAAAGGCGCACGTACGGTTCCTGGAAGGGGGCGTGGGAGTAATCCTGCGCCCCTATTCGACGGTTCTGATTAATTTCCGAAAACGGAGAGACTGACTCTTCCTCAGGAGAGAAACACCAGAGGCACCCCCCTCCCATAGAAAGAACACCGCTCTCTATCCCGGAAAGCATGTTCTGCGATGCACAAAGAAGAGGAGAGATTTTTCTACTCCACCACGGGAACGAGCCGAACACCTACCCCCGGAGCACCCGCACGAACCGCTCCCGGATCTCCGCCGGACTGAGCGGGATATTCGGAACCTGTGCATTCCCGGGTTTCAGAACAACATGGATAAAGGTCGGCCCCTGGCCCCGGCTCTCCCAGGCTTCTACAAGCTCCTCTTCATCCTGCACCTTGCAGGTATTCCGGATGCCGGCAGCACGGGCGATGAGTTCCATATCCACAAGGCCGGCCGCCGGGGTGGGCTGGCCCCCCGTGCTCCCGAAGGCTCCGTTATCCAGGCAGACGATCGTGAGGTTCTCCGGCGCTTCTGCCGCCACCACCGGGAGGGCGGCGGTCCCGAGCAGGCTCCCATCGCCGTCGAGGACGATGACATCCCGGTCGGTCGCAAGCGAAAGACCGAGCCCGATCGGCGTCGCTTGGGTGTAGCTCCCGAGCATGTAGAAGTTCAAGTTCCGGTCATTTGCCGCATAGAGCTCTTTTGAGGGAACCCCGATGTTTGCGATCACCGCCTCATCATTGAGGCCGGCGGCGATCACGCCGATGGCATCGTTCCTGGTCATCACCGGCTCAAAGAACTCCCGCCGGTACTCAAGCACCGACTCCCGGGCCCGGGCCGGGAAGACCCGCTCCGGCAGAGAGACCCCTTCCTCCCCCTCCCAGAACGAGGGGAGGATCAGTCCCACGTGCGGGTGCATCGAGTCATAAGCGTCGGAGACGACTCTATCGATCAGCTCCTCATCCTCAGGGCCGCGGATGATCGTATACGGGATCCCGAGCGCCGCGAGAACCTCCGGGACCGCACGGTTGAACGGCACCTGGGCCGGTATCGCCTCATGGTAGACCCCCCGCCAGCTCGCGAGGATCGGGAGAGGGAGAGCGAATGTGGCGGTGAGTGACATGATGGCATTCAGGGAGTTTCCGAGCCCCGAACTCTGCATATGAAGCACCGGTCGCCTCCCGCCCAGCACAAGCCCGGCGGATATCCCGACGCCGTCCTCCTCCCGGGTGAGGTCCACAACGGGGAGGCGCTCCGGGAGGAGGGCACAGAGGTTCCGGGTCCGGTCGCAGGGGAGGCTTGCCACGATATCGACGCCGAGGGCGGATAGCCGGTCGAGAACACAGTCCTCACGCACGGTCTGCCACCTCCTTGAGCCAGGTCTGGATATCATCGCAGATGGCTTCATCGAAGGTCTCCTCTGCCCGGATATGGATGAGAGGCTCGATCAGGTATCGATCGAGGTCCTCCGCCGCACGCTCGTACCCCCCGCCGGTCACGTTCAGGAGGATGTACTTCCGAGGATCAATGAGCCCTTCCTCCACCGCACGGACGAGCGACGCGACAGCGACCGCCGCCGCCGGATCGAGGTCGATCTCCTCGGTATCGGCAAAGACCTTCCCGGCAGCGCGGGCATCCTCGTTTGTGACCGCATACATCCGGCCGCCGGAAGCCGCGAGCGCATCGTAGACCCCACCCCGGACACCCCAGGGCGGGTAGCGGTTCGTGAGGACATCAGCAGAGACCCGGGCGATCGAGGCTTCAGCGTCGGGCATATCATCAACCACGATCTCCCGACGCTCCGCTTCCCATGCCCGGACCATCGGGGCGAAGGGGAGGTTCTGGGAGAGGTGGAGCTCCGGGAGCCGGGAGCCGAACCGGCCGTCGGCGATGAGCCTCTCCGCCGCCTCCCACGCGGCGATCCCCCCGGTCCCGCTCCCGACCGCCTGGAAGTAGTAATCCGGGAGCCTGCCGGCGGAGACGGTCCCATCGAGCATAACCGTCGCCATCCCGTCCCGGCGGGCGACGTTCTTCGCTCCGCCCTCGGGAACGATCCCGGAGAGTGCGCAGACCTCCCGGCCAAATGCTATGGAGTCGGAGTAGTCTCCCTCGACCGCTATGAGGCAGATGTTCTCTGCCGGAACCGTCGTCCAGAGCCGGCCGGCGGCAGACGCCGGGACGACCACCACAACCGGGGCCCCGGTCAGGCCTGAGACCTGGCAGAACGCCCGGCCGGTGTTCCCCGCTGATGAGACCTGGATGACCCCCGCCCCCTTCTCCCGGAGGCGAAGCATCGTCGGCTGGGCTTCAAGCTCCTTGAACGAGCAGGTCTCCATATTCGCACCCCGCTCAGGCCAGTAACCCGAGAAGGTGATGGTGAGATGGGAGAGACCGAGTTCCCGGGCGAGGCCCTCGCTCTCGTAGGAGACCGGGCCGGCATCGATCTCAAGGTGGCCTTCGATCGGGAGCCAGCCGCTGTAGCGGAATACACCGGGGAGATCCCGGAGGGTGAGGCGGCGCTCGGTATAGACCGCCTGGATGAGGGCATCGCACCAGGAAGGGCAGTCGAGGGTGTAGTGATCGGAGAACGACCGGCCACATCCGGGGCAGCGGAGGAGGTACTTCACCGCATCCCACCCCTTGTGAAGGTGAACCGGCCTTCAAAGATCATCTCCCGGAGATCCCGGCAGAGATCCTCGGCGAGTCGCCGGCCGGACTGCCGCAATGTGATCGGGACCCGCCGCGCCCCGACCCGGAGGGAGCCCTCGCCGGCCACAAACGCATCGTTCGGGCAGGCAAAGAAGCAGGCCGTGCAGCCGATACAGCGGTCGCGGTCGATGCCGGTCTCTCGCGAGAACGCCCCCGTCGGGCAGGTCGTGGCCGCGACGCAGACCGAGCACTCCTCACACCACTCCGGGTGGTAGACCACATCCCGGTCGGATTGCTGCCAGACATCGGCGTATGTCGCCTCCCCGAGGATTTTCCGGGTGGTGATATCGGCGACCGGGAGGGGGATCTCCTCGTCGAGGACGCGGAGTGCCGCAACCTGCCGGTCGTCGAGGACCGGTATCGCGACACCGAGGCTTGTTACGCACTCCGGGCCGGCGGAGGTCCGGAACCCTCCCATGTAGCGGGGCTCCATCCCGGCCATATCGGCGATCGCCGTGAGGTTTGGCCGCTCCGAAGTGCTCCGGGTTCCCTCCCCAGTCACGATACCGACCGAGCCGTTGAGGAGGACCGGCATCCCGGCACCGACCGCGAGGCCGAGGGGGTCGTTCTGGAGGGGGTTGATCTCGCCGCACCCGCTGACGGAGGCCTCCCGGCAGGGGCCCTGGAGCCCCTCGATCGAGAATATCGTCTTTATCCTGGTCGATTGAGTGTTGACGTAGGCGGTGTAGTTCTTGTAAGCCGTCCGGGTCGTGAAGACCCGGGCATACGCGATGTCATCGATCGTCACATCCGCCTCGATCGAGCGATCGGCGGCCTCCACGACCACCTCGATCCCGCGGCCTTCGACGATATCGCGGAAGAGGTGCCCGCCCCCGTAGCCGGCGCCAGCGCTGGCAGTGCCGGAGACGATCAGGTCGACGATCCCGGACCGCTCGTTCGGGCAGGGGCCGGGCATGCAGGGGATGCCGTTTAACCAGACCCGCTCCGCCCGCTCAAACTCCCCCGGTTCTGCGACCGGAACCGAGAGGACCGCCGCGGTCCCTGACATCACACCGCACGTCCCGGTGGTGACGACATCGACGTCCGCGGCCGTGGCCTTTTCACCCTCGCGGATGAGGCGCTTGAACTCAGATGCCGTGTAGACGACCGCTGAGCCGTCCCGGATCTTCTCATCGATCTCTTGCATTGTCTTCATAGTCTGACATCCTCCACCCGCACATGGAGACCCGATGACTTTCCGAGCACCATGTTCACGACGCCGGTGTGTGCAAGGTTCATCATGCAGTATCCCGGCAGGAACCGCTGCCGCATCCCAAACGTAGGTTCGCGCCGCACCGTCCGGGCGATTCCCTCAAAACCGACGATGTGGTATGCCTCGACGTCCTTAAACCCGCCGGCCCGAGAGGCTGCCGGTCCGACGACGAAGCAGGTGAGGAGACCGCTCACGGGGTTTGCGTGGATGACCGAAAGAACGTGCTGGACCGGGCAGCCCGCACCGGCCGGCCTCCCGACGATGATATCCCCGGGAGCGATATCCCACTTCTCCACGAGGTCGGGGCGGAAGGGGAGGACGATCTTCCTCGCCGATACCTCGCCCGGGAGGGGTTCGATGATGAAGTCGTACTCCCCGCCGAGTATGTCCCGGCCGGAATGCCGGGTCTCACCCTCAAACCCGGCGGCCGTCCCGGCAGAGTAAAAGATGCAGTCGGGGAGACTCTTTTCCCCCCGGCTGACCAGGTCGAGGAACACATCACACGTCGGGACACCGCAGGCCCCGCAGTCCTTCCCGGGCGGAGTCCATGCCACGGGTCAGTCCCCCCGGTAGACGTAATCGGCGTCCTCAAGCTTCCGGATGACACCGAAGTGGTGTTGCCACCCGATATCGGTCTTCCCGATGCAGATGGTGCAGACACCGAGCGGCGGTGCGCCCCGGAGCACGATAGCATCCGGGTCGGCGATCTCCGGAAAATCTTCGATCGCCCTGAGGAGATAGCGCATACCGGTCCCCTGGAGGGCGTTCGTCTCCACGATCTCAAGGGCAGGGTTTGTCTCGCGGATCTTCTCCCGGAAGACTTCCTTCTCGGCCTGGGAGACGAGGTCGATCCGGGTCACGACCGCGATATCGGCGAGTGCGAGCATCGCGGCCATCTTCAGGGGGGTGTTCGTCCCCGATACGGCGGAGAGGACGACGATCCCGAGCCCCTGCGTCGTGTAGGGAGAACACCGGAGACAGAGCCCGGCGCTCTCGACCAGGAGGAGGTCGGCGCCCTCCTCCTCGGCCCAGGTGATGGCATCCCGCATCACCATCACCCCGGCGTGATCCGGGCAGAGATCGCCCGAGTAGACCTTCCGGGCCGGTATACCAAACTCGGCCGCGAGCTCCTCATCCTCAAACGCCCGGACGACATCGATCTTCAGGTAGGCGATCCGGTACCGGTCCTGGAGGGTGCGGATGGCCTGTCGGACGACGGCAGTCTTCCCGGCGGAGGGTGGCCCCGCGATGACGGCGAGCCTCATGCTTCGGCCGATCCCGTGATCATGTTCCCCGCCCGGATCTCCTCGCGCATCCGGCGGAGGATATCGTCGAGGCGGCGGGCCTCACTGAGGGCGGCGCCTTCACGGTCACCCGGCTCGATGATCCGCTCGACCGCTCCGTCCCGCATGACGATCCGCCGGGCCGAAAGAAGGGAGACGAGGGGGTCGTGCGTGACGAATATGACCGCCTTCCCGCCGGCCCTGAGGACTTCGATCACCCGTTCCTTGAATATGCCGGCGTTTTCCACCTCGTCGAGGAGGAGGATCGGGGCGGCCGCGATCAGGACCGCATCGGCCACGAGGAGCGAGCGGGTCTGCCCGCCGGAGAGAGCGGTCATCCGGGCATCAGGCCGGATAGCTTCACCGGTGAACTCGTTTGCAAGATCGATCGTCCGGCCGATGATCCCCTCATCGGCGATCTTTCGGGACCGGACGTGCATGGCGAGGAACTCAGCGACTGCCATATCGGCGAGGCACCGGGTGTTCTGGGTGATCAGGGCCACGGGTTTGTGTGCCGGGTCGCGGACGAACTCCTCGGGCGGGTAAGCACCATTGACGAGGACCGTCCGGCCCGTGGCGGTGTCGTTCCGGGCGAAGACCTCTATGTCGTTTATGAGAGCGCTCTTCCCCGAGCCGGTGGGGCCGACGATGGATATCGTGTCGCCCGGGCGGATGGCGATCTCGCAGAACCGCTCCGCCTCGCCGCTCCGGCTCCGGCCGGGGAGGATCGTGATCTCCCGGATGGGTGTAGGACTCATGAGTGGTGAATCGTCGCGGTTCTTGATAAGACTTGCCTTATCTCACTAAAATACTACCATATCAGGAGGATTTATCTGTAATAATTCACCATATTAGGATAATGTTCTCACGAAAGATCTTTGAGACCGAGTTTTCTGAGGCGCTCCAGGATGAACTGGCTCGCCAGGATATGACCGCCCGGGAACTCGCCGACCGGGCGGGGATCCCGCCCGCTACTATCTATAAACTCACATCGGGTAGGACTGACCCCCGGCTATCCACCGTCAGAAAGATCGTAAACACCCTTGAACCCCGGGAGAAGAGCTTCATCGCGGTGATCGCGGCCCGGTTCCTCCTCGATGAACTCGACAACCGCGATATCATGGTCGATGGCCGGAAGTACCGGATCCGGGGTTACTCCGCAGACTCCCTCGATGAGTGTATCATCGCCGCGGTGCGGGCCGAGAAGGAGGGGGCGCTCGGGATCATATGCGCACCCATCCTTGCACCGATCGTGGAGAGGATCGTCGATTGCCCCGTGGCGATCATAAAACCCCACCAGAAGACGCTTATGGAAGCCATCGAGACGGTAGCAAAAAGGGTTTAGAGGTCAGACACGGGGATGCGCCGATCCCCGGCATACGGCACGACCGGCCCTGAGAGGTCGATACCGAGCGCCTCGCGCAGGAGCTCCCCGACGGTCTCCACGGTCGCGAACGAGAGTTCACCCCTGACATCCTCGGGCAGATCTTCGAGGTCCCGCTCGTTCTCCCTCGGGAGGATGACTGTCTTGATCCCGGCCCGGTGCGCCGCAAGAACCTTCTCCTTGATCCCCCCGACCGGGAGCACGGCGCCGGAGAGGGTCACCTCCCCGGTCATCGCGACCGTCGGATCGACCGCCTTCCCCGTGACGAGGGAGGCGAGCGCCGTAAGAAGGGTCACCCCCGCTGAAGGCCCGTCCTTCGGGGTCGCCCCCGCCGGCACGTGGATGTGGATGTCGCTTGCGAAGAAGTCAAACCGGGTCGTGCCGGGGGGCAGGTTTGAACGGATCAGGCTGAGCGATATCTGGGCCGACTCTTTCATGACATCGCCGAGCTGGCCGGTCAGCGTCAGTTTCCCCTTGCCGGGCATGAACGTGCCCTCGATGAAGAGGATATCCCCGCCGACCGGCGTCCAGGCAAGCCCCGTGACGACGCCGGGCGGGTTTTCCTTCCGCGCCACATCCTGCCGGACGGTCTTTCGCCCGAGGATCTCCGGGAGCATATCCTCCGTCACGATGTAGGGGAGGTCGGTGGTTCCCGAGACGACTTTTGCGGAGACGAACCGCGCTACCCGGGCGAGCTGCTTCTTGAGCGCCCGGACACCGGCCTCACGGGTGTAGTTCTCGATGATCGCCACAAGCGCCCCGTCCTCGATCCGGAGTTTATCCGCGTCGAGGCCGTGCTCATCGAGGGTCTCCGGGAGCAGGTGGTCTTTTGCTATCGCGAACTTCTCGTTTTTGGTGTAGCCCGATATCTCGATCAGCTCCATCCGATCGAGGAGCGGGGGCGGGATGGTCGCAAGCGAGTTTGCGGTCGCGATGAAGAGCACGTCTGAGAGGTCGTAGGGGACCTCAAGGTAGTGGTCCGAGAACGTGTTGTTCTGCTCGGGGTCGAGGACCTCGAGGAGGGCGCTTGCCGGGTCTCCGGAGTAGGAAACGGCGAGTTTGTCGACTTCATCGAGTATGAAGACCGGGTTCTTCGTCCCGGCCTTCTTCATGCCCTGGATGATCCGGCCGGGGAGCGACCCGATGTAGGTCCGCCGGTGCCCCCGGATCTCCGCCTCATCCTTGATGCCGCCGAGGCTGATCCGGACGTATTTTCTCTCAAGCGCATCCGCGATGCTCCTGCCGAGGCTCGTCTTCCCGGTTCCGGGTGGTCCGGCGAGGAGGAGGATCGAGCCCTGCTTCTCACCTTTGAGCTTCATGACCGCGAGGTGCTGGATGATCCGCTCCTTGACTTTATCGAGGCCGTTGTGGTTGCTCTCAAGGATGCGACGGGCCTCCTCGATATCGATATCTTTCCGCTCTTCGACCGTCCAGGGTAGATCGAGGAGGAGGTCGAGGTAGTTTCGGATGCCCTGGCTCTCGGGGTGCTGGTTCCCTGCTGATTCAAGTTTCCTGAGTTCGGCAAACGCCTTCTTCCGGACTTCGTCGGGCATCGTCGAGCGCTCGATCCGCTCCTGGTAGCCCTCTTCAACCTCGCCCCCGCTGAGCTCCTCCTGGATCACCCGGAGCTGCTCACGGAGCATCGCCTCCCGGTTTGCCTTTCCGACCTTCTCGGAGGCCTTCTTCGCCACCTCGATCCGGAGGTTGATGCTCTCGATCAGGCTTCCCAGGAGCTTGAGGAACGCGGAGTAACGCTCCTGGATGGAGACCGTCTCAAGGAGGGTCTGCTTCGCTTCGAGATCCACCGGCATGAAGGGGAGGACAAAACCCATGATCTGGTCGACGGAGGTCATCTTCTCTATGGGAGCGGTGAACTGCCCAGAGCCCTGGAAGTTGTCGCTGATATCGCGGACGGCTACCTTCACCGCGGCAAGCATCTCCGCCTGTCCTTCTTCGTCGAGGTCCGGCACATCCGGGATCGACTCATAGGATGCGTAGAAGAGCCCGTCCCTCTCGGAGAGGGTGACGGCCTTCACCCGGGCAACTGCCTGCGCAAAGATCAGGTAACCATCGTCTGAGGGCTGCACGTGCGCGATATTGAGGTGGGTTCCGGTCGCATAGAAGAGGTTGGCCGGATCCTCCGGAAACTCTTTCTCGCTCTTTACCGTCAGCCCGACCGCTGACGCCGATCCTTCGCTCTTCAGGGCGGTGAGCAGGGCCTCCCCGACGGCCGCCTCGACCGGGAGCTTCGTCCGGACCCCCGGGTAGACCACGGTCTCAAAGAGGGGTACGACGATGGTCTCGCTGGTAGTATCTTCTGGTAGGTACATGGTGACTCCAATCAATTAGTTCGAATTTACCTAACTTTATAGCCGGCTAAAAAAATTATCCGACCTTCCTGAGGACCTCGAGGAGGAGATCTACTTCGTCCTCATCGAGCGCCTGCATTATTCTCTCGATCATCCGATGGAGCGCGTTTTGCTCGGCGTTTGCTATCATCCGCCCTTTCTCGGTCAGGCGGATGTAGGTGACCCTTCCGTCGTCGGGGCATCTCTGCCGGTAGGCGCACTCCATCCGGACAAACCGGTCGATCATCTCTGTGACGGTGGGTTTTGAGTTACTCGTGATCTCGGCAAGCCGGCTGAACGTCACGTCGGGGTGTTCGTCGATTGCTTTCAGGTAGGTAACCTGTGTCACCGTCAGGTCGGTGAGCCCGCACTCTGAGAAGACCTCCGAGGAGCACTCGCTCTTGATTGCCATCAGGCGACCAAACACCTCGATCAGATACTCAACCCTCGCCGGCATTGTTCTCAGTTAATTAGGGCTGGCCTAACCATAAAGGTTGTGCCCCGGGTACGATCGCGGGGGAGCATCTCGATGCCGGCTACCGCTCCAGGAGATCCGCCGGCGGGTCGGACGGGGGAGGGAGATCCTGATCACGTCTCCCTCCGGTGTCGTCTCATGCACCGGACCGTGGTGGCTATACGCCCAAGGGGGCAGGAATTGGTTCACAGCATGAACCGATTCAAAAGTGTCAGCATCCCTGTATTTTTCGGATCTGATGCATAAAATCGGCTTTTTAGTGTGCCTCCAGGCACCGATGGGCCGATTATGGGTCAATTATAGGCCAATTGCTGAGCCAATTACGAGTTCCCTTGATCCCCCGACGATCCCTTCCAATCTCGCTTACGTTATGTCTGCCAGAGAGTAGCGTACACCTGCCCCGGTAGTTCCCTCCTTGCGAAGGATGCCGCTTCGAACCATTGCTGTAAGATCCCGCGTTGCGGTAGATTTCTTGACATTATAGAGGCGTTGGTACTCCTGGTTTGAGATGGAACTATTTCTCCTCAGGTAGTGTATGGCAGCAACCTGTCGTTCATTCAACCCAGGGGGATCGAACGATTTCCCGATATCCTGACTTTTCCAGAGGAAGTAGCTAAAGCTCGTGTAGATCCTTGTATACGCTCATTCGTTTTTGACCAGGGTATATAAAGGAAGGCTGTAACTATTCAGAGCGCCAGGTGAACTGCCGGCGGTACAAAAAAGGTGCCCCCCGAACCCCCTCAGTTCGGCGAATAGGGACACAGGGTTGCTTCCGCGCCCATACTCAACAACCTCATCTTCAAACGATCATCCGCAGTATGACCCCCCGTTCTGGATCCTAAAACCACAATATCTTTTTATTTTCATCGAATACATCCCATTGTGCCTCTCGTTGATGATTTCGACGACATTTCGATCCGCTCCATCGATCATCCCGGCATTGTCGCTGGTGCCTACGATTCCACCGGACCGTGGTGGCCATACGCCCAAAGGGTCAGGAATTGGTTCATGGCATGAACCAATTCAAAAGTGCTTATATCTCGTATTTTTTGGATCTGATGTGTAATATCGGTTTTTTGTATGCCTCCGGGCACCGATGAACCCATTATGGGCCGATTGATGGGCCAATTATGATCTCACTTGATCCCTTTCAATCCCACTCACTTTGTGTATATCAGAGAGTAGCGTACTCCGGGTCCAGTAGATCCCTCTTTGCGAAGGATGCCATGTTGAACCATTGCTGTAAGATCTCGCGTTGCAGTAGACTTCTTGACATTATAGAGGCGTTGGTACTCCTGATTTGAGATGAGACTATTTCTCTTCAGGTAGTGTATGGCAGCAACCTGTCGTTCATTTAACCCGAGGGAGGCGAGTGCCTCTCCGGTATACAGGTCTTTCCGAAGAACGAGGCTGAACCCGAGGGATGAATATTCAACTTCCGGGGCGGGACTCCCTGCGCGGGAGAGCTCAGCCCGGATCCTCTCAAGGCCGGTGCCAAATTTTTCCACATACCCGGCTTTTGCAAAGATATCTGCGATCTTCGGGTTTCTATGGTAGGGGTAGTGTTGCGAGAGGATCTTTTCGAGCGTAACATCTGCGGGAAAATGGGCAGGGTTCAGGAATTGAATGCGGTCGTCATACATCCGTATGATGCTCGGAGTTCTGCTATCGAAATAATCGCGGTGAATAAGCAGGTTCAGCAGCGCTTCACGGAGAGCTGCTACCGGGTACTCGGGGATCTCCTTTCGCCTGAAGGAATCGGCGACTGCGTTGCCGGATGGATCGTAGACGATCGTCTGCGCCGTGAGAAGATACTCTTCCGCACGTTCCAGGAGCTGGAAGAGATTTCCTGATATATTCTTCGGGTTAATCAGTGCCATCTCATCGCTTATCCGGGCGACCCGAAGTCCCGCATTTCTGAAATGAGACTGAGGATTCTTCCCGAAGAGGATGCATGCAGCGTGGGTGATCTCGCCGTCCGGGGTGATCAGGCCGAGGCGGCGGAGAACTGCCTCTTTATCCTTGATGTCGGGGATTTCGCTTCTTGCGACACGGCCCCGGAGCAGATCCATGAAGTTTTGCACCGTCTCGTCATCGATATCATCGAGGGTGCAGTCGCCCACGAGATCCTCCCAGCTGGCATCCTCCAGAAATTTTCTCCTGAGTTCGTCGGGATCGAACTCCCGGACGGTATCGCCGACCCGGGTGTAGTACACTCCCCTGTAGGAGATCGGCTTTCTCTGAGGATTTACCTTGACGGTGAGGATCGCCTTGCCGCCGGCGGGTATCTCATCGATGACCGGATGTATGCCGAGGCTGTCGCTGATCCTGTTTGCGAGCTCGGAGAGTTTCTCTCCCCTGCAATCAAAACCTGTCACAGCACGGGTCTTATCGTTGACCCCGAGCACGACGAACCCACCCTCAGTATTCGAGAAGGCAGAAAGCAGTTTGAAGAACGACTCCGATACCGTCTCCTTGAAGTCAAGGTGTCTCCCTTCGTGCAGTAACAGGAATTCTTCGAGGGATGCGTACGGGTACTGTCCCGGATAGTCCGGCTCGGCTATCACCTCCACCGGCGGGTGCTGGTTGCAGAGGGGGAGCGGAGCGGAGGGGTCTTCATTCGGGATCATAATCTGGATAAGTCTGTCAACCGGAAAAAGCATAAAGATAGTTGTTAAGCGACGGTGCCTGGAAAACAGGCCTATCAAACCCTGGTCTACCAAAATCGAGGGGTGAACCTGAATGGCATGGGAAACGCCCTTTTGTACCGAGAGTTTTCCGATATTCCTCACGCCCGGTCACACTGTTCTATTCGTCCATCATGAGGGGTGCTGGAACGGCCAGGGGGGAAGCCACCCGGGGGATCTGGTCTTGCGAGACGAACCGGGGCATGATGTGGATCGATAAGGTGCTACAGATGATACAACCGGCGAAAAATACCGGAGCCGGCCAGGAGAGGATGAAGGGGGCCGGTATAGTGTATCTGCTGATAACACACCGGGCCAGACGCGATCTCCCCTTCCCTGACACCCTGCGCGACACCACAAGGAACAGCGAAAACCCGCGAACGTGGAACCTCCGTCCGGCACAAAGACCGGGGCCGACGCGGCCTGTGGAGATCCCGGGGGCATGAGGTAAATTATTCCGGGGAGAACGGCACCTCAGGCTCCGGGGAAATCCCTTCAGAACAGATAAAGAGAGGTATTTTCAAACCTGAGAACCTATACTTTATGGAACAAAAATGATCTCGTGGGAAATACTATTCGCTATCTTCTCCAGTCTGATCCTCTTCTTCTATGGGATCGAGAACTTCTCCCGGGAGATCCTCGCGGTCGCGAAAGGCACCTTCTCGACCGTCCTCGGCAGGGTGACACAGCGGCCGATCCTCGGCGCGCTTCTCGGTGCCGGCATAACCGCCCTCATCCAGTCGAGCGCGGCAACGACGATCATCACCGCGAATCTCGTCAACACCGGGACACTCTCGTTCATCCAGAGTCTCGGGATCATCATCGGCTCAAACGTCGGGAGAACTGCGACCGCCCAGCTCGTCGCCTTCAAGATGGTCGGGCTCGGGCAGATACTGATACCGGCAGGTTTCCTCATCGGTATATTCGGGCGGCGCTACCGGTTCCTGGGAAAACCGCTCTTCTACTTCGGCCTGGTGCTCTTCAGCTTAAACCTTATATCCACGGCGCTTGTGCCGTTCCAGAGCGATCCAGCGCTCATAGGGCTTATAACCCGCTACTCGGCGCTCCCGCTCGCCATACTGATAGGGTTCCTCGTGACGACCGTGGTGCAGTCGAGCGCCGTGACAACCGGGCTTGCCGTCGTCCTCGCCCAGCAGGGACTGCTCACCCTCCCGCAGGCGATCCCGTTCCTCCTCGGCGCAAACATCGGTTCGACCACGCCGACCCTCATCGCCTCAGCGCGGATGAACCTCCACTCCCGGAGGGCCGCGGTAGCCCACTTCGTCTTCAACCTCGGCGGGGTGCTCCTGATCCTCCCCTTCATCGTGCCGTTCACCGGGCTTGTTATGATGATCGGTGGGAGCGAGGCACAGATGGTGGCAAACGCCCACCTCACCTTCAACCTGATCATGGCGGCGGTCTTCCTCCTCTTCATCGGGCGGTTCGGGCGGATCGTCGAACGACTGGTGCCGGGGGACGAGCCCGAGATCCTTATGCGGACACGCTACCTCGAGGACGGCATCCCCGATGACACGCACCGGGGTTTTGAGCTTGTCCAGAAGGAGCTCGGGCACGCCCATGAGGTGACGCTCAACCTCTTCCGGGCGGTGATGGCCTACCTCGCCACATCGAAGGAGGCGGACTACCAGATGGTCGAGAAGCTCAAAGATCTGAGCAGCCACCTCGACGAGAGGATCGAGCATGCCCTCCGGGCGATCTCCGCACGGCAGCTCTCCGACCGGGAGGCGACCGAGATGGTCTTCCTCGTCCGGATGTCAAACGAGCTTGAGCGGCTCAGCTATCTCGGGATGGATCTCGGGAAGTTCTTCCGCAGAGCGGCACGGAACGGAAACGGTGCCTCCACCACCCTGGTACAGAAGACAGAGACCGTCTACCGGATCCTCGATGAGAACATCGTCGGGCTCGGGCGCTTCTTCCCGGGGATTCAGGATACGACCGTCATGGAGCTCCGTGCCCGTGACGTCGAACTCCAGTTCGCCATCAACAGGCATTACCGCGAGCAGCTCGTCAGTCTCCGCGGGGAGGGCGATCACGGGGACAGCCGCTATCTCGAGGTCCTCTCGATCATCGAGGCGGCGAACGCCAAGGTCCGGGATCTCAGGAAACTCGCCGAACAATACTCCATCCAGGGGGGGAGCGAACCGGCGACGACCAGTAACGAGGAAGGGTTGCCGGCACATGCGCCACTACAAGCCCGGGAGAGAACCCCCGACCTCCCTGCCAGACATATCCCCGGCGTCGATATACAGGAAGGGCGCGGTGACCGCGACCGGATCCTGTAACCCTTTACCCGGTACCGATCAACCTGAGCCGCCGGAGAACGCCGGCGGCCGCGTCCATCCCGCCGTCCAGGTAGACGGCGCCGATGAGCGCTTCCATGCACTCGGCGAGGACCCGGCCGGACGTCCAGACCCCCTGGGCGGCCTCGCCCTTCCCCCAGCGGACGTACTCCTCGAGGGCAAGGTTCTCTGCAAGCCCACGGAGCCGGGTCATGTTCACCAGGTTCACCTTCCGGTTCGTGATCGCGCCTTTGTCATGCGCTCCACCGGCGACCACCGCCTCCACGACCACCACGTTGATGACCGCATCGCCGAGCGTCGCAAGGGCATCCATGTGAGCGTCGGCCGGGAGGCCGGCCTCAAGGGTGTAGGCAAGGCGGGTGAGAGCCCGTTCGAGGAGGGAGCGGTCCTGGAAGAGGTACCCGATCCTTCCCTCGACCTCGGCCGAACTCCGGCGGCCGGCCATACTGCGCTTCATGGCTACGAGAGGGTTACTCGATGACTTCTGCCTTCTCGATCGTAACCGGAGTCCTCGGTTTGTCGGAGGAGTCCGTCTTCACCTTCCCGATCGTATCGATGACGTCCATCCCCTCGACGACCTCGCCGAAGACCGGGTGGGCGCTCGGGGTCCGGGGGTCGTCCCAGTCGAGGTAGGTGTTGTCCACGAGGTTGATGAAGAACTGGCTGCCGCCGGTGTTCGGGCGGCCGGTGTTCGCCATCGCTATCGTGCCCCGGCGGTTTGAGCGGCCCTTCACGAACTCATCGGTGATGGTGTAGCCGGGTCCGCCCGTCCCGGTGCCGGTCGGGTCGCCGCCCTGGATCATGAAGTTCGCTATGACCCGGTGAAATATCGTGCCATCGTAGAACCCGGACTTAGCCAGTTTCACGAAATTCCCTGCGGTCACCGGCATATCGTCGTAGAGACGGATCGTTATATCGCCCATGGTCGTATGGAGCACGACCCGGGATGCGTTCTTGTCTGCCATATGAATACTTCTCCATAGAGTGTTGCTCGCCGTTGATACTTATCTCTGCGGGGTGAGGGGGGCGAGCCATGCAGTCGCGGATCCATCGCTCGACGGGGGCGCAAGCGCCGGGTTCTCTATCGTCACCTGGAACAGGGCGGATACCGTCACCCCTGATGTCAATGTCATCACCTAAACAACTCCCATAAGTAAAAATATATTATAGGGAGGGGTGCAGAAGTATATGCATGTACTCCGGCAGCGGGGGTCTTCCCGGATGAACGATCATGCGCCTGTCTTCATCATCACCGGCGAGCAGGGCCAGTGCAAGACGACGTTCCTTCACCTGGTTCTCAGCCTCACCGTCGGGGCGAATGTCCGGATCCGGGGCATTCTCGCTCCCGGCCACGTTCGGGACGGCAGAAGATCCGGATTTACCCTCATCAACCTCGCTACCAGCGAGCACGAAGAGCTCTGTTCGATCGACCCCGATCCTCACTGCGAGGTCCACGGGCGTTACTACTTCCGACCCGAGGGGCTCGTCTTCGGCCGAAGGGCGCTCGCTCCACCCGATCCCCGGGAGACCGATCTCATGGTCATCGATGAGGTGGGACGGTTTGAGCTCCAGGGTGAGGTCTGGGCCGACCAGATCGACCGACTGGTCGCGCTCCCACACCCCCCGATGATCTGGACCGTCCGCCGCCGGCTCCTCGATACGGTCATCCAGAACTGGGAGATCAGAAATCCGATCGTGATCGATGTCCTGAGAGCGAACGTGATGGCGACGGCAAGCGACGTCATGGATGCAATCTGGATGTGGCGGGAGAGCCAGACAAAGGCGGGGCTCCCGGTGCCATCGCTCCCCGGAGGCCGCATCACATTCGATCCCCCGGTGCTTGCGAGCGCCGCCGCCGGGGTATCCGCAGAGACCCCGACGATCCTCCGGAGGCGCTACAGCCCGGAGGGATGAAGATAAACCCTTTCTAAAACACTCTCCATCTTTTTTCCACCCGGATTTACCCAATAAGGCTTGAGCGGAGGAGCTGCCACGCAGGGATCCGGCCGGGGCCTCCCTTCACCGTCGGGCGCGCGCCAGATCGATCAGCCGGTGCAGGGAGCCACCGCACCCGGAACAGAGCACCAACCATACCCTTTTATTGCTCTGGTAAATGTTATATCATTTACATTACCATAAAATTAAATAAATAAAATATACAGAATAGGATATGAACCGGTGCACAATATGAACCGCGGGGAAGAGACGGGGTGCGAGGATGAGGGGGGTGTCGTAATCAACCCTCCACAGATGTCCACCGGTGGCGGGGTATCGATCGGTGAGACCATCCGCCGGATCATCCCAGCGGGGAAGGCCATCTACCTCCTCCCGGTCGCCCTCTTCATCTTCTCCCTCTTCTTCGGGAGGTACATGATGGACCCCGTGGAGACCCTCCGGATCCTCATCATCGGATCGGCAAACACGCTCCTCGACTGGGGATCATCCCTGCTCTCGATACTCTCCGATCAACAGGTCATCCTCCCCTCCTTCGAACAGACCTGGGGCGCATCGGAACAGACGGTCATCTTCCGGATCCGGCTCCCCCGGGTGGTAGCGGCGATGCTCGTCGGCGGAGGGCTCTCCATCGCCGGCGCCTCATTCCAGGGGCTCTTCAGAAACCCCCTCGTCTCACCCGACATACTCGGTGTTTCCGCCGGGGCCGGGTTCGGGGCGGCGCTCGGGATCCTCCTCTCCGGAAACCCCATGGTCATCCAGGTCTCTGCATTCGTCTTTGGTATCGTCGCGGTCTCGGTCGCCTACTGCATCGGCCGGACCGTCGGCAGGGGCTCGACCCTCGTCCTCGTCCTCGGGGGGATCATCGTCGGATCGCTCTTCTCTGCCTTTATATCACTCACCAAATATGTCGCCGACCCCTACGACACCCTGCCCGCGATCGTCTTCTGGTTGATGGGAAGTCTCTCTGCGGTCTCAAACGCCGATATAATTGCCATCGCTCCCCCGATCCTCATCGGGAGTCTCTGTCTCTTCCTCGTCAGGTGGCGGATCAACCTCCTCGCTGTCGGTGAAGAGGAGGCGCGGGCACTCGGGGTGGACACAAAATGGATGACCATGGTGCTCGTCATAGCATCAACAGTCGTCACCGCCTCCGCGGTCTGCATCAGCGGGATCATCGGCTGGGTGGGCCTCGTCGTTCCCCATATCGGAAGGATGCTCGTCGGCCCGGATTTTCGAAAGCTCATACCGGTATCAGCCGTTCTCGGGGCCTCGTTCCTCCTCATCGTCGATGATATAGCACGGACCCTCTCCGCGGCCGAGATCCCGCTCGGCATCCTGACGGCACTCGTCGGAGCGCCGTTCTTCGCGTACCTCCTGACACGAAAAAAAGTAGGCTGGATATCATGATACTGAGCGTCAGCAACGCCTCGTTCTCATACGACGGCATAACGAAACAGTTTGACGACATCTCCTTTTCGCTTGAGAAGGGAGAGGTCTTCTCCCTCCTCGGGAAGAACGGCACCGGAAAATCGACCCTGATCAAGTGCATCTTAAACATCCTTGCACTCCAGAGGGGAGCGGTAGAGATCAACGGCCGCCAGGTCGCCGATATGCGGCCGGAAGAGGTTGCACGGCAGGTCGGCTACGTCCCCCAGACCCACCATGCCATCTTCCCTTTTTCGGCACTCGACTTCGTCCTCATGGGGAGGACGCCCCATATATCGACCTTCGCGGTCCCGAAAGAGGAGGATTACGAGAAAGCGGAGGAGGCACTGAGACGTATCGGGATCACCCACCTCCGGGAGAAACCCGTCTCCGAGATATCGGGCGGGGAAGCGCAGATGGTGATGATCGCCCGCGCCCTCGCCCAGGAGCCCTCATTGCTCATCCTCGACGAACCGACGTCGCACCTCGATATCGGGAACCAGATGAGGACAATAGCAGCAATCGATAGCCTCGCTGCCGACGGGATCACCATACTGATGTGCACCCACTTCCCCGATCATGCCTTCTTAGTCTCGCACTCGGCCGCCATCCTTGAGGGGGGGAGGCTGATAGCAAACGGGCCGGCCGGGGATGTCATAACGAAGGAGAACCTCCGCGAGGCCTACGGGGTCGATATATGCGTCCACTACATCGAGGAGGCGGAGCGGATGGTCTGCGTCCCGGTAAACCCCTGCGGCTGCCGGGCAGGGGGGCGACCCGGTGACCCGGGCACGGTCCGCCAGGGTGGGGTAACCGGATGTTAACGTATGAATGCCACCACTGCGCCCACCGCTGCCGGATCCCTGAGGGAGGGTACGGCAGGTGCGGCATGTACCGGGGTGCCGGGGGAGCGGTCGTCGAGGTCTTCCCCGATTCGTACCTGGCACGCTACCCGACCGCTGTAGAGACGATACCGTTCCTCCATTTCTGGCCGGGACATACCTTCTATGCTGTCTCCTCGGTCGGGTGCAACCTCACCTGCCCCGGGTGTGTCTCGGCAATCCTGACCGCCGACCCTCACACCCTCGCCGGGGCGCTCGTACACCTGCCACCGGACGACGTGGTCCATGAAGCTGTGGAGGCAGACTGCCGGGGAATCCTCTTCTGCATCAACGAGCCCGCGGTATCCTTGCCGACCGTCCTGCGCCTTGCAGAGGCGTCGCACGATGCCGGGCTGCTCTTCGGTTGCTCGACGAACGGATACCTGGGAGGCGATACCCTCCGCGCCCTCGCTCCGCTCCTCGACTCGGTCAACGTGGGCCTGAAAGGATCATCCGATGAGAGTTACCGCGCATGCGGCGCCGCTTCGGCCGGACCGGCCTACCAGGCCATATCGCACTTCTACGACGCAGGGGTACACGTGGAGGTCTCGGCGGTCTATATGCGGGGCCGAGAGGACGAGGTGCTCTCGACCGCAAGGAGGATTGCCGCCATGGATACCGGCATCCCTTTCCAGATCATGCGTTTCATGCCGTTTTCGGGAGGAGACCGGGAGAGGGAACCGACGGCACGCGAGGCTGAAGACCTTGCTGAGGCGGTCTCCCCGATCCTCGACCACGTCTACCTCTTCAACACCCCGGGGACGGCCAGGCTCTCCACCCGTTGCCCGGCCTGCGGGGATATCCTCATCAGGCGGGGCTTCAATGGGCCGATGGGGGCAAGAAACGAGTGGATGTCGGAGGAACTGTGCGGGTGCGGCGAGAGACTGCCGGTAACCGGCCGGATGACACCGGAGTGGCGATCCGAGGCAAGATACGCCGGCGGTTACCGGCCCACACGCGGGCTTGAGCTCGTCCGGAACATGCTCGCTGTGGCGGGCGTCACCGGCCGGGAGACGCAGGGCAGGGCACTTGCCGCCGAGCTCGCGGGCGGTGGGCTTTTGACGCTCCACGAGAGGATAGCGACGCCGCAGGGGTTCTGCTCCGCACTCCAGGCGTACGCGGCCGCCGGCGGGAGGCCAGACGAGGGAGAGCGCCTCGCCTCGTGCATCCTTCGTATCGTATCAGGGATACAGGATGCGGTCGCCGGCAGGAGGCGGCCAGGGGTCTATGCAGCGCTCGGCCATCCCCTGGTGCCCCTCTATGCCGATAAACCAGAGATATCACTCATCACCGCGGCGGGCGGCTACCCGGTGAACCACGACATCATCCAGGACGACCTGGATGCGCGACGGGTCACGGCACACGAGATCGATGCGCTCCGGCCGGAGATCGTCTTCTATCAGGAAGTCGCCCCGGTCGATACCGGGATGTTTGTCCAGGTCTGCCTCGATGCAGGGGTGCTTGCAGAAGCGGTCAGGCGGGATACCGTATACCGGCTCCCGACCGGCACAAAGATGGGGTGTCTCGGGTGGGTGACATCTATCGCGGCCATGGCCGGCATATTCCATCCCGACGCGGGGTGCCCGGCCCCGGAGGTGGTCGAAGAAGAGGTACTCTCATGTGTCCGGGCGGTGGGTGGGGAGATCCTCTGATCACGCCCACCCGGCCTGTTTACGGGCGATAAAACGATCGATTCCCCGAGACCGCGGCTGCACTGGTCCCGTAAAACATCCGGTAGAACCGGTCCTGTTCTGCGGCGAGGTCGAACGCGGCATGCTCCGGGTGGAGGGTGCCGGCGATCGCGGCGAGGCCGAGAACCCAGCGGGGGTTACCGAAGTCCCAGCCCGGCGGCATGGTGTAGACCCGGCCGTTCTCGATCGCGTCGGCGGAAAGCCCTTTCTTCCGGCATGCCGCGAGGTAGTCTGATACCGGGGCCGAGAGGAACCCGGATATGAATATATACTCAGGGTCAAAGGCGGCGAATTCTTCCGGGGTTATGTTGACACCCGGTTTTCCGGCGCGTTCAATCCCGCGGTTGACCGGGTCACCGCCGGCCGCCTCCACGAGGTTCATCTCGAAGCGCTCGGCGTTCAGGGCGAAGAGCGGTGTCCCCATCGAGTAGTAGACACGGGGCCGGCGGCAGCCCTCGACCGCCGACGAGACCGCCGCCACCCGGTCGGTTATGTAGGATGCGAGCCTCTCCGCCTCGCTCACGCGATCTGCCCGCTCCCCGATCTCCCTGATGAGACCGAGGTAGGTGTCTATCTTCTGGATCTTCCCGTGGAGACCCTCTATGAAGCCATCCCGGATCACCCCCGCCCAGACCCGGGCGAGGTCGGCGTCGGACTCGATGCCGAGGCAGACCAGGACGGCGTGGACCATCTCAAGCGCCCGCGTGAACCGGTAGCCGCCCATCATGCCGGGCTCGGCGTAGGGCTCACCCCCGATACTCCCGGTCAGGGGGAGCGAAAATCCACAGGAACACTGTCCATCCGGCGGTATTGTGATCGTCCGCGCCCCCATCGGCCCGAAGAACTCCCGCCCGATGGCCACGTTTCCGCAGGAGGGACACGCCGTGTTGAGGTAATCCGTCCCCGGGGAGTTGAAGAGGTAGACATGGGAGAGCATCCGCCGGAGATCATCGCAGACCGCCTCGGACTCGGCGATCGTCGGCTCCCTCTCCGGCGGTTCATCGCCGAACGGTATGAATCGCATGACCTGAAACGGTATATCAGGGGAAATCTCTGCGATCCGTGTAGCGGCGGCATGGAGCTCGTCGCGGGAGTCGCCGGCATACATGCAGGAGACCTCGACGTGGACGCCGGCCTCACAGAGTGCTTGCACCGTCCGGTAGGTCGGCTCGGCAGATCTCGCCCCACAGGAGCGGTAACACGTATCGGATGCCCCTTTTAGGCCGATATTCGCAAAATCGATCGCGGATGCGATCTCCTGGAGCGACTCTTCCGTGTAGTAGCCGTTCGTCGCGCACCCGATGAGGAGCCCCGCATCGTGCGCCGCCCGGGCCACCCGGAGGAACGTCTGGTGCATGGCGGTCGGGTCGTTGAGGCAGAACACTATCCCCCGGCACCCCTCCTTCTGGGCGCGCTGTACCAGGGTATCGGGCGGGATATGCCGGAGGGCCCCGGAGACAGCCTCCGCGTGGTGGGCGATAGTCTCGGATATGCACCCGCCACAGGAGAATGTGCACCCGATGCCACTCACCTGGAGGAACGTCTCCCTGGGGAAGTAGTGGCACATCGGCATCGTCTCGATCGCGATCGGCATCGCCGCGATGTAGTGGTCAGGGAACCGCTCGACGATCGCCCCGCCCTCGTTTGTGTACATCCGGCAGATCCCGGTTCCCCCGGGCTTGATAACGCAGCGGTTCTCGCATATGGAGCAGTGCATGCCTAATGCTCCTTCTCTATCACGATCCAGAACCCTGAGTCGTCGTTGATGATCCGGTGGGGAAGCCCGAGATCCTTCACGACACCCGCTATCCGCGCCTGGTTATCGGCACCGAGGTTTTTGTCCCGGAAGTTCTTCCAGTCCGGGTTCTTCTTCACCATAGCGATCGTTATCGAGTCCCTGAGTTCAGCAGTCCCAAACCCTCCCCCGATGTAGGTCTTCCCGCCGGGCGCGAGCACCCGGTGGATCTCAGCAAACGCCCGGGTGAGATCGTCCCAGAAGAATATCGAGCCCCGGCTGACGATGAGGTCAATTGATTCTGCGGGGAGCGGGATTTCGTGGACATCCCCCGGGAGGAGGGATATCCGGTCCGAAAGTCCGGCCTCCCGGACGTTTTTTTCAGCGATCTCAAGCGCCTCGGGCGATGAATCGAGGAGCGTGACCGCGAGATCGCTTGACCGCGCAAGCGCTATACCGAGCGACCCCGGACCGCTGCCGATATCGAGGCACCGGCCACGGGTGATCCCGCACCGGTCGAGGATCTGCTCTGCGATCACCGGGTAGATAGGAGCAAAGACGGTCTTTGCGATCCTGTCCATGCGCCCCGCCCCCTCACTCTCTTTCTTCATGATCTAAACCTCCGGGTTCAGGATACCCTGGATCTGGTCATCGGTAAGCGATACATGGATGAAGATCTCGTGATACTCCCGGATAAGGTCTTCGAGGTCCATATCGCTGAAGAGATCGGGATACAGAACGTTCGCGGTCCAGGGGATACCGATGATCCGGTTGATGCCCGGCGGGCGGTCGAACCAGCAGAACGCCGTCCGCGGTATGAGGTAGACCCGGCCGTCCTTCACGGCGGTGATATCCTGCCAGAGCGGATCGGTCCAGACCGCAGCGTAGAACTCCGGCTCGCCGGCCAGGATGACATCGGGGTCCCACCGGATGATCTGCTCCATCGAGACCTCGGTCATCCCCATACCGGGCGTGAGCGCGCAGTCCGCGATGTTCTTTCCGCCGCAGAGTTCGATGAGCTCGGAGTGTTGCGAGCCCGTGGGATCGGTCGAGAGTCCCTTTGGACCTTCGGCGTAGTAGACCCCCACCCGTTCATCGTCCGGGATCGAGGCCACGCGCCCCGTCACCGTGGCGAGCACGCCCTCGTAGAAGGAGATCATCGCTTCGGCCTGCTCTTCCTCGCCGAGGAGGTCGCCCATGAACCTGATGGGCGCAGAGTAGCCGATGGAGTTGGTGGTGTCCTCGACGGCGACGACCGGGATCGAACCCATCTTATCCTGCCGTTCAGCGACGGTAGCGCCCGCCGCCCCGCCGTCGGTGGTGTAACCCTCGACGACGATGTCGGGTTTCATCGATATGAAGTTCTCGTAGTTGCCGGCCTCCTTCCCGAACCAGCCCCCGACGACCGGGAGCGCGGCGTACTTCGCGGGGGTGTAGTCCTCCTCGGGCGTGAAACTCCAGCCCGCGAGACGATCGGGTGCGACCATGTAGACGAGGTTCGTCGACGGCGGCGATGTGCAGAGGACACTCCTGATCTCCGACGGCACGACGACGGTCCGGCCCGCCATGTCGGTTATGGTGCGGGTCTCATCTGCAGATGGTGTTTCCTGGGTACCTGTGCAGGCGGCGGAGGCGCAGAGAAGGACTGCACAGACGCCGAGCAGGATCAGTAAGAGATAACGATTTTTTGGAATAGTAATCACATCCCATTATCGGTCCACACCGGCATACACCGTGTAAAGGCGCCGGAAGACTCCTGATCCACCTGGGAGACGATTGCTATTCAATATATCCATTTAACTTTTCAAAATTGTTAATCTCTATAAGTTGGAACGCTGCCTATGGCCCGGCCGGGAGGGCGTCTGCTATCCGGCAACCGATCTTACACGGGTTTTCCCGGGGTGATGCGTGGGGGACTTTACGCCGGCCCCCGTCACTCCAACTCAAGCGCCTTTACGGCCGCCCGCCCGATCAGGTCAGGCGGGATCGCCCCATAGTCCTCGCCGCTGTAGCGGATCATCCGGCACTCCGTCTCCGCGTCGCAGGAATCGCAAGAGCTACAGGACGGAGGAATCACCTCGACCCCCTCAAGGAGATCCTCGACCGGCACACCGTTGAAGAGGAGGGCGGCCGCATCGCCCGGCGGGAGAATGGTCTCGACTACCCGCACGCTGACCCCCTCCATCTCAAGGAGCATACGGATCTCCGCGAGGACTGCCGGGAGAGCCGGCTCAGTATCTTCTCCGGTCCGCCTCCATTCGATGATGAGATCTTTTTTCATGATGTCATCCCACACCCGGCGATGCCACCAAAAATGAAGACCTCAGAGCCTTCCGCGGGTCTGGAGGATCTCGTCCTCCCGGAGCATGCGGATATCCAGCCCCTTCATCGCCTCGCCAAGCCCCCTGCTCACGTCGGCAATGACCTTCGGGTCATCGTAATGCTTCACCGCCTCGACGATAGCACGGGCGGTCACCTCGGGTTTTGCCGACTTGAATATCCCGGACCCGACGAAGACACCGTCGGCCCCGAGCTGCATCATGAGCGCCGCATCGGCGGGCGTCGCTACACCGCCGGCCGAGAAGTTCACCACCGGGAGGCGACCGAGCTCTGCACACTCGATGACGAGCTCTATAGGCGCCTCGATCTCGCGGGCCTGGTCGACGAGCTCCTGGCGGGAGAGTCCCGAGAGCGCCCGGATCCCGCCCATGATCGCCCGCATGTGGCGGACCGCTTCGACGATGTTGCCGGTCCCGGCCTCGCCCTTCGTCCGGATCATCACCGCGCCTTCGTTGATCCGGCGGAGTGCTTCGCCGAGATTTCGGGCACCACAGACGAACGGGACATCGAATCGGGTCTTATCGATATGGAACTGTTCGTCCGCCGGGGTCAGAACCTCGCTCTCGTCGACCATATCCACACCGAGCGCCTCCAGGACCTGCGCCTCGACAAAATGGCCGATCCGCGCCTTCCCCATCACCGGGATGGAGACCGCATCGATTATCTCAGTGATCTTCTGGGGATCGGCCATGCGGGCCACGCCCCCGGCCGCTCTTATATCAGCAGGGACTCTCTCAAGCGCCATAACGGCGACGGCACCAGCATCTTCGGCGAGCACTGCCTGCTCTGCATCGATGACGTCCATGATGACGCCGCCATCCAGCAGTGATGCAAAGCCGCGCTCGATCAGCTCGGTGCCAGATCTCAGTTCCTCAAGTTTCATTATTCCTATGTATAGCTCACGGACCACAATAAAAATAGTGCGGCGATCTCGATAGCGGCAAAGATGATCACCGCCGCCCTGACCGCACGGATGATTCCCGTGCCCCCCTCTTCAAGGGTCTGTTCTGCATCGCCGAGCGCGTAGACGCCTGGCTTTTCAAGACACACCCCGACGCCGCCGGCGATGATCGCCATCGGTATACCGCCGTTGAACCCGGGGCGTTTCTTCGCATCCCGGCGAAACGCTCTCCAGGCCGGCCCGCCCCGGCCGAGCAGGGTGAAGTATACGAGCAGGATAGCGCCGGCGATCCGGGCGGGGATGAAATTCAGGATATCATCCGCGCGTGCCGCAAACCACCCGATCCGGATTCGCTCGTCCCGGTAGCCGAGCATCGCATCCATGGTGTTCGTCGCGCGGAAAGCCGCCGCCCCGGCGAGGCCGAAGAGCCCGAAGTAGAAGAGCGGGGATATGATGCTGTCCACCAGATTCTCGGTCATCGACTCATACGCGGCCGAGAGGACGTGTTCACGCTCGAGGTGCGCCGTATCCCGGCTCACCACCATGCCGACCCGGTCCCGGGCCGCATCGATGCCGCCGTCTCCGAGCGCCTGCACGACCGCCAGGGTATGCTCCTCAAGCGACCGCCAGGCCAGGCAGACCTTGAGGAGGAAGGGCGCGAGGAGGATGTAGAGGTACCAGGGGGCGGCGACCTGGACGAGGAGAAACGGAAGAACGAAGAGCGCTACCGTCAGGAGGGCGCCGATAGCGCCATAAGCCCGTTCGAAGCCCGCCGGAAAGCGCCCCGGGACCCCCCACCACCCGATGAACCGGCCGAGGAGTGCGACCGGGTGGTACCGGGAATGCGGGTCCCCGACCAGCCGATCCACCAGCAGCGACGCGGTGACTACGACCGCTGCTGCAACCATGCGAGGATGACCCCGATGAAGAGCGCCACAAACGCGGCGACGTTGAGGATATCATCCCGGTACACCAGCCACAGCCCGTAGAGCACCAGGGCAGCGGCGCAGGAGAGAAGGGCCGGGGCGGCGGATTGCCACCCGGGAAGGGCCGCCCGGGCCGGCGCGACAGGAGCGACCACGACCGGTTCAGGCGCCGGGGCTGCCCGCTCCCGGACCACAACACGGAACTCCACCTTCCTGGCGCCATACCCCGATATTACCGCCACGGAGAAGACACCGGGGTACGCATCCTCCCGGATAGGAATGATGACCTCCTCACCCCCGACCACATAGAGGTTCTCGTGGAAAAAATCGGTGAAAGGTGAAGAGCTCGTCGAGGCGAGGGTGATGTGGAGCGGAGAACCGTGGTTGACGAGGTGGAGAGTGAGATCGCTCCCCGGCGTCGTCTCTACCTTCTCCGGAACCTCGATGGAGTTGATCCCCCGGCGGTTGAGGTGAATCTCCGACATCGGCAGGCTCAGTCCTCGCAGGGAGCCTGCGGGAGAAGGTTAGGGATACCCTCATCGATGGGGTAGTCGACGCGACACGCCTCGCACCGGAGGGTTCCCTCAAGTATTTCTTCATCGTTCTCTTCGGTCACGGTGAGCAGGAGGGTGCCCTTGCAGACCGGACAACAGATGATATCCATGAGGTTCCGTCTCATAACTCCCCCCGGAGGTCGATGATCTGGGTCATCTCGGGGCCCGTCGATATCAGGGTGACGGGTTTTCCGATGTCCTTCTCGGCCCGGGCGATGAAGTCTTTTGCCCGGGTTGTCAGCTGGTCGTACTCAGTCACGCCGAAACAGGCCGGATCGACCCGGTCGATCCCGGTTATGGCAGCCTGGGTGCACCCGTTGATCGTCGCCGAGTAGCGTGCCATCTTCCCATCCCAGAGGCCGATGCGGCGCTGGCGGCGGGTGACGGTGCCGAACTCCTCGATACCGAGCTCGTTCGACTTCTCCGGCGATATCTCGGTTGCAAACGGTCCTTCACCGACCCGGGTCGGGTAGGCCTTGAAGACGACGATGACGTCATCAATCCGGGTGGGGCCGACACCACTGTCAGCGGCTATCTGGGAGGCGGATGTATCTTTGCTGGTCACGAAGGGGTATGTCCCGAAGTAGAGCGATATACCGAAGCCCTGGGTTCCCTCAAGGAGGACCACTTCGTCCCGGTCGAGGGCATCGTTTACGTCCTGGGCAACATCGGTGATGTAATCCGAGAGCTCCGGGACATCTTTTGCCTGCCGGGAGATCCGGAGCACGCGGTCGGCGTTCGCCGGCCCGCACCCGGTTCCGGTACTCCCGATCTTCTTGTGCAGGTGCTCGCTCCCCCGGTCCCGGGCGATATGCTCCTCCTCGATGACACCGCACCGGCCGTCGATGAAGATCCTGTCCTGGACGCCGAGCATATTGACTTCCTTCTGAAAGACCCGGGGATCGACGAGGACACCGCTTCCTATCATGAGATCTGCTTCCGGGTAGACGAACCCGGAGGGGACCATCCTGACCCCATACTCTTTGTCCCCGACACAGACGGTATGCCCGGCGTTCGGGCCGACGCCACCCCGCGATATGATGGATGGCTTATCCTGATGAGCGATGTGGGCCACGATCTTTCCTTTTCCCTCATCACCAAAGAATCCGCCGACGATAATAGTACAGGTCATTGTTCTATCAAGTAGGATGGAGTGATACATGGAGATAAAAGCACCGAATGTACCTGACTAACTATGAACTTCGAGATGAGCTAAACCAGGGATAACCCCACCAGAAAACCTTAAATGGGGCAGAAAACAGTTGGTTCACCGGGATCCACGTGCCCCCATCAATCCCGGGAGTGGCACCCGGCATTAACCTCTGGAAGAGAGGGGTAGGGGCCAGGTGCTCATATGTTAACTGTGGCTAGCGGGATGATTTCTGCTTCACGGAGTATTTGCTCAACCCTCCCGGCATACTGTGGCTTTAATGATGTTACTACATCAATGAGCTCTTCATCATCGGTGACGTTATTTTTATCGATCACATACAAGGCTGTAGCAATCAGTGAAAGCTTAATAGCGCTAAACTCATGATACCTTTCAACGACTCTGTCTATCTCAGATCTCTCTGAAGGGCTTAACTTCTCAATTGCCTGGATACCTTTCTGTTCTGGTGAGATGAAATACCCTTTATCACCCTGCCATTCTACATTCACCATACCTGATGCAGAGATCTGGTCTAAATCTGAAGAGGCCCGACCAGAATACGGCCCGTAATGATAAAGCGAGAAGGTATAGTCTGCTAATCCCTCTCTTGAGATTAAATACGTCATTTTCTGGATAACAGTCCTGCCGATCTGGGGATATGACATATCGGACAATTTTTTGACAAGATATACAATCTGCAACGGCCCCGGGTTATCAACTTCTGTCATGGACAACTCCCTCCAATGAGGTCTTTCGCACGTTTTTCATTATGATAATCCACATATATCCTTATCTGCCTTGAGGGTTTGAGACTATCAATAACTTTCGAGTACTGGGAGAGCGGTACGGCAGATTTGTTATTAGCGATAATCCAGATCTGGTCGCTCATTCCAACATCTCCTTGAAACTTATACCATTCATTCTCTCTATCATCCACATAATGCTGGATTCCTGCCCCCGTAAGCGTTTGAAGTGTCTGATCGACCTCGCCACAGTCCGGGATTCTGTTCATATCCTCAATCTGGTAAACAGATTTCAGGTGCTTTCGCTCTAACAACGCCTTACAGGAAGGATCTTCACTATCGAGTATCCTTGTCCAGATGCGAGGATCATCCAGCTTTACGTAATCGCTGAGACTATCTCCAGAACCAGGAGAGGGGTATTCTCCGACAGTCGTCAGCAGGGCCTGCTTCAGCATTATGTCGTATGCACGCCTGACATGATGGTAAGCGACCTGGGAAAAGAACTGATAGCGAGCGATGATGAGCGCTTCAGCGTTATGCCAACCATCCTCATGAATGCCAATCACGATATCTTTGGTCTCAGGATCCTCTCCCAGCGTCATTGTCCCGAGCAACCTTTCAAGATCGAAGATACCATACTTCACACCGATATGGTGGGAATCACGCAGGAGATAATCCGCCCGATCTGCGTCCAGTTGACTTGAGATCAAGGTTCTCCAGAAGAATATGTGCTCAAGTCCACCCGGTCTTCCCTCAATCAAATCTGCAATATCATCCGCAGTGATTCGCAAATTACTCTGGTTATACTGGTTACCCTCAATGATCTTCCGGAGAGGGCCACGTATCAGGGCGACAGAGTAATCTTCGTGCTTGTATCTGTTACCTGATCCGGGATTTTTACCAGCCGGATTTACCGGAAAAAGGTCTTCCCCACCATGAGAGAAAGGACCGTGACCAATATCGTGAAGTAGAGCAGCCAGTCGAATAGTTTGCCTTACTGTTTCCAGACCCTTACCTTCCAGGCTATACGTATCCTTCAGAACTTTCTGATTTTTCTCATCACTCACAATCGAATCGAACATCCTCGACGCCACATGCATGACACCGAGCGAATGTTCAAACCGGGTGTGGGTTGCGCCGGGGTAAACCATGTCTGTGAGAGCTAATTGCTTAATTCTCCTCAATCGTTGGAAAATCGGGTGGTTAATCAGGTCTCTTTCGAAATCGCTGAATTTTATAAAACCATGAACAGGATCTCTCACCTCATGACCCGCCAAGATAAAACCTCTTAACTGAAAAGAAGTACTAACCCGCCTATATAAGTTTTGAATGTATTGAAATGAGATTCTGGCGTAATCCCGGTTTTTGTGCGGTGTTATCTGTTTTCCCTGTTCGTTTCCTCTTCTCCTCTGTGCCTGACCGCGATCCTAAATGTTCAGACTGCGCGCGCCTGGCAGACATTCGATCATTCGGCAACTCCTCTCGATCCATGCAACCCATCCTCCGCCGTAACTGCGAGAGAGACCCTCGCACCCCGCTGATAGCTCGCCACTCCACGCAGGGAACTCACGCAAGGGTGTCACGCCGGCCGGCGCGCTTCTCCGGTGCTGATACCGCTTCACCACCGTCAGGATGCCCACAGGCGACGTGGTACGCTCGCGCATCTCCACACCGGCGATCCAGGGAACACCCGACACTCCCGGACCGGCAAAGGGCGGCCTTCACCACCCACCGCCCGGAAGTCGGCCAGACCTTTTCCAGTGGAATGTATTACCCGACAAAATAGATCCCGGGATGTATTCTGGCGCAGTTAACGCGACCACAGCGAGCGCACCACCCGGCACCCGACACCGGCCTGCCATATCCATTTTCTGCCGGTATGTGCGTATATCCAGTATTCGAGTGAGCAATCGGGCATTCCATATCAACCTTTGCGGCCGCAAAAGATCCTCCAGGCCGATCACTGCGGGTTCAGAACCCCTTCATTTCCACTGGAAACCTCATCTCTCATATATCGAAGGCCGTCGCATCGAGATTTTCCCAAATCAGCAGTATGAACTCCTACAAGAGTTTCACGAGCAGAGCGCGGATGCGAACCCGGCGATCTAACGGGCATTCCCGGGACCGGGGCATGACCATGAGGTGAAGATGGCGGCTCATCTGCCGATCAAAATCCCCGAATTGATCCACATCTCCAGTGGAAGTAAAGGGGTTCTCTACCCGTCATTCCACTGTCTGACAATAGAATGCCGGCCGCTTATGTTGCAATTATGGTTAAAAATGTATCGATTTGCCACCGGTTAACCGGTGGCTTTTTCACGCTCTTGAATCCAGGAAGACCTTTATGCGCGCAAGGGCTTCCTTGAGATCGTCCCGCGAGACCGCATAGGCACAGCGCAGGTGGCCGGTGCCGGATGGCCCGAGCACACTCCCCGGGACAACTGCCACATGCTGCTCATGGAGGAGTCCCTCCGCAAACTCGGTATCGGTCATGCCGGTGCTCTCCACCGAGGGGAAGGCATAGAACGCACCCCGGGGGAGGTGGCAGGAGAGACCGAGTTTGTTCAGTCCATCGACGATGAGGTTGCGGCGGAGCCGGTACTCCCTGACCATCGCATCCTTCTCCGCTTCCCCGGCCCGGAGCGCCTCATACGCCGCCACCTGCCCCATCACCGGAGCGCAGAGCGCGACGTACTGGTGGATCTTCAACGCAGCCGCAGCGATCTCCGGCGGCGCGCAGAGGTAGCCTATCCGCCACCCGGTCATCGCAAAGGCCTTCGAGAACCCGTTGAGGGTGATCGTCCGCTCGCGGAGTTCGGGTATCGACGCCGGCGAAAAGTGATTACCGTCGTAGGTGAGCTCGGCGTAGACCTCGTCGCTGATGAGGAGGAGGTCATGGTCGACCAGGAGGTCAGCGACGGCGCGCCAGTCCGCCTCCTGCATCACACCGCCGGTGGGGTTGTTCGGGAAATTTGTTATCAGGGCCTTCGTCCTCGGGGTGATGCTCTCCGCGAGTGCGTCGGCCGTCAACCGGAACTCATCCTCAGCACGGCAAGGGATCGTCACCGGAGTCCCGCCGGCGAGGGAGACGCAGGGGGTGTAAGAGACATAGCAGGGTTCGGCGACCAGAACCTCATCACCGGGGTCCACGACAGCCCTGATGGCGATATCAGCCGCCTCCGAGACACCGCACGTCACGATGATCTCCTCCTCGGGATCGTAGGGAGTGCCGAATCGGCTATCGAGGTAATGGCTGATGGCGCCCCTGAGCCGGGGCGTCCCCTTGTTCGATGTATAGGCGGTTGATCCCTGCTCGATCGAGTAGATGGATGCCTCACAGACGCACCAGGGGGTCACGAAATCCGGTTCACCGACACCCAGGGATATGACGTCCTCCATCGTCTGCGCGATATCGAAGAACTTTCTTATCCCGGAGGGAGGGATAGCGCGGACCCGCTCTGAGACAAAATTTCTCAAGCATTCCACCTCAGAACGAGTATGGGAGACGTTCGGCCTCTTCGCGCACGGCGAATGTGATACCGTTCTCCTTGTAGGTCTTCATGATGATGAGTGTCGCCGTCTCCCGGATCCGGTCCAGGGGTGCTATCTGCTCGGCCACGAACCGCGCAATCTCATGCATGCTTGAGGCGGTCACCAGCAGCTGGAGGTCATAGGTGCCGGTCATCAACCGGAGCGACCGGACCTGCGGGAACCGTGCGATCCGCTCCGCGATCCGGTCGTAGCCGAAGTCCCGCTCGGGCGAGACCTTGAGCTCGATCACCGCAGTGACGGCATCGCTCCCGGCCCGTTCCCAGTCGACGACCGCTGCATAGCGGCGGATGACGCCGGCCGCCTCCAACCTCTCGATCCGCTCTTTTGTATCCTGCTCACTCAGCTCGGCCATCACCGCGAGATCGCTCACCGGTGTGCGGCAGTTCTCCTCCAGCAGCTGGAGGAGGGTTAGGTCCTTCTCATCCAATGGTATCACCTGAACATTGCTTTTAGTCGGTTGGTGTCAAGTTCCTTCAGTCTCTGGTCATCAAGCCTCGGGTCACGCGTTATGACCTCCTCGATCTTGCTCGTCGTCGCATCGAACCACATCTCTTTCGTCCGGCCGTAGCGGCCGCGTGAGACGACCCTCGTGTTGATGACGCCGAGCATGTTAAGCTCCGATATGAGGTCGGTGATCCTGCGATGCGTCAGGACATCGAGATCGATGATCCGCGCGATCTCCCGGTAGACCACCGTGACCTCACCGCTCGTGAAGATCCTCTTCCCCATCTCTTCGAGGATCAACATCGCGTAGAGGACCGCCTTGCTCTGGGTCGGGAGGGTGGAGACGCACTCCACCATGCTATCGGTCTCGATCTTATCCTGCGCCATTCTGACGTGTTTTTCACCCACACTCGTAGCATTCTCGCGATCTGCAAGTTCTCCCGAGACCCGGAGGAGGTCAAGCGCCCTCCTCGCATCCCCGTGCTCCTGTGCCGCGAGCGCCGCGCAGAGTGGGATGACCGTCTCGCCGAGCACCCCTTCAACAAATGCCATATCGGCCCTCTGCTGGAGAATGTCACAGAGTTGCGGGGCGTTGTAGGGAGGAAAGACGATCTCTTCCTCGGAGAGAGAGGAGAGAACCCGGGGATCCAGGAAGTCGGTGAACCGAAGATCGTTTGATATGCCGATGATGCTCACTTTCGCAAACTTGAGGTCGGAGTTGATCCGGGTGAGGTTGTAGAGGGTATCGTCACCGCTCTTCTTGACGAGTTTGTCGATCTCATCGAGGATGATGACCGCAACCCCGCCGCTGCTCTCGAGCTGGTTCTTGAGCTCCATGTAGACCTGGTCGGTCGGCCACCCGGTCATCGGGATGAGCGTCCGGGGTTTGTCGCTCGGGTGCTGGTCCATGTCGTCGAGACAGTTTGCGATCTGGGCGAGCACCCGATACTGGGTGTCGATCACTTCACAGTTGAGATGGATAACCCTGCACTTCGTCCCGGCAAGCGCACTTGCGTTCTCAAGTTCCGTCCCGACATACCTCGCTGAGGCAGTCTTTCCGGTTCCGGTCTTACCATAGATGAGAATGTTTGAAGGGGTCTCATTGTTGAGGGCAGGTGCAAGGATAGATGCAAGCTCATCGATCTGAGGCTTTCGGTGAGGAAGAATGTGGGGACGATAGCTGTGACGGAGCACTTCCCTGTTCTTAAATATACGCCTGTTGGTCAGGTATTTCTTAAATAGGCCCATCGGGTTAGTCTTATCGTCCGACATGATGTCACCGGGGTGGATTGCCAGGACAGGAAATTTTCGTGTCGCGGGCTCTTAATATGATCGTCCTTATGGCAGATAACCCCTTCGTTTCCAGTGGAACTTTGTGAGAAGGGAGAGGGGAAGACCCCGACCCCTTTGTTTCGACTGGAGGTTGATGATGATACGGGAGTGTATCATGCATGCAAAAGTGATGATAATAGCCATTTGTAACTCTTAAATTTAAAGTATAAATATATATCGTAAACATACTGGAAAGAAGAAACAGAAAACAGGGCAAACAAACACCAATCGGCAGGTCGAGGGCGATGAAATGAAAAAAGAGTTCGTGAAAGAGACCGGGAAGCATTGAGAGACTGAGGATAGACCACACGGTGAAGGAGGATACGAGGGAAGATACAAACAGGCAGTAACAGTCCTGAAAAATCACAGAGTACAAAATAAGGAAGTAAACGCCTGGATATAAACGGATGGAATAAGGAACACCCCTGAAACAAGGTAAAAGAGCAGGAAATACACCTGAATCAAAGAAAACAGCATGAATCGTCCATATACTAGAAGAAAAGCAGAGAACACCCCTGGAACAGTTAAAAACAGCATGAGTCGTCCATACACTGGAAGAGAAGCAAAAAACACCCCTGAATCAGAGAAAGCAGCATGAAATTTCCCCTCGATTCTCCCCATTCCTCCCCGCCATTTCCCCCTGGTTCCTCCCTACATTCTGCTATTTCTCTCTCCTTTCTCTCTTCCCCTCTAAGTTCCAGTCGAAACAAAGGGGTCCCGGTTTCTCCACCCACCCCGGGACACAAAGAAGTAAAATGCGTGGCTTCAATAGGGTACTACCATGGAGAGTAACCATCTCAAACCCATCACCGTGACCGGCGCTGTCGTAACTATCTCATCCAGCCGGCAGCCCGATACCGATACCAGCGGCCGGACGCTCATCGACCTCCTCTCCGCGGCCGGGATCGAGGTCACTCACTACAGTATAATCCCCGATGACCTGGACCGGATCCGCTCTGAGGTCTATGTCGCCCTCTCGCATGCGAACTGTGTCATATTCACCGGCGGTACCGGACTCACCCGCGATGACCGCACCATAGAGGCGGTCGCGCCGCTCCTTGAGAAGGAGATCGCAGGATTTGGGGAGCTCTTCCGGCTGAAGAGCTACGAGGAGATCGGGACCGCCGCCATACTCTCAGGGGCGATCGCCGGCGTCATCAATGGGCGGGCGGTCTTCTGCATACCCGGTTCCACGAAGGCGGTCACGCTCGCCGCCCGGGATATCATCATCCCTGAGATCCGGCACATCCTCACCCATGCATCGGCGCATCAGCGGTAGACGTCGAGGAGTGCGACCCGCTCAAGCACGAGGTCGCGGAACCGCCCCTCCCCGACCACCAAGACCTCTTCGGGCGTGATACCGAAGAGTTCTGCGAGGCGCTCCCGCTTCGCGGGGGAGAGATCCTCCCAGTCCTCATCGACGAGCGTCACAACCTCAGCGAGGCGCTCCCGGATGCCCGGTGCCGGCGGAGAGACCACAACGTAAGCCCGGTTCTCCCCCGGGTGGATACCGAAGAACGCCGCCACCTGGCACTGCCTCGTCCCGGCAGCGTAGAGGAGTGCCTCCATCTCAAACGAGTTTGCTATAGGCTCCCCGCCGGCCCACGACCGCCACGCATGCCGGAGCGCCACCGCCACATGGTCGCGCCCGGCCAGGCGGTCGGCGTCAAAGAAGATAACATGCGTATCATACTCGTCGGCGATCCGGCGGACCCGCCTGAGAAATTTTGCGTTGTCGTCGATTGCAAAGACCGCCTGGAAGATGTCGTATTCTGGCCCCCTCCCCTTCTCGCCATATTCCGACTCCATTATTCCTTCGCCCCCCCGAACCGGAAGAGGGTCGACTGCTCCTCGCTGGCCTCCTCGATCTCGTCGCGCACCCCTTCGAGCTGCTCAAAGACCTGGGCGGCGATCTTCTGCCCGATGACTTTCCCCACCTTCTCCGGCCCGGCGGCGCGCAGCGCCTCAAGCGATCCGAGGTTATTGTTGAAGAGCCGGCGGGCCCTGACCCGCCCGATCCCGCGGAGCCTGATGAGGGGCAGGAGCTCCTTTTTGATACCGTGTTTGACCCGGAGCTCCATCTCCCCGATCGGACTCTCAAGGTGCGGCGCAAAAAGCCGGGCGAGGTGCCGGCTCGCGTGGACCAGCCAGGCGACGCTGTCCACCGCTCCGTAGATGTCACCCGGTCCGACGTTGTAGCGCTCACAGATGGTATCCTCACCCACCTCATCCGCCCAGTCGCTGAGGAGGAGCGCTGTCTTGAGGCTCCGCTCGAACTCCTCGCCCGCATCCCAGGGGATCTCCATCCAGAGGTCATCCAGGTGATCGGTGAGGAACCGGTCGAGGAGGTAGGCGTCGTTTCTCCTGACGTAGAGCGTCAGCATATCGGGTGTCGAACAGAGGAGCTGCAGAAGACCGATATCGGTATACTCCTTCTGCCGGGTCATCACCGAGACGATGATCTCAGCGCTCATGGGGTTTACGTAGAGCCGGGAGACGAGCGACCCGTATTCGGTCGGTTCAAGCCACTCCCCGACCTCGGTGATCATCTCTGCCTCTCGCAGAAACTCAAGCACCCGATCGACCGCGCGCGCGAGCGCACGGGGGTTCTCGCCGGAGTGGGCGTAGAACGTCCTGTCCATGAACTCGAGCACCTCGCCGCGCTCGCGGGCAAACCCCGTCGCGATGAGCGAGAGGATATGCGTGCAGAGGACCGCCTCGTTCGCGCACTGGCTCCTGATATCTTCGGCCGGCGCATCGATGTAGCAGTCGAAGAGTTCCCCGACCATCTCCTCCGACTTCGCTATCAGGACCGCCTCGCCGTAGGGGTCGAGGTGCGGCCGGCCCGCCCGCCCTGCCATCTGCCGGTACTCCCGGACCGGGATCGGCGCCATCCCCACACCGGCGTTAAACCGGAGGTAGTCGCGGACGATCACCCGCCGGGCGGGGAGGTTTAAGCCTGCGGCGAGCGTCGGGGTCGAGGAGATAACCTTGATCTCCCCCTCCCGGAACCCTGCCTCAACGATCTGGCGCTCCTCCCGCGCGAGCCCCGCGTGGTGGAACGCCGCCCCCTGCGCCACGCAGGCGGCAAGGGTCTTTCCCATATCGGTCGAGGCGCTTGAGCGGATCTTATCCGCGTAGCCGGCGAGGGTCGGGTTTGTGAGTTTCAGGCCGGAAGCAGCGCGCTTCGCAAACGCTTCGGCGTTCCTGCGGGAGCTCACGAAGACCAGACACTGCCCCCCCTCCTCGACCGTATCGAGGACGAGGTCGAGATCCTCGTACTTGCTCTGGCGCCCGACCTCCCGGTCATGGTCGGCGAAATGGATGCCGTCCTGGAAGAAGACCCCTTCGCGGAGGTCGACCGGCCGCCAGTCGCTCTCCACGAGCGCGGCATCGAGCCACCCGGCCAGGTCTCCGGGGTTGCCGATCGTGGCTGAGAGGCCGATGATCTGCATACCGGGATTCCTGTGCCGGAGCTTTGCTATCACCATCTCGATGGTCGCCCCCCGGGAAGGGTCATCGATGAGGTGGATCTCATCGAGGACGAGCAGGGTGATCTCCGAGAGCCAGGGAGCCCTGTTTCGTAGGAGCGAATCCACCTTCTCGCTCGTCGCGACGATGATGTCGTTTCGTCCGAGGTAGTCATCCCGCCGGTCGAGGTCGCCGGTCGCTATACCGACGCGGAGGCCCTTCCCGGAGAACTCTTCGTACTTCTCGCTTGCAAGCGCCCGCAGGGGGACGATGTAGAGGCACTTGCCCCCCTGCCGGACCTGGTTGTGCATCGCCATCTCAGCGACAAGGGTCTTTCCGCTCGCTGTCGGTATGGCGATAAGAAGGTTTTTCCCCTGAAAAAGCCCCGCTTCGACGCAATCGGCCTGTGGCGGGTAGAGTTCTGTGATGCCCTGCCTGGTGTAGCCTGCCGCGAGATCCGGCGGGATAGGCAGGTCGGCTATATCCATCGATACCCCTTCATTTCCACTGCAGATTTCATATCGGTACTGCTGTGATGGTTGGTGGGCGGCGGGGGGTGCTTACCCCCGCCCATCACGAATAATACTCCAGCATATTCTGTTTTGCTTCTTTTCGCTTCCGGTCGAGGAACGAATAGACGTTTTCGTGGGGTACACCCTGGATCAGCATCTCCACCGCTTTTCTTGCGATCTCGTTCTTCTCCGGGAAGCCGATGATCGCGACGGTCTTTCCGTACACCGATATCTCGGTGCCGGTCATATCCTCGATCTGGGCGCGGGAGGTTCCCGCTTTGCCTATGATCCGGCCCCTGAGCCTCTCAAGGTGCCGGGCGGTATCCGCGAGGTCGGCGAGGTTGATGACCTCAAGCATCATGTCCTCGTCCTCAAGCAGCCGGAGCGCCCGTTCCGGAGAGAACCCGCGGTTGATCGCCTGGACGACGCTCGTTGTGGTCATGACGGCGATCGGATCCTCTCCCTCGATCACCACGGTCCCCTCCCCGCTGTCGACCAGGAGGGATATACCGGTCTTCTCCTCGATCTCGCGTTTCGTGGACCCGTTCTTGCCGATGAGTACGCCGACCCTTGCTGTTGAAACCTTCATCTCTTGTCTTGTCATGGTTGTATCCTCCTTCTCAGGGTTCCCGGCGTTCGATGCCGGTGATCGTTCGTGCGATCTCCTGCTCATCCAGGACATCACAGTAGCGGGAGAAGTATCGGTTGATATTTTTTATATCCCGGATCAGGAACGCGAGCGCCCGGGGGTGATCCAGGGTGACCGCCTGCCCCATATCTATCAGGTATGGTTTCTCGTGGTAGAGGATATTGTATTCGGAGAGATCGGCATGGACCAGGCGTGCGTCCTGGTAGAGCCGTTTCATGTAATCGAGGACATCCCGGTACGCCGCATCGTAGTCATCCACCTCCGCGAGGCGGAGCTGGGGGTACGGGGCATCCTCTTCGCCGAGGAACTCCATCAGGAGGATGTTTCGGTCGAAAGCCAGGGGCTCGGGGACCGGGACCCCGGCATCGCGCGCCCGGGCGAGGTTGCTGTACTCTTTCTTCGTCCAGGCGAATATGATGCCCTTGCGCGAACCCCGGATACTTGAAAACCGGCGGTCTCCCGCGAGATAATCGGTCATCGCCCGGAAGTTCGCCGTCTGGATCCGGTAGATCTTGATGGCGATCCCCCGGCCGTCGTGCTCGCCGTAGTAGATATTCGCCTCCTTTCCGGTGCTGACCGGGCCGCCGATGACCGATATCAGCTTCTTGTGAACGAGACGGTAGAGCGCGACGAGGGTGACCTCGTCGAAGACGTCGTCGCGCACCTTCACCTGGTCGGCATCCTTTACCCGGACGCCCATCGCCTCGATCTCGCGGTCAAACCGCTCATACTCATCCCTGCGGCCCATGGTCAGATCACCCGTTGCAGACGTAGTCGTGTACGGGGGCGAGTATATCGATGAGGTGGTCGGCGGCGGCCGTCTTCAGGTCCAGCGGGTGGATCTCGCCGGCGGCGTAAGCCCCCTCAAGGTCTTCGTAGACGCTAAACTCCCGGTCTCCGCCGAACTTCGCAGGCCGGCGGATGGTGACCATGCCCGCCCGGGGGAAGACGTGGTACTGCAGGATCTGGAGCACGGGGTTATTCTCGACCTCCGGTGGACAGAACGCCTTTTTCATCTTCCGCCTGATATCCTCCCCGGAGTCGGCGACCGATATAACGTTTCCTGCCGACGACGACATCTTCTTCCCGTCAAGGCCGCTGATGATAGGTGTGTGGATGCAGACCGGTGCCTGATACCCGATCGAGGGGAGGTGCTCCCGCGCGAGCATGTGGATCTTTCGCTGGTCGATCCCGCCGAGGGCGGCGTCTACCCCGAGGGTTGCTATATCGACCATCTGCATGATGGGATAGACCATCTGCGAGACCGTAGGGTTGTCCATCTGCCGGCCGACCTCGTCCATACTCCTCCTCGCCCGGTTGAGGGTGATCGCCTGGGAGAGCTCCAGGACGGAGAGCTCGTACTCCGGCGTGAGCTGGATGTCTGACCCGAGGACGTATTTCGCCCTGCGAAGACCGAGTCCCTCAAAACAGCGCTGGTTATACTCGGCGACCTCGCGGATCTCCTCCATGGTCCCCTTGCGGTTCAGGAATGCGTGGAGGTCAGCGATGAGCACGATGACCTCAAACCCTGCTTCTTCGAGGTCCATCAGTTTGTTCACCGTTACCATGTGGCCGAGATGGATCTCCCCGCTCGGCTCATACCCGGTATAGACCCGCTTTACCGGTCGGTCGATGAGCGCGCGCAGTTCCTGGTCAGTGACGACCTCTATGGTATTTCGTGTCACCAGTTCGTAAGGATCCATTAAAAAGAATGGGTTTGCCGGGGAGTTAATGGTTCTTCTAGGCATGCTGACTGTATACTTTCATTCCCCACAGTTAGAGTGTAATAGTATGTGGCAATACCTTTTGGAACCGGCCTGCCCAATGCCGGTGGTTGACCGGGCAGAACGCAAATCGCAGGGTATTACACCCCCTCTCCGCCCCAAATGGATGGGAGGCCACGCTCCTGGATCCAGAGCATGTTCCAAAAGAGTTACGAAAATGACTCTAATTGAATGTAAGTATTATATACAGAATGACTATTATACGGTACTGCACATATTGTGCATACCCGGTGCGCGTGGCGTAGCAGATGCATGGTTGTTGTATGCACTGGATGTGGGCATGTGGAATGCAAGTGTGCAAGGGCGAACACACTTGCAGGGATTCTGGATCTTTGAAAGGCAAACAGGGGAGGAGTAGGTTTATGGCTGCACCTGCAACCAAAAATTCGTTCAATCGTGAGAAATTTAAGCAAATCTTGCATTATGTTATCAGCCGCTCATGCTATGCTCCAAATGTCGGCAAAACAGTTCTCTACAAGATCATGTATTTTGCTGAATTTGACTACTATGAATTACGCGAGCGAAAGTTAACCGGCGAGCGTTACCTCAGGCTTGAGCACGGTCCCGCTCCAAGCCATTTCGATGATATTTTAACAGAATTAGAGAGAGAAGGGAAGGTATCTCAATTTACGTCCCCGTTTCACGGGTACACTCAAAAAAGATGTATCTCCAATGAGGAACCAGAGATCACTTTATTAAGCGCCGAAGAACTAAAGCATATTGATAGTACCCTTGCAAAATACTCCAATATGACAGCGACGCAAGTGAGTGCGTTATCTCACATAGATCTTCCATGGATGGCTACTGAACCCAACGGAGAGATCGACTACGAACTTGTATTCTACAGGGATCCACAAACTTCAGTGAGAGAATATGAGCAACCTGTCTCCCCCTAATATCACTTTTCTGGACGAATTCAAGCGGGATTTTAAAAAACTGAAGAAAAAATACAAAACCCTTGAAAGTGATTGGGGAGTCTTCCAGAAGGCGTTTGTTGCGAAGTATCCTGGTTTATTAACTGAGACGTATCGCATCCCCCTGGGGGAAGAAGCGGGAGACGATCCTGTATACAAAGTAAGGCAGTTTCGGTGTCGGTGTCTCGGGGGCGGCGCCCGGAGCGGTATAAGGGTAATATATGGTCATGACTCCGTACGTAACGTCGTTACCTTCATAGAGATCTATCACAAAAGTCAGCAGGATAATCATAACGTAGAGAGGATACAGTTATACCTCAGACAGATACGGGATGGAGAGCGTTCGCTCAAATAGGTCACCTTCCTCTGTTTTTCAGGATCGTGGAGCCCCCAACGAGAGGAGGGGGTAGTTGACATAACTACACGGCGTTCAGAGCGCGCAACGCGGGGGAGACCATAGCCCCCCCGGCATGTGAGGGTATCTGCCCTCCCAGATCACTGTTTTTGGGCGTCTGCTATTGTGCGGTCCTCACGGCGAGTATGGTTCTTCTTCCCCGGCCGGAGAGGTTCTCCCGGTCCGATGGTTCACCCGATCGGGACGAAATCGAGTGCCTTGTTGGTCATCCGGATGGACTCTTCTGGATCCTTCACCGTCCCCATCATGGCCCGGATGCAGTCGATGTTCTCGGGGACGACGTCGGCCTCCTGGTGGATGGCCTGGAAGCAGTAGAACTCTTTTCCGTCGAGGACCGAGACCGATTCTTCGAATATGCCGTTCTCCCAGAGATCGGTCCTGGGCCTCCCGAGGTCCTGGGTGTACTCCCGGAGCTGGGCGTTGCTCTTGATCCCGGTGGCCTTGCGGACGATCCCGATGCGATTGTGCTTCTCGAATACCGCCATGACCTCGTCGCGGGTGGTCTTGCGCTTTAAGTCCATCTGTATCGAGTGCATGTGCATGAACGTCGTCGGGACGATCATGGCGAGGGTGACGATGTTGATGTGCGGAAGAACGGTCAGGACGTCGGGGCCGTGGTGGCTCGGTATGGTGGTGGGGTTCAGGACGATGGCGTCGACCGGCCCCCGCTTGACATCGCCCGGGTCCGCTCCGCGCCTGATCATCACCGCCCTGACCCGCTCTACGCCGAAAGCCTGGTCCAGGGCGTGGATGAGCCGGACGAGCCCGGTGGTGTTGCATGAGACGACCCGGGCGAACTGTTTACCTGTAGCCTCTTTGTAGTTTGCGTGAGCGTTGAAGGAGAACCCGGCGACATCGTGCCCCTCGCCGCCCTGGTAGACCGCTTTCTTCCCGAGGCGTTCATAGAGCGGCCTGTTCTTCGCTCCGACGCCGCCCGGGGTGGCGTCTATGATGATATCGGCGCCCTTCACCATCGCTTCCACGTCGCCCGCGACCTCGATGCCGGCCTTCTCAAACTCGGGTTTCTTTGCGAGATCGGCTATGTAGAGGGGATACCCGCGTTTCCCTGCAATGTACGCCTCGGCGGAGACACTCGTCTTAGAGACCCCTATAACCTCCATATCGGGCTGTGCGGCGACCGCATCGGCGACCCGTTTGCCGATGGTGCCGTAGCCGTTGATTGCAACTTTGATCATGTATGTTGGAATACAGAACAAAAATTAATAAAGGTTCCTGATTCGCAGGTGCGCGGGGTGCTGTCCACCGTGATGATGAACGGATATCTGTGAGATCCTGGTATCTGGATTGTGCTGTTTAGCGCCGGCGACGGGGATCTCATGGGTATATCCGGAGGCTGGTACGGGCCGATGCACTGAATGACTCCCGGGCACTCCGGTTGAGGTAGCGCCGCTATCCTTCCTCTTTGTGGCTGTGCCGGGTTATCGGAGATACCAGAAGCGCTACTGCGGGTCTTCCGTCTGGTGGGGGTGGCCGGGCCTCCCCCCTCGCGCCGGGCGGAAATGCCAGGGATTTATGTGCCGGCGGCGTACCCTGTATGAGCCTATGGACACCATCGAACTCGTCTCGTTAACCCAGGGAGCGCTTGCGATCATGAACCCGACAACGCCGGAGAAGGTGCTTGCCGCCGGCCGGGCGGCGGGGCTCTGTGCGGGTACCCATGTCGTGGAAGTCGGGTGCGGAAACGGGACGATACTCGCGCTCTGGGGGCAGGAGTACGGTATATCCGGCGTCGGTATTGAGTTTCGGCCGGATGCATGCCGGCGGGCGGGACAGGCTTTTCTGGAGGCGGGAGTCGGGGACCGGATCGCGGTCCGGTGCATGGATGCCCGGGAGTATGTCCCTGAAAGGTTGTTTGACTGCGCCGCCTCGATCGGCGCCTCCCACATCTACGGCGGTTTTTTGGCGACGCTCGACGCCCTCGCGGGGCTCGTCACCGATGAGGGGACGATCATCATAGGCGACCGTTACTGGCGGTCCGACCGTGTCCCGCCTGATTTCGCCCGCGAGTGGCCCGATGTCCTGACCGGGTATGAGATCCTCAGCACCGCGCGGGGTGCCGGGTTCGATGTCGCCGCCGTCATTCGGTCGAGCGAGAGTGACTGGGACCGCTATGAGTCCGGGATATGGCAGGCGCTCCTCTCCTGGCTCGGCGAGAACCCCGACCACCCCGATCGGGAGTTCATCATCGACTACTTCCACCGCATCCAGGATGAGTACTTCGGCTACGGCCGCGAGTACATGGACTGGGCGATGTTTGTCCTGGTGCCCGGGTACTGGTAGGCGGTGCCACACAACAGGTGAGGGTGTGGAATCACCCCGGCACACCTGTACCGCCGGCGATTGTCCTTATCTTTTGACTGATGCTGCTACACCGTATCGATATCCCTCGTGACGACGACGCGCCACTCCGCGGTGTCGATGCCGGCGGTGCCCCATACCGCTTCTTTGGTCACGGTCCGCTCCCAGTCCCTGTCCCAGAACGAGTACTCGAGTGACCCGGAGGGCTCAGCGGCGATGCGGGAGAACACTTCCTGGAGCTCTGGAGACTGGTATACCGGGTCTGAGAAGAGGTTTCGCCCGATCTCCCCGGGGGTTGTGTCGTAGATGACCATCCCATCGGTCTGCGTCACCCAGATGTCGTATGGGGTGCCGCGCATCAGGGGCGTCACCACCGGATCGATGAAGGCATCGGGGGGGTAGGCGGTACTCACAAACCCCATGTACTCCCCTCCATCCTCAAAGATCGGGTAGCTCTGGGCAACCCCGGCGTAGCCCTCTGCGAGAGGGAAGACCTCGCTTACGAGCGGTATCTGCTCCCGGACCGACCTCTCTGTCTCCAGGTGAGATGATATGTCGCTTCCAATCGTCCCGGCGTAGTCCTCGGGCACGGCCATGGTCACGATGCCCTCTTTCGTCACCACAAGGGTCGACTCCGTGTAGGGGTGGTTCAGCATCGCCTGCCGCACCGCCTCCTCCCCTTCGGCGCTGGCAAGCCCGGTCTCGCCGAGAACCCGGGCACTCTCGCCGATAGAGAGACGTATCGCCCCCAGTTCACTGTTTATGCCGGTGATGGTCTCCTGGAGGATCGACTCCCCGCCCCCGTCATCCGGGGGAGGCGGGATCTCTTCTGTGCAGCCGGCCACAAGCACCACGGCGGTGATGAGGAGGGCGGCGATGATCACACGTATACGCATAATTGAGGGTGGATAGAACCTGTACTAATATCTGCCGGTTTAACAGAGACTGACAGGGAAATAGGGCTTGATAACAGGATTTTGTCCGTATCTCTCGATGATAAAGAGTTTTCCTGGCATCCACGCCTGACCCCCGGAGTCGCGCCGGCCCCGGCCCGGGGTGATGAGGCTCTCGCATTCGCCGGGTGCGGGCGTTCTCCATCCTCCGTCCGGATACACGGGCGGAGATATCGGCGTCTGCGTGGGTTTATCTTGCGGGGTTTATGTGAGCAGGTCCGGAGCGGGCATATCTCTTCCAGTAGTGACCATGCCATACCCGGGGATGTGAGGGCACGCCTCGCGCCCCTCCTGAGGTGGGGCCTCCAGCCGGCAGCAGGCAACGTTTTGTTCCTCGTACCCGTCCATATGTCACGTTTGTTTCACCAGTGGATGCATTGCCACGGGATCTATCCAGGATGTTTTGGGTTATTCAAAAGTATTTCGGTGAAATACGCTGGAAATGGCGTCCGACAGCCGAAACAAAATAGGATGACATAAATATTGCATGCATCATCTTATGATTGGGGAACTATTACCCCGGTGACATGAGAGAACTGTAGATGCGAGTGGAGCGCATCCCGGAGGGATCAGCTCACACTCGCTCAATCGTGTGCGGACTCCACCGCGCTCGGGTGGCCGGGTGGTGGGTATCCACCCCCCGTACCACCTTTCTGTATCACGCTCTTCTTCGCTCCACCACCCGAAGGGAGGATACCCTGGTCCTGTGTGATCGCTGTATCCCTGGCGTAGCAGTTCTGGTAGCAGGCGATCGCCGGGTTTTTTGTTTACCCGAAACTTTCCTCCCGGTTACATGACCGGGGATCCTGCATAGAAGATCGGGGGGGTCACGCCATATACAGCGCCTGGATGGCGACGACCTCGCTGCTATCCTTTGCTCGCGCATACTCCTTGAGAGGCTCGGCGTTTACTTCGAGGAACCGGAGCCCCCACCCGAACGGGGCGAGTATGCTCCGGGCCTGTTCCTTCTCCCCGAGTATGTAGAGCGTCGCAGCCATCGCCTCGACCGACGTCAGCCGGAACGGCCGGCCGAAGTTCACCGGGTTTGCGGCCACGAGGAACGGGAGCGCCCGGCGGTTGCGCCAGCGCGAGACGGCCCCGGTATCGAGCACCTCCCAGGAGCAGTCGAGCGCCGTTATCGAGGGGAGGTGCCGGTCGGCGGGAGAGACTGCCTGCTCTGCGGTCGGGTCGAGGAGGAGGGTCGAGCGGGGGATCTTTGCGATGGATGTGATGATGGTGGCAAATCCGCGCTGCCCGAGCTTTTTTGCCGTGCATTTCCGGGGGTCGCAGGTGTTGTCCCGGTAAGCGTAGAGCGGTATCATCTGTCTTGTTATGGTACGCCGCCCAGGTACTAATCAATGTACGTGCTCGTCGCTCCCTGTATCAGAGATCCTGCATACCGCGCCCGCGGTATAACGACTGACGAGGATATCACCTACTTCCGCCGGGCAATCGAACGCTGCCACCGCTTCTCCATCGATGTCGTCCCGCTCCCCTGCCCGGAGACGATCTACCTCGGGGCTGACCGGCCGCCGACCTCGTTCATCGAACGACTCGCGACCCTCGAGTTTGCGGCGCTCCTCGACCGGTTTGAGGCGGAGGTCCGCGCCACGATACGGGAGCGCGGCGATATGCCGCTTGCGATCATCGGGGTGGACTCGTCTCCGGTCTGCGGGGTGAATATGACGTATTACTCGCCCGAGAAGGAGCCCGGACGCGGGGCGTTCCTCGCCCGGTTCCCGGAGATCCCCGCGGTTGACGTGAAGGATTTCGCCCGGTACCGTGTCTACCTCGCCGGCCCGCTCTTCTCCGAGGGAGAGAGAGCTTACAACCTCACCCTCCACGACCTCCTCGAAGAGCACCTCTTCGATGTCTACCTCCCGCAGGACGTGGGGGACACGAGCAACACCCGGGACCGCGATGAGCATGCAGCTATATTTGCGCAGCACATCCAGGCGCTCCAGGATGCCGATATCGTTGTGGCGGTCATCGATGGCGCTGATGCGGATTCAGGGACATCCTGGGAGATGGGGTACGCCTACGCTCTCGGGAAGCGGGTCGTCGCCCTCAGGACGGATTTCCGGATCGCCGGCCACCACGAGAGGGTCAACCTGATGCTCGAGGAGTCCGCGGCGGTGGTCACGGCAAAGGAGGAGCTCCCCCGTGTGCTCGGGTCGCTTCTCTGAGGGATGGGGGGGGGAAAGCATGTCAGTGCAGGAGGTGGTTCAATGCCTGCCGGAGGGAATATTCCGGTATCAAAGGAGACCTATAACCAGATCCAGGATCTCCGGCGCCCGGGAGAGTCGCTTGATGATTGTGCTCGCGAGGATCGTTGAGATGGTGAGGAAGCAGCGGCTCGCGGATGAGGTCGTGGAGATCATGGCCCGCGGCGAGTTTGTGGGGCTGTGATGTTCCAGCCCGGCGGGAGGGGTGGTAGTGCCGCCTGGAGATGGGGATCTGGCTGCTGAAGTGCCTCTGCCGGCCCATGTGATCAGGGGCGCCGAGGAGTTCTCTGTGTGGGAGGCCGGCCGCCCTGATACCATCCCCCTCTGGGTCTCGCCGTAACCAGACTTACGCCCTGCACTGGTTCTTTATGAGTATGGCTACCCGGACACGCCTTCCCGCAGAAATACGCCCGAGCGTTCATGAGGGAGTTATAGAAACCGTTATCTTTATCTTTGACAATTCTAAAACTAGCGGAATACGATAATAATCCAGTGGAGGTCTCCTGGGTGGGTCTGCAGCTAACTGATGATGAAATTGATGCATTACTTAAGGAGGTCAAGCAAGTACCGAGGGATTTCCACAAAAAAATCCGCCTAAAAGAAAAGAGAGGGCATAAAGAATTCGAGATCAACATAGCTGGTGCAGATCAATCCCGTTTCAGGATAATATTCAGACAAAGTAAGTTCAACCCTCTGGACTTTTCCGTGATCCTTGGCTATATCATTCCAAACACAAACCAGGTGTTCCGACTACGTCGGTATAATGGAAAGAGCCATGAACATACAAACAAGATCGAGCAGGAGAAGTTTTATGGTTTCCACATTCATACTGCAACAGAGCGCTATCAGATTGCAGACTGGGATGAGGACGGGTATGCGGAACAAACGGACCGGTACTCAGAACATCACGGAGCGCTCGAGTGTATGCTCAAGGATTGTGGATTTGCAGGTTTATCTGCGGATAAGGCGTTTCTTACGGGCTGGTGAGTATGAGAATGACAATCGAGGCGATCAAGGAGAAGTTCCGGGTAACGGTCTGCAGCCAGATAAATCTCCGTCAGGAGGGCATTGACCGGTACCGGGTCTTCACGCCGTTTGTCTTTGACGATGGAGATAACCTTGCAATCATCCTGAAATTCGTGGATGATACCTGGATACTGACAGACGAGGGGCATACTCTCATGCACCTGACCTACTCGATTGAGGCAAGGGAGTTAGAGCGCGGAACCCGCCAGAAGGTGATTACGAGCGTGCTATCCCGGTTTGGGCTGGAGGACAATCATGGTGAGCTTACCATCCGTATTGTTGGTGACCAGTTTGGGGATGCCCTCTGGAACTTCGTCCAGGCGCTGATCAACATATCGGATCTCACGTATCTATCGAGGACGCGGGTCTATTCAACGTTCATAGAGGATCTCCATGCGCTCATTGAGGAGACTGTTCCGGAGGGGCGCAGGGGTTTTGACTGGCACGACCCCGAGCATGACCCGGATGGGAAGTACATCGTTGACTGCAGGATCAACGGCATGCAGAGACCGGTCTACATCTTCGCTCTCCCTAACGATGATCGGGTCCGCGACGCGACCATAAGCATCCTGCAGTTCGAGAGGTGGGGCCAGTCTTTCGCCTCGGTCGGCATTTTCGAGAACCAGGAGGAGGTCAACCGTAAGGCCCTTGCACGGTTCAGTGATGTTTGCGACAGGCAGTTCTCAAACCTGCCCGCGAATAGAGACCGGATTGCACAGATCATCAGGGGTGTGATCGGGGGTGCATCGCCCGGAGACTCATCTCCCCTCTGAAGCCGGAGGGGCCGGTATTTGGATACCGGTTTCGCCTTTACGCCCCCGGTGCTCCCCTGCCGGGTCAGGTGAACCTTCGCGATCGCCCCCGGTTTGAACTATTAGGAATTTCCTAATAGTTGCCTCGCGGGTCAATCTGCCGCTCTCATAGATATTCCCCGGTGCTCGTTTATCGGTGATTGCACGGATATCTACACGTTGTGGTTTTGCAGGGGTGCGTTCAGCGAGCGAGAGGGGGAAGCGGTAGAGGTTGCTCCTGGCGATAGGGTCCGATGCCAGTGCTCCGGACAATGATTACGCTGCAAAAGATCCTATTTAGAATTTGCTCCTGTTATAATCGGTATTTATCTAATGCAGGATTTTAAGAGCGTTTTATCCCGGCCGGCACGCGAGGGGTCGCCGGTGCCTATGGAGGTATAACCCTCGCGGTTCTATTGATGGGCGACCCCGGCGGCCGGCGCTCATCGTTCATCCATCGTTCATCCATCGTTCATCCGGTCACACTCGATAAGGGTGCCTACCTGGTTCTCGGCCCAGATCGGCCTCTATATTACTGGAACGCTCTGGAAATATTCACGCATTATGGTGATTTCTTTCGCAGGATATATCGCGTCTCCCTCCTTGACGGACCCACCTGCTCAAGGACACCAAGATCAACCAGAGCCTTGAGATCCCTGAAAGCCGTTGCTGCCGAGACGCCGGTGAGTGATTGGTAGATACCGCTCGTGATGCTCCCCTCGACTTTGATCCGCTCCACCGCAAAGATCTGCCGTTCATTCAATCCCATCTTCTGGAGAGAACTCTCGCTCAACATATCCATCCGCATCGTCAGGGTAAACCCGAGCGGGGTGCTGGAGAGCGAGGGCGCCGGCCTTACATCACCACCGGCCCCGCATGAGGATCGATGGGGCTCACCGCACCCCTGCCTTTGCGTTCCACTCCCGCACCAGCCGGGCATAGCAACCCTCGCAGATCCCCGCCTGCGCCTCCTGCGACCGATACACAGTCTTCCCCTTCCCGCAGATGTCGCACCGGCCGAGGTCCACCCGCACCCGGGAGAACGTCCGGTGGTCGAGCACCCCCGGGAGTGACTCTTGCACCATCGATCCCCTGTTTTATACTACTTCGCACCACTCTACACCAGGTGGTGCCAGTGAACGGCCGGCTTAATGGGTCTCGATCGGCGTTTCGGCCCTTATTAGCTGCACTTCAGGATCGCTTACACCATTCTGGTTTTCACACACACAGAGACTCACTCACCCCCCCGAACCGGTGCCGGTGACTGTGTGGGTATTCTGGTGTAATTTAGTACTTAGAGAGAGATGCTTCTCTCTATCTGTACAGGTACTGGTAGAATCAACGCTGTCCCGGGCAGTTTTATCTTTGCAACAGGAGGTGCAAAGATGTACGAAACCTGTCGCAAAGGTGCAAACGTCAGGACCACCGCCCCGGTCCTGATCCCCACCCTCACGCCTGTCATTCATCGGTCTCCTGAGCAATAAACACTTCACGGGAACCATATTCAACCGCGCCACCGGGCTACTTCGCGCTTTACGGTAGAATAACTCAGTGAGTAGCCGGATGTGAGAAGATCGTAAAACCGGCGTTCGTCCCGGTTGCCGATGCTCATCAGGAATACGTAGTGAGACCAGCTGATGGGCGAACCGGGGGGTGAATTGCGCAGACACTGTCTGCGCAATTGGTTGCGCAACGGAAGCAGCCGCATCGGACACCCCGGACGCTGCCCGGGGAGTTGTTTCGCAGTATTCAAGGTAGAAGCGAGAGTTCCTGTGGTCTGTTTCCCATACCCTGTCTTCGGATCTTCGCCTAAATCGGCAATTACATGTGCCTAATTCATGCGGGAGTTTAGGATTCAAGCATGTCCAGGTATTCCAGCACCCTGAAGCATACATTGCGTAGAGAGGTTGCGCCCACATTGCCTATGCGCAAGGTCCGAGGGGAGATGCATCGGACCATGGACATCACCTCTCGATCGCAGTTTGCGGTTCAAGATAATTACTGATTATCTCCACCAAATAATGGATCTGCCGCCAAAATTCGCTTAAATTCACCGAGAAGATATAGAGAAACATTATAGTCAATACAATGAGGGCAGCAGGTAGCGATGAATTGATCCGAGTGAGTACTACATCCAGAAAATGATTTGCAAAACCTTACGTCAAAATTTTCAAAGCAATTCCCAAAGGCACGGTGAGGTAATCTGGACAGCATATCTGGAAAGTAATTGATAAGAGAAAGCGCCATTACACGTAACTGGAAATTTTCAGGATCATATTTGAACCTGAATTGCATCCTATCCACTTCGTAAACCTCTGGATCGTACCAGGAAAATTCATTTAAAATAAGAGCAGGCTCCAGAATATTAACAGTAAATGCCTTTTTAGAATTTATCAGCAACTTATCCTCTTTTATGTTAAATTCCCCGGAATAGAATGATTGAATGATGGATTGAACATCACGTAGTATATCGGATCCTGTTGGTCTCACACTAAATATCTCATAAGGGTGCTCCCCGTCAATTGGCTCCATCCTGTTATGATACACACAGAGCAGTCGGTTGTGTTCTTCTCGATAATCTTCCAGGTTAGTAACTACCCTCAGTGACTTGAATTGAATCGAGGGGAAATCTTCGATTAATCTATCCAACCCCTCTTTTCTGGCCAGATATGCGTAAACTTTAGAGATACGTAGCCCCGGTGAATATTTTTTGAGGGCGGAGAGTGTAGTATTTACCTCATTCCCCTCACCAATCGCATCAGTGACCAGTACATTTTCTTTATCAAGAACATCTTTAGAGCGATGACGGATACGGATAATTTTAGAGTTACTTAGTAATTTAACTGAATTTAATCCTCCCGCGCTTCCAGGTAGGCCAAAATACGGACGGAATAAATTAAAACCCTTTCTTTCTAAGACATAGATATTCGGATGCCCCGATATAATTTCTCTGAGAGCAAATTCCTTCAACTGATCTTCGAGAATGCCAGCAATCTCAACCGGATCCCTATCGAGAGGTTTTAAAAACTCTGACTCAATATTTATCGTTGAACGATCGAACATTCCCGAATTACCTCAAAACTATCGAGAAAGTATCAATTTGGCAGCATTTAAATCTCATGATTTCATATAAGAGGATCAATTTTTGGGTATGAATCCCAAAAATTAAATATCCTACAGATATAATGATCCTGTCTCGCAAACTATGGATGTTAGGGTCAAACAAAAAGAAATATATAATATTACATTAAATGTCACCATGTCTTAGAGAAGGAGAGAGGAGTTATGGGTGCTGAGGTGAAGAATCCCCTATCAAACGAGTTCAAAGTGGCGGCGGAGATCTATCACTGTCAGGATAACGATGAAATCGTGTGGTATGGAAAATTGGTCGATAGATTGACTGGAAAAGTCAGTAAAAACACGATATCAAACGCCATAGACACTCTATTTGACTGGGGAATCATAAAAGCAGAGTACGGGGAGACTGAAAAAGGAAGGGCTGGAAGACTCCTGATGATAAGTAACGAGGCCAGGCCTTTGATCAAAGAATTATATGAAAAATACTGGAAACCGGTAAATTACCCCTGAAGCTACGAATCAGAGCAATATGTTCCCCTACAATCCGATATATACAGGAATCTCAGAGATCCAATCAGATTCGCTCAAGATGGTCGCAATATATGCTGAACAATTTTTAAGGTTCATGCCGCGCAACATCAAAAATTTTCCATCTCATGGACTGGACCACTCGATAAACATCATTAAATTGACAGACTGTTTTATCGAGAACTGGGGCATCTCAGTGACGGAGGATGAGAAATACTTACTATATCTCGCCGCATGGCTTCATGATATAGGGTGTATCAGCGATAGAGAACACCATAACGAGGTGTCATTCAAGATACTCGCCCGGGATGAGGGGGCATGTAATAGCATCAATTATGTTAATCCCAGCGCGCTGGTGCAATTAAAATATATAATCAACTCACATTCCTCATCTTATAACATTGACGACGTTCCCGAGACCATAAATGGCGTCCGATTGAAATTAATTTGCTCTGTTTTCAGGTTACTCGACGCCTGCGAGATCTGTTGCACTAAATGCCCCAGAGCTGTATTTGAAGAGATCGCTCCGACATTGGAGGATGATCTGATCGCACGCTCGTACTGGGATGGCCATATGAGAATACAGTCTGTGGTGTACAAGGATCCTGATATATTCATACTGACGAGAGACCCCAATCAGAATAGCGAAAATATCATAGACAGATTAAGAAAAGAGATTGACTCCATTAAGCCAATATTCCAGGAGAATGGATTACACATTCCAAATGTAGTCGTGATGGATGATTCACTTAATTGATGCCGCGCCGGTATGGTATCGAACGCCAGATGGAAGCATGTTGGCTTCATCCGGCCGGGCCTACCCCAATAATCACCAATCCTACCGTAGAAACCAGGAATAGAGAAAAACCCTCTCACATCAGCCTGGACTGAGTTCCCTCCTTCTCCGCCCGCACCCTCTCAAGCAAAACCGTCGCCGGCTCATACTCCCGCCCCTCCCGCCGGCATGCAGCGGGAGATCCCTCTCCTCCGGGGAGCAATTGGAGGGCATAAGTTGATGGATTGAACACCTCAGAATATCAATGCATCCGCTTACCCAGATCCGGCAGAACCTTCGCACCATCTGGGAACGCTACGGCGTGGCCCGCATCGGCATATTTGGTTCTCTGGTGCGGGGCAAGGCCACCGAGGCGAGTGATATCGATATCCTGGTGGAGTTTCGGGATGGGGAGGAGACCTTTGATCACTTGATGGATCTCAAGTTCTACCTTGAGGATCTCCTGGGACGAAAGGCGGATCTCGTCATCATCGATACTTTGAAGCCCCGGATTCGAGGGGCTATCCTTGATGAGGTCGTCTATGCCTAGATCTTCTGTCCGGTGTCCGGGGCTCGCCGGCCTGATATCCTGGTGGGCGGAGAGGGTAGTGGACCTGAAATGGCGGCATCGTGGTTTTTTCGTACATCCTGGGTAAAAGAATGTGACAGGAATGTGAATGTCACATTTCGTGTCACAATACCCTGCGATCGAGGTCCGGGCCGGGGGAGCCTGAGACGCCCCTTCCTCACTCCATCTCAAACTCTGCAGGCTCAAACCCGAGGAGGGCACTATTCTCCCGGACGGCCCGCTTCAGGTTCTCGTCAAATCCTCTCGGATCCTCCGCGCTGATCTCGATCTTGATCGTGACGGCGATACCCGAGCGTGATGTGAACTGCGCAACCACCTCATCCACGATCTTGTTGAACTCCATCTTTGCCAATATCGGGTCGACTGAAGCACACCCGTAAAATCGGGTCTTTGTGGGCGCGGTCCCCATCGATTTCGGGGCCGGCCGATCTACCGCGACGGCACCACCCTCACGGGCCTCGCCGCCGCCGAACGGTGCTTCAACCGGATAAGGAGACGTATCCGGCGGCCGTATGCTCTCCTCATACGCCTCAGCGGTAGCAGGTTCGATCAGGAGAAGGGAGTCATCGATGATGATTGATCGCTTGTCTTTCCCGAAGGTGAAATCGATGTACTTCTCGTCATCTTTCCCGGCGGCGAGCCCGAAGTAGTCCTTCGTCCCTGCCCCAGCCTCGATCGTCCGCTTCAGGACATCCTTATCCCGGAGGCGGGGGAGGTAGAGGTAGCGGCAGGTGCTATCCCAGAACTCGCCGGCCTTCATCTCAGCAGTATCTTCCGTCCAGAACCAGCGTCTGAGCTGATTAACAAGGTGGATCGGCGACCATTCGGCGATCAAGGCTTCATTTTCCTTTAAGACGCGCCCGATATCTTCGATCGGCCGTTCAGCACCGGGGTTGATGCTGTAGTCCTCCCACATGATGTCAGGCGAGACCCGGTCGCCGTCGAGCTCTTGTACCGGTACAAGCAACCAACGATAAGTCTCCCGGATCGTCCTTGTGACTGTCCGGCGGGCGGTATCAAGGCTGGCCTTTGCGTTCTTCGCCATCAGGTTGTCAAGAACGATCCGGTTGTCGCTGTAGTCTGAGACGATCGAACTCCACGCGAGCATCGAACGGACATGATCGGTGAGGAGAGGAGCGTTTCCAGCATCTGCGGCGAGGAAGATAAGGCGGTTCTGCCGGTGCCGGGGTTGATCGCCACGGTTTTTGAGGTAGCTGGCGGCACAGACCGCTGCCATTGAGACGCCGTTCCTCGCATGCAGTGCATCAGGCGGGAGGACGATGAGACGGAGGGCGGAGTCGTCAGGGACATCACTGTCCGGGGTGAAGATATGGATGCCGTCAAAGATCCCTCTTGAGATGGTCTTTCGCACCTCATCTGCTATTGTGGGGATGACGTCCTCCTTTCCATCAAAGCGTTTTTTCCGTTCCTCCATCTCACGCCGGAGGTTTGGACGGGTGTCGAACCAGTAGCGGTTTTCGGCGCTGTTGAGGTAGTAGAGACGGTCGGAGAGGCGGCGGAGGGCATCCCGGTAGATGCTCGTCTGCTGGCCGGGCTGGACACTTCCGAGGAGGATGCGTTCCTGCTCGATCCCCTGCATCATGCGATTGGGCGAACTCGGTGCGCTGCCGAGGAAGACCGTCCTCGCCACCCGGCGGCAGGCCTGGACGCTCCCAAACCGTGTATCGCGGCTCTCGATCCCGGTCGCCTCCGCACGTTCACCGTCGATGTCGCGCTCGACGACCGGATCCCAGCCCGGTGGAAGGTAGTAGATCATCTCGTTTCGGGTGTCACCGTCGTAGAGGGGCAGGCTGCCGGGCATGATCAGGAGGTCGTTGTTGCCATCTTTCCAGAGGCGGTGGATGACCTTCGCCATCAGTTTCAGGACGCCACGGGTGCGCTGGAAGTTCTCGAGTGATGACCAGTCTTCGTAGAGGCGGTCGAAGATCTCGGGGTGGATGGGATAGGCCTTGATGAGCCGGTTGTAGTAACGGCTTTCCTGGGTTTCCCGTGGAAATTCCGGTCCGGTAGTGATGTAGAGATCGGCAAACGACCGGCAGACTCTCTCAACGGCAGCGGTGTCGGTGATATCGGCAAAAAGCCGTCTTCGTACGATCTCGAAGGCTTCTTCGGCAGCGACGGGTTTCCAGAGTGCCTGGACGCGGGCGAAGTAGTGTTCGAGGGTGTTGAGGGTGGCGACCCCCCGGCCGAGTCCTGCTTCCTGGTCGGATTCGGGGAGGGAAGCGAGGAGTACGGCAGTCGGGGCCGCTTTTATGGCCTCGGTGAGGGTCTGCATGAACGTTATGTTGGATCCGTAAGTCCCGCCGGCGAGCTTTGTCTTCTCGTCGAACTGCCGGAGGTATGCGACGAGCTCATCCATCAGGATGACGCAGGGCGAGTACCTGTTAAGGAGACGGGCGAGCGTCTCCTTGCCCGGGGAGGTTCCGGACTCATCAGCCTCCCGGATCTCTGCATAGGCTTCTTCACCGCCGAGTTGCCAGGCAAGATCACCCCACATGGTGTGGATCGTAACGCTCCCTCTTTTTTCGGGCATGTTTGGGGAGAGCTTGGTGCCGTCAAGGACGACGATCCGGGCTTTTGGGAGGTCGATGATGCCGGCCGCATCAAGGATCGAGGGGATTCCCTGCAGGTCAGCGGCCGGGACGTTGCCACGGGCGATATGGTAGACGGCGAGCAGGGTGTGGGTTTTTCCGCCGCCAAACGCAGTCTGGAGCTGGATGACGGGGTCACCGCCCTGCCCGGTGATCCGCTTTACCACGGAATCGAGGAGGAGGCGCATTCCTTCGGTGATGTAGGTGCGCTGGAAGAAGAGCACGGGGTCGCCATACTCGGGACTTGCTGTGCCGGCATGGACGCGGGAGAGGTCAGCCGCGAACTCCGCCTGCTGGAAGGTGCCTTTCAGGACGTCTTCGTGCGGAACAGCGATCTCCCGCCAGGGTCTTAATGATGTCATGGTCTTATGCCTTCTGAATTATGTGACTAAATTTGTCGAAGATGAGCTTCTTTCGCTCTTCGATGAACGCCTCGTAGTTATCCAGTTTCCAGAGCTCGGGGTTCTTCGGGATCAAGTGCATATCGAGGTAGGTTTCATCCTTGTCTGCAAACCATCTATCCGGTGGGGTGTCTCGCTTTCCGGAAAATCCGTTCTCCTCTGCGGTGAGGAGCATGAGATTGGCGATCTGGTCCCGGTCTTCTTGATAGTATTTCAGGAGATTTTTCGTCCCGGTCTCCGGATTGACCCGCTTCACGGTTCTCAGGAGTGACTGGGGGAAGATGTGATCAGCCTGTGGGAGGTTGTCTTCGTACGCTGGTATGTAGTTGAAGTCTCTATACCAGAGGTTGAAGATGAGATGGATCTGCTTTGATCTGTAGTACTGCCCGAGAATAGTGCTCTCTGTCAATTCCAGGCTACGACCATCTTCTCGTATGATGCCGAAGATCTCATTCACGTTGAATTCTTCAGAAGAGCTGATCGCCTTCACACACCGGTCGATAACGTTGTCTGGTGTACCGCTGAACGCCCCGCTGAGGAGAGTCCGGAGAAGGTAGTCATCGAGTTTCTGTATCGACCTCCATTTTTCGGGGAAGTGGTAGCGGAAGTAAATAACTGGTATGAGGACGAGGTAGGACGGCATTGCCCGATCTGTGCGGATGAAGGTCTTACTGTAGAGGTAATCTCTCACGTCGCGGATGGCGGCAGAGATTCCCTCCCATTTATCGATGAGTTCCTGTCGGATGCGCTCGTCACGGAATTTTTTGACCTCGTATGCGGCTCCTTTATCGAGGAGCGTGAGGCAGGTCTTCAGAACGAAGTCGCGTGTGAAGTCGTAGCCGACACGGTTGAGGTCGTCGAGCAGTTCATCCATCCTCTCATCCGCATCCTCCCACGATGATGTCAGGAGGGAGAAGAGGAGATCGGATTTCCCGAGGCGTGTCCCGCCTGAGTTTGCGCGGATGAAGATCTCGACGACATCATCCTCATTGTAGATGTTGGGGTTGTCAACGCTGTCGAGTTCCTGATAGATAAGCAGATCTTTGCTGGAAAACTGCTGCCAGATACGTGACACATTATCTTCAATCCGCAAATATTCATCGTCTGTCAGATCTCTGTCAGCGCTTGCCTGAATCGATCGTGCAATTCGATTGGGGGGTTCGTTACTAAAGACGATCTCTTTGAACTTGATCCACGGAAAGATGCCCTTTTTTGCATCTAAAAACTTGAATTTGTAGCGAATATCCTCTGGTGCAACGAGGTCGCCGCTGAGAACATCGAAGTAGAGTTCACGCCTCTCATAACTCCCCTTGAGGCCGATATAGAGACTCTGGAGTCGCTGTTGGCCATCGAGAACGAGGAGTTTGGTTCTGTCGTCTTCAGGTACGTAAAAGTCGGTGAGCCGGATGGTGTTTTTGTAGTTGTCGATGAACTTCCGGCGCCGGATACGCGATTTCGTGCGCCATACAAGGAGGGTGCTGATGGGGTACTCTCGCATAATGGAGTCAAAGAGCCGTTCGATCTGGTCTTCTCGCCAGACGAAGGGGCGCTGGATGTTCGGCAGCCAGAACCCGCCATCTTTCTCCTCGTTGTTGAGGTAACTGACCATCTTTCGGATGGTCTCTTTCTGGTTTTTCATACGTCATCGGCCTCCGTAGGAGGTGAGTGTTTTCTGTGGTGTTTTCTCGATCGCGGCGGGCGTCTGTGCCTCGACGGCCCCCCACGATGTGATCAGTTCGTTGTACGGGCGGGCATCCTCGGCCCGGCCTTTTCGCTCGCAGAGGGTGTAGAGGCGATAAGCGAGCTGCCGGATCGCTGC
>Ga0265293_10000711_pt1 | contig 76945 bp, 61 predicted proteins | sample Munlanlewell138R_FD_192505 | JGI IMG/M metagenome (GOLD analysis project Ga0265293, IMG submission 192505) | Leachate microbial communities from a municipal landfill in Southern Ontario, Canada - Leachate well 138R | ecosystem: Engineered > Solid waste > Landfill > Unclassified | place: Canada... | reverse complement strand
TTATCAAATAATTAAAGTCAAAAAAAATGAAAGTTATCGTTCTGAACTGTGGAAGTTCATCCATAAAATATCAGTTATTTGAAATGCCTTCAAAGAATGTGTTGGCCAAAGGTCTTGTCGATAAAATTGGACTGAAAGGTTCTGCCATCAAGCATAAACGTAGTGACGGCGTAGAGGCTAAGCTGGAAGGCGAAATTCTGGATCACCAGGCTGGAATTCAATATTTGCTTGGGATTTTGGTGAGCGAAAAATACGGAAGCATCAAAGATATTGAAGAAATTGATGCTGTTGGTCACCGCGTAGTGCATGCCGGCGAAAAATTTAGTGGCAGTGTTTACATCACTGAAGAGGTGATTGATGCACTTGAAGAATGCGTGGATTTGGCACCATTGCATAACCCGCCAAACCTTAAAGGGATTTATGCCATGAAAGAACTACTGCCCGAAGTGCCACAGGTTGGCGTGTTCGATACCGCTTTTCACCAAACCATGTCGCCGGAAGCTTACTTGTATGGCATTCCTTATTCGTTGTACGAGAAATATAAAATCCGTCGTTATGGCTTTCACGGCACAAGCCATAAATACGTTTCAAAAAGGGCTTGCGAAATTCTTGACCTGGATTACGAAAAACAGAAAATTGTTACCTGCCACCTCGGTAATGGCGCGTCAATGGCGGCTATCAAAGGAGGGAAATCAGTGGATACTTCCATGGGGATGACGCCTATCGAAGGCCTGATTATGGGCACGCGTTGCGGTGATTTAGACGTGGGAGCCTTACTTTATATTGCCGACAAAGAAGAAACCAGCATTCAGAATACCAGTACTTTGGTGAATAAATTCTCTGGCATGATAGGGATTTCTGGTGTTTCATCTGATATGCGCGATATTCAAGCTGCTGCCGATAAAGGCAACGAACGTGCTAAAGTGGCACTCGAAATGTATCAGTACCGTGTAAAAAAATATATTGGGGCCTACGCCGCCGCGATGGGTGGTGTTGATGTGATCGTTTTTGCCGGTGGAATCGGCGAAAATGATACCCTAACACGCACTAAATCATTGGAAGGCCTGGAATTTTTGGGCCTGGAAGTAGATCGCGAAAAGTCGCTCAACTCAAGGGCTAAAGAAGAAGTTATCAGTACGCCTGAATCACGGGTGAAGATTATTGTGGTGCCAACAGACGAAGAGCTGATGATTGCTGCCGACACCTACGAAATTGTTGAAAGCGTTATTGAAAAAAGCCGCTGAAACATAGTTCCAGCGGCTTTTTGGTGTTATCGGAATTTACCAACTCGTTAATGCGATACCCACCGAAAATGGATAAAGCTCCGGGCCTTTGTCTTTGATAAATAAACTCGTTAAAGAGTAGTTGGCATATAGGTTTACAATGCCCCAGCCTGCGCGAATACCTGCATCGAGCTTAAATGGATGCATATGGAAGCTGTTAAAATCTTTTACAATATTACGGTTTGAGTTGCCCGGACTTTGCAAACTCTGCGGCAATAATTTTCCTGTTTCAGGATCACGCAGGTTAAATGCTTTGTTGGCGTCGTTATAATAAATTTTGCTGTGGGTGCTGATGCGCCAGCCTGCCACAACACCGGCTGCAAAGTGCATCTTTTCTTTGGTTTTGGAGCTTTTTGTCTGCACTTCAAGAAACAACGGAAGCGTGAGGTAAAGATTGGTCAGCTTGCTTTTGCGCACTGAAACGCCTTCGATAAAATAACCCTGAAAGGCCGCCGAATCGCCCGTTATCATTACCGGTTTTGAAAAACGGTAGTTATTCCACGAAAGCCCAAGTCCGCTGAACATCCCAAAAGTACCGGCTTTGTTGAGTTTGATATTCTGCTCGTAGAAGTTGAGGTTTACATTGATGCTTTTTTCCATGCGTAAATCCAGGTAATCCTGACCTTTTGGATAGCTCATATTGAAATCTGGTGTTAAAAGACCGTTCAAACCTAATTCAAATCCAGCCCAGTGTCCATTGAAACGGTGTTTTTTTATACGTTTAATATTCACATTTCCGCGTTCGTCAACAATGATGGTGCGGTTGCCAACAATGATTTTAGTAGAATCATTTTCAACTACTTTCACCTTTATATTACCTAAGTTAACACTCACGGTGTCGCCACGGCGTGAGGAATATCCCTGATTTACGCGTACAACTTCCTCGTTTTTTTCCAATGAAGCCGGGATTTTGTCGTAGGTTACCCTTGCAACGCCGCTGGTATCGACGTAAAGCGCATCTTCTGCCCAAACTTTAGCATCGGAGGCACCACTTGCTTTTACGGTAGTTTTTTCGGTTTTTAGCTCTCCGGCAAATAGTTTGGCTGCACCGCTAAGGCTGGCTTTGTGGTTGGCAGCGTATCCTTTGAGCGTGAGCCTGGCTGCTCCTGAAAGACTCGTTATCAATTCATCTACATCAACATCGAAATCCAAAGAAGCTGACCCACTGGATTTTAATGAAATTTTATCACCCTTAAAACTTGTCGGGCTGCTAACACTCGAAGCGCCTGAGGCTTCAACGCTTTGTAGACTTATTGTGGTTACAGTAGCTTTTAGCACTGTTGACGACCGCACATGCAGTGTTGAAAGTGTTAAAACGCCGTTCTCTTCTTTCACAGTAATATGCTCGAAAAGGTTCTCGTCCGTTTCAACGAAAACGCCGGTCTCATCACTTTGAATCACACTAACCTGGAAATTCCCGCTGGCCTTGATGCTCGTAATTTCACCGGTTTCAAAAGTCCGTGTACTCACATTTCCATTGCCGATATATTGTGCAAAAGTGGCCAAAGGCATAGCAATAAATAAGACTAAAAAAAGTTTAATAAGTGTAAGAGGTGTTTTCATAACCTTGATTTTTATAGATTTCATTTTTTTAATTGTTTGTGCGTATGACGATCCTATTTAGCAGAAAGTTACAATTGCGTAGAAAAATTGTAAAAAAAGAGAAGTTTCACTAAAAAGGATTGACTTATTTAGGCGCACTTAAAAAGGATCAAAACATAAAATGCCATCCTATTTAGCCTGAATTATTCATCCGATTTAGGAAGCTAAAATTCACTTACATTTGCACTTCAAAAGACTTGCAGCATTGAAAAAAATCTATGCGTTTACTTTAAAATCTTATCTGGGGCCTTTTGTCCTTACCTTTTTTATTGCCCTGTTCATCCTGCTGATGCAGTTTCTGTGGAAATATATTGACGATTTGGTGGGTAAAGGCCTGGAAGCCGATGTGGTAGCGCAATTGTTATTTTATGCTTCCGCTACTTTTGTGCCTTTGGCTTTGCCGCTCGCCATCTTGCTTTCTTCCTTGATGACTTTTGGAAATCTGGGCGAACATTACGAACTTGTTGCTATGAAAGCTGCCGGCATTTCTATTTGGTCAATAATGCGTCCGCTGGTAGTTTTGTCAATAGGTATAAGCCTTACAGCGTTTTTATTCTCCAATTATGTACAACCTTTCGCCAATCTCAAATTCCAGTCCCTATTATATGATGTGCGCCAGCAAAAGCTCGCCTTTGATATTAGCGAAGGGGTTTTTTATCACGGTATCGAGAATTATGTGATTCGCATTAGCGAGAAAGACCGTGACGGGCGAACCATCCACGACGTAAAAATTTATGACCATAGCGACCGCCTCGGAAATATTAAAGTGACCACGGCAAAGTCTGGCTATATGGAACTTAGCCCAAATCAGGAATATATTATTTTCACGCTTTTTGATGGCTATTCTTATACCGATATCGTTTCGACGCGCAATTACCGTGAGAATCGCCCATTCGACCGCATGGCTTTTAAGGAAGAACGCATCCGTTTCGATCTGGCGGAATTTAACCTCAACCGCACCCAGGAAGAACTCTTCAAAAGCCATTATACGATGTTAAATGTGCGGCAGCTCGATTTTTTTATCGATTCGCTCGAAAGCCGTTTTGATGACCGAAAAGAACGCTACAAAGAAAATTTTAACCGCCGTTTTCAAAACCTGACTACCATTGATACTACTGTAAGAATTGTTAAAAAGATGGAGCAGACTGCAAACAACTCAAAGGCTGAAACAGTTTCCGTAGATTCGGTTTTGTTACTCAAGTGGCCGCTGCTGTCAAATTTCAAAACAGAGGAGCAGCATAATATTGTTGAAATGGCGATGAATGCCACACGATCCACACGCGACAACGTGATCTTTAACAAGAACGATTTCAGTTATCAGCAGGAGAATATCCGTAAACATGAGCTGGCTTGGCACAAAAAATTCACGCTTAGCATTGCCTGTCTGATACTCTTTTTTATTGGTGCACCAATGGGTGCTATCATCCGAAAAGGCGGGCTGGGCTTGCCGGTGGTGATTTCTGTTTTCTTCTTTGTGATTTACCACATCACCAGCATCACCGGCGAAAAAGCAGCTAAAGTTGGTGACCTTGATATGATTACCGGCGTTTGGCTCTCGTCAATTATTTTATTCCCTATAGGGCTATTCCTCACTTTTAAAGCCACAACTGATGCAGCACTGCTTGATGTCGATAGCTGGCGCAAAAGGTGGCGCAAATTATTTGGCAAATCACCAGAATCCAAAGCGGTATGAGAATCCTGTTTTTATGCAATAAATCTCCTTATCCGGCCAGGGAAGGAGGCCCAATCGCTATGAAAAGCCTTATCGATGGCTTGCTGGCTGCAGGTCATCAGGTGAAAGTGCTTGCCGTAAATAGCGAAAAATACCAGGTAAACCCGGATGAAATTCCTGAAGAGTTTCGTCAGCAAACAGCCATTGAACTGGTTGACCTGGATTTGAAAATCACACCATTTGGTGCGCTCATGGCTTTTCTGAGAAATGAATCTTATCACGTAAAACGCTTTATTTCAAAAAGTTTTAGAGAAAAACTGATTGAAATACTTCAAGCATCCAGCTTTGATGTTGTGCAGCTCGAAACGGTTTTTATGATGCCTTATGTGGCTGATATCCGTAAATATACGCAAGTGCCAATAGTTTTGCGTGCGCATAATATCGAACACCTTATCTGGAAACGTATTGCCTGTCAAACCAAAATGCCACTCAAAAAACTGTATCTCCTTCACCTAAGTAAAACCTTAAAAACGTATGAGATGCAAAGCTTGATTGATGCGGATGGTATTGCCGCCATAACACGAAAAGATGCCGCTTTTTTTCGCGGATTAACGAACAGCAGCACCATTGATATCCCTTATGCCTTACAGCCCGAAAAATTTGTTCCAGCCTTTGAAGTTGCCGAAAAACCAGTCTTTTTTCACCTCGGCGCTATGAACTGGATTCCCAATCAAGAAGGTGTCAGGTGGTTTTTGGAGATGGTCTGGCCATTGGTTATTAAGAAAAAACCTGAAGCGCATTTTGTACTTGCCGGTCGCTTTATGCCGGATTGGCTTTTGAAATACAAAGCAACCGGAATAGAAGTGGTAGGAGAAGTGGACGATGCTTCCGAATTTGTGAGAAAACATGATATTGCAGTGGTGCCACTGCTTTCGGGCAGTGGGATCAGGATAAAAATCATTGAAGCAATGGCGCTTGGAAAAACAGTGCTTACAACCACAATTGGCGCCGAAGGGATCAATTATGTGGATATGAAAGACTTGTTTATAGCCGATAATGCTGAAAAGATGGCGGCAATTATGGTGCAGCTATACGAGAATCCTGCCTTGGCAGAAAAGACCGGCAGATCTGCACGTCACTTGGTTCAGGACTTACACGACAGCTCAAAAGTGATAGATCGCTTACTGCTTTTTTATAAAAATATTACTGAGGTTAAAAACTGCTAAAAATCGGTATTTGAGGCGTTCTGCCTATATTTGCAACTCAAAACTGAAATGTGTTGACCATGAAAATATTTGTGCTTCTTTCTCGTATTCCCTGGCCACTCGAAAAAGGCGATAAGTTGCGTGCCTTTAATCAGTTGAAGGAGCTTTCCAAACAGCATGAAATTGTGCTGTGTGCCTTAAATTCGGATAGAAAAACGGATAAACAGGCCGCCTTCAGGGCCTTGCAGCCTTATTGTAAGTCGATAAATTTTGTGGATTTACCGGCAATCGGGATTTTTATTAACCTGATGACAGCCTGGCTAAATGGGAGACCGCTGCAAACCGGCTACTTTTACAATGCGCGGGCGGCCAAAACGGTTGGCAAACTTATCGAGCAACATCAACCTGATATGCTTTACGGACAACTTTTGCGGGTGGCAGAATATCTGAGGCATGAACGTATTCCCAAAACACTTGATTACCAGGATGTTTTCAGTATGGGAATGAAAAGGCGACTGGATATTGCTTCCTGGCTGATGAAGCCTTTTCTGATGACAGAGTATAAACGACTGCAACGCTATGAGTCTGAAGTTTTTGAAGATTTCGACCTGAAAACCATTATCAGCGAACCCGATCGTGACCTTATCCCACATCCAAAACGGGCAGAAATTCTGGTTATCCCGAATGGCGTTGACCACGATTATTTTAAGCCGCTGAAAGCCGAAAAGAAATATGACATCGTGTTCACGGGTAACATGGCTTATCCGCCAAACGTGAATGCAGCTACTTTTTTGGCCTATGATATTATGCCAATCGTTTGGAAAAGTATTCCCGCCGCGAAACTTTTTTTGGCCGGCGCTACCCCTGACGCCAGCGTGCGGCAAACGGCTTCGAGAAGGATCGTTGTGAGCGGCTGGATGGACGATATCAGGCAGGCTTATGCCGGATCAAAAGTTTTTGTGGCACCCATGCGCATCGGCACCGGCCTTCAAAATAAATTGCTCGAAGCCATGGCGATGGAGCTGCCGTGTGTTACTACGCCACTGGCTAATAAACCGCTCAAGGCCAAACACCGGCATGAAATCTTGATTGGTGAAAAAGCCGAAGAAATTGCGGCTGAAATCGTTTCCTTGTTGCAAAATCAGGAGCAGGCAGCCGCTATTGCCAAGCAGGGAAAAGCCTTTGTAACCCAAAAATACAATTGGGAAATAGCCACCAATATACTGGCAGATGCTATGTTGGAGGTGGTTAAGAGGTGAGTGGGTTTGGTTTTTTGAGGGAAGTTTAAAGTCATTGATTTTTTAGGATGTGATTAAACTGATTTTTGACATCCAATTTTTCAAGATTATTGTCACATCTAACAATAAACTATCCATATTTAGTTTACACCCCACTTATTTGCCTTAATTTTGATCTTTATTCGTTTAAAAATTTAAACCCCATAAGCAGTGTCAGACGATAAAAAAATTATTTTCTCGATGGTTGGTGTCAGCAAGGTCATTCCGCCGAACCGACAAATTTTGAAGGATATTTACCTCTCCTTTTATTATGGTGCAAAAATTGGCATAATCGGCCTCAACGGCTCCGGAAAATCAACATTGCTGCGCATTATCGCAGGAAAAGAAAAGTCGTACAATGGTGAAGTGGTTTTTTCGCCAGGTTATAGCGTGGGCATGCTTGATCAGGAACCCGAACTCGATCCCAACAAAACCGTGAAAGAGGTTGTGGAAGAAGGTGTTCAGGAAGTTGTTGATATTCTGAAAGCTTACGAAGTGGTGAACAACCGCTTTATGGAAGAGCTAACTGATGAAGAGATGACGGCTTTGATTGAAGAGCAGGGCAAACTCACCGATTTGATTGAGCACAAAGACGCCTGGGAACTCGACAACAAACTGGAGCGCGCCATGGATGCTTTGCGTTGTCCGCCTGGCGATGCGCCCATAAAAAACCTTTCCGGTGGCGAGCGCCGCCGTGTTGCGCTTTGCAGGTTGCTGCTAAGTGAACCGGATATTTTGCTCTTGGACGAGCCTACTAACCACCTTGATGCTGAGTCAGTTGAGTGGCTTGAGAAACATTTACAGCAATACAAAGGCACAGTGATTGCCGTAACGCACGATAGGTATTTTCTGGATCATGTCGCCGGCTGGATTCTCGAACTCGACCGTGGAGAAGGAATTCCATGGAAAGGCAATTACTCCTCCTGGCTTGAGCAAAAAACCAAGCGTATGCAAATGGAAGAGAAAACTGCTTCTAAGCGACGCAAAACCCTCGAAAGGGAACTTGAATGGGTGCGTATGGCGCCAAAAGCACGCCACGCTAAGTCGAAAGCACGTTTGTCATCCTATGAAAAAATGCTGAACGAAGACGTGAAGCAGAAAGAAGAAAAGCTGGAACTGTTTATCCCTGATGGGCCGCGGCTTGGAAACAAAGTGGTTGAATTTAAAGGCGTTTCAAAGGCGTATGGTGATAAACTGCTTTTTGAAGATTTGAACTTTAGCCTTCCTCCTGCTGGAATCGTGGGCGTTATCGGACCCAACGGTGCTGGCAAAACCACACTTTTCAGGCTAATGATGGGTCTCGAAAAACCTGATAAAGGCGTCTTTGAAATAGGTGAAACCGTGAAAATTGGTTATGTAGATCAGGCGCATCAGGATATTGACCCGGAAAAAACAGTTTTTGAGGTGATCTCTGGTGGACATGACGAGATAAAATTGGGCAACCGCAGCATGAACGCACGGGCTTACGTATCGCGTTTTAATTTTAGTGGCACCGATCAGAACAAGAAAGCCGGTGTGCTCTCTGGCGGTGAGCGAAACCGTCTGCACCTTGCCATGACGCTAAAACAGGAAGCCAACGTGCTTTTGCTTGATGAGCCTACCAACGATATCGACGTGAACACCTTGCGTGCCCTTGAAGAAGGAATAGAAAACTTTGCAGGTTGCGCTGTGGTTATTTCTCACGATCGCTGGTTCCTGGACAGGGTAGCCACCCATATCCTGGCTTTTGAAGGCGATTCACAAGTCTATTATTTTGAAGGTGGATACACCGAATATGAAGAAAACAAACGCAAACGCCTCGGTGATAAAGGCCCCTCGCGCATTCGATACAAAAAATTGAAGGTAGATTAATTTTGATGCCAACAAAAAAAGCTTAGCCGTTTCAGAGCTAAGCTTTTTTTTTGAGGTGATTTCGTGCTAAGTTAGCACGATTATAACGCTAAATGAATAGAAACTGTGTCAATATATAAACAGGCAACAGCACTAAAACTGAGAATTTAAATATGTATCCAAAGAAGCTGGGCATCTCTATTTTATTCTCTTCGGCAATGGCTTTTACCATAAAGTTGGGGCCGTTTCCAATATAAGTCATAGCACCAAAAAATACAGCAGCAACAGAAATCGCGGTAAGCAGTTTTTCCGGAATGCCGGCTACATATCCCGGAGCGATAATAGCTGCGCCACCCTCATTCATGCCGAGAGCCAAATTGTGAAATGCAAGTGCTGTAGGGGCATTATCCAAAAATGCACTCAAGCCACCGGTAGCATAATAGTACATGGCAGCACTGTCAATACCAAGCGTCCCTGCGTTGTTGTTGAGCCATAAAAGTGCGGGTACCATCGTAGCAAAAATACCGATGAAAAGGAAAGCAACTTCAATAATCGGTCCCCAGGTAAATTTATTGTCAATGCGCAACTGTTTGTTTGTCATCATGATAGACAGTCCGGCGAAGCTTAACATGGCAGCTTCACGAATAAAACCAAGGTAAGGATATTCGCTAATGGCAGTGATATAGTTCGAGTTCAAAAAAGCAACAGACAATATCACTCCTAATAAAAAGATGAAGTTGAAAGAGCCTTTAATGCTCAAAGGTTCAATATGTTCTTTGTCATCTAGGATATTAGATACTGGTTCTTTTTTGTGGTAATAGCTATCCAAAAAGAAATAGATAAGCAATAAAACGCCATTCACAAATGCCCACTCTTTGTAAAGACTGAAGAACCATTCAAATGGTGCGCCACGCAGATAAAGGAGGAACAATGGCGGGTCGCCAAGTGGTGTAAGCATACCGCCGGCATTGGCTACTATAGCGATAAAAAACAAGATGGTATGCACCTTATATTTACGCTCTGAGTTGGTTCGAATTACCGGTCGGATAAGTAACATGGCTGCGCCTGTGGTTCCCATAAAACTGGCCAATACAGCACCAATACCAAGGAATAAAGTGTTTATCGAGGGCTTTGCCAAAATATCGCCTTTCAACTGAATGCCTCCTGTAATTACAAAAAGCGAACCCAAAAGCACAATAAAGGGTACGTAATCAAACAACATCTGGTGAATAAGATTGTGGGTTAATCCATTATAAATTAACCATATAGACACCGGAATACCCAATACCAGCGAAACAATAAGTTTGTTGCGGTTATTTTCCCACCAATGGTGAAAAAATAACGGCCCGATGGCGATAAACAAAAGAATAATTGCAAACGGAATCGAAGCCCATAAAGGAATAACTTCAAGATGATGATCCATAACTTCAGCTTTTTTAAATGAATCGGCTAAAATACTACCTTTAGGTTTTGAACGGTAGAAAAACAGTTAATTTAGAATGAATTTTAATAAATTAACTAGGTGAATAGGTAGCTATGTTTTACAGAGATGCAAAAAGTGCACTGAAATAGCTATTTTTGTGCTTTAAAATAAGGATATGTCTGCATCACCAAAAGCACTAAAACAACTTGTAGAAAAAAATCGCAGCTATCGAAAGTTTGTGTTCAGCCATAAAATTGCTGAAGCTAAACTTTTGCAAATGATTGATATGGCACGACTTACACCTTCTTCAAAAAATATACAACCGCTAAAATATATACTGGTGTTCAACGAACTGGATACCCAAGCCGTTTTTCCGCATTTGAGATGGGCCTGGTATCTCAAAGATTGGGGCGGACCAGCACCCGAAGAGCGACCTGCTGCTTATATCGTGATGCTTTTGGATAAACGATTAAACAGTCAGGTAGATTTTGAGGCAGGCATTGCCGCACAAACGATTTTGCTGGCAGCCGCCGAAATGAATTTGGGAGGTTGCATCATTCACACCGTGAACCGCTACGAACTTAGCCGGTTCTTTCAATTGCCCGAATCGCTTGAAATGATGCTGGTTATTGCCTTGGGAAAGCCTGCACAAGAGGTCGTTATTCACGAAATTGAAAATAATCAAAGTATTATTTACTTCACCGATGGAGACCAAAAACACCATGTTCCAAAGCGCAAACTGCAAGATATCATCTGGAAACCAAACCCACGGCAATGATAAAAATTGATAACAACTTTATCGAAGAAACCTCCAGAAAAGCCAAAAAATCTGCCCGGCGTAGGATGAATTTTAATTTTCATCAAAGTCCAGATGATACTATGCATCGCATGCTGAACGCTATGGAGCCGGACACTTATATTCAGCCACACAAACATGAAAATCCTGACAAATCGGAAGCTTTTTTCTGCCTGCGTGGTCGCCTGCTGGTTGTTGAATTTTCTGATGATGGAAAAATAGCCGACTCCATCGTCCTTGACCCACAAAATGGTAATTTCGGCTGCGAAATTGCGCCGCGTGTCTGGCACAGCATTATTTCCTTGCAAAGCGGATCGGTCGCTTATGAAGTAAAAGACGGGCCTTACGATCCCGATAACGACAAACATTTTGCTGCCTGGGCACCGGCCGAAGGAGATCCTAATGCGGAAGTATTTATTCAGAAAATTCTTGAAGAGCTTGGTGTAGAATGAGTTGGCGGATTTTATGGAATATATGTAAGTCAGGGTGCGACTATCTTGCGCGATAAACAGTCGCGCTCTGACTTGCAACCCTAGTCAGGGTGCGACTATTTTAACGAGGCCGTATCAGTCGCGCCCTGACCTGTATAAAAACAGTTGCGCCCTGACTTGCAATCTACAGCGCCCTGACTTCCAAAAGTAGGCTTGGTTTTTTATACCTTTGCCAACAATTATAAAAATCTTTAAGCAAGCATGGCTCAAAAACCCGCTTTACCAAAAGGAACACGCGATTTTAGTCCGGAACTTATGGCCCGCCGCGACTTTATCTTCAACACCATTAAAACCGTTTTCAAACGCTACGGATACCAACCCATTGAAACACCTGCCATGGAAAACCTGAGCACGCTACTGGGAAAATATGGTGATGAAGGCGATAAATTGTTGTTCCGGGTTTTAAATTCCGGTGATTTTTTATCTTCCGTAAAGCAAGGTGATGAGTCCCTTACCGCCGAAAAGCTAAGTCCTCAAATCTCAGAAAAAGGCTTGCGCTACGACCTCACCGTACCATTTGCGCGTTTTGTAGTGCAATACCGCAATGAGCTGAGTTTTCCGTTCAAACGCTACCAAATACAGCCGGTTTGGCGTGCCGACAGACCGCAAAAAGGACGTTATCGTGAGTTTTATCAATGCGATGTGGACGTAGTAGGCAGCAATTCGTTACTCAACGAAGCTGAATTGGTTCAGATGACACATGATATTTTTGATGCACTTCAAATAAAAGTCATCGTGAAAATTAATAACCGAAAAATTTTAGCAGGAATTGCTGAATACATAGGCCGTCCGGATGCTTTGATAGATATCACCGTAGCCATTGATAAGCTTGATAAGATTGGTATAGAGCAGGTTAACACTGAGCTGATAACAAAAGGAATTGAATCCGAAGCCATTGAAAAGCTTCAGCCGGTGCTGTTTATGGAAGGCAATTCACGTGAGAAACTGAAAGCTTTGGACAAAATAATTGGCCAAACTATAAGCGGTTCCAAAGGCTTAGAAGAGATGAACCTGTTGTTTGATTTTCTGGAAATCATGCATCTGGATAAAATTGCCGAACTGGATTTAACCCTCGCACGCGGACTCAACTATTATACAGGAGCAATTTTTGAAGTGAAAGCCCTCGACGTACCAATGGGAAGCATCTGTGGTGGTGGGCGTTACGACGATTTAACCGGGGTTTTTGGTATGCCTGATGTGTCGGGTGTGGGCATTAGTTTTGGTGCCGACCGGATTTATGACGTGATGCAAACCTTGAATCTTTTTCCTGAAAATGCTACTGCATCAACCCAGGTTATTTTCTTGAATTTCGGTGCTAAAGAAGTGATTTACTGCTTACCATACGCCAATCAATTGCGCCAAAAAGGCCTGAGTGCCGAAGTTTTCCCGGATGATGCCAAGCTAAAAAAGCAAATGAAGTATGCCGATCAAAAACATATCCCACTGGTGGTGATGGCCGGCGAAACAGAAGTGGCGGAGCAAAAATTCACACTGAAAAATATGCTGAGTGGCGAACAGCTTGAAGTGGCAGCAGATCAGTTAATTACAACGATTTTGAAAATTCAAAACCCCTAATTCAATGGCTTTAGTCTGGATTTTAAGTTTTCTGATTCAAATTAACCGGAAATCACTTTTTGGAGATTTCTTGGTTAAATTCCACCGTGATAATAGCGTTTAAATAATTGAACAGAAATTTTAAGATTTAATAGTTAATGAACACACATTATATTTCAGCAGAAAAACTTACTTTCCAGCGCCTTTTTGATATCATCAAAGGGAATTATAAGCTGGCACTTTCGGAAGAGGCTGTAGCAAAAATTGAAAAATGCCGCAACTATCTCGACGAGAAAATGGAACACCAAACCACACCAATCTATGGTATAAGCACTGGGTTTGGTTCGCTTTGCGATACCAATATTTCTAAAGAAGATTTGGGACAGCTGCAGGAAAACCTGGTGATGTCGCATGCATGCGGTACCGGTGACTTTGTTCCCAAAGAAATTATTCGCCTGATGCTCTTGCTCAAAGCACAGAGTTTGAGCTACGGCCATTCTGGCGTTCAATTAATTACAGTACAAAGGCTTATTGATTTTTACAATGCCGATGTGCTGCCCGTGGTTTATGAAATGGGATCGCTGGGTGCTTCGGGCGATTTGGCACCGCTGGCGCATCTTGCGCTGCCGCTGCTTGGCATGGGCGAGGTATATTATAAAGGTGAAGTAAAACCCGCCGCTGAGGTGCTGCCTGTTTTCGGTTGGGAAACCATACAACTGAAATCCAAAGAAGGCCTGGCTTTGCTCAACGGCACCCAGTTTATGAGTGCATACGGTGTTTTCGCGCTGCTTAAAACTTTCAGGCTTTCTATGCTGGCCGATGTTATTGGCGCGCTTTCGCTGGAGGCTTTTGATGGCCGCATCGAACCCTTTTTCGATCAGGTTCATCAGGTGCGTCATCACAAAGGACAGATTGCAACTGCCAAACGCTTTCGCGATTTGCTGGAAGGCAGCGAGTTGATAAGTCGCGAAAAAGCCCATGTGCAGGATCCTTATTCGTTCAGGTGTATTCCGCAGGTGCATGGTGCTTCTAAAGATGCCATAAATTTTATAGCAACTGTATTTAGCGACGAAATTAATGCCGTGACCGATAATCCGACAATTTTCCCGGATGACGACCTGATCATTTCTGCTGGAAACTTTCACGGACAACCGCTCGCTTTATCGCTTGATAATATGGCTATTGCCATAAGCGAATTGGGCAACATCAGCGAAAGGCGCACTTATAAGCTTTTGAGCGGAAAGCGTAATTTGCCCGCCTTTTTGGTCGCTAAGCCCGGCCTTAATTCTGGTTTTATGATTCCGCAATATACCGCTGCGAGCCTGGTAAGTCAGAACAAACAGCTTTGCACACCGGCCTCTGTTGATTCTATCGTATCCTCTCAGGGTCAGGAAGATCACGTGAGCATGGGCGCCAATGCAGCCACCAAAGCTTTGCGTGTGGTTGATAACCTGGAGCGCATCTTAGCCATAGAATTGTTTAATGCAGCTCAGGCATTGGAGTTCAGACGTCCTGCAAAATCTTCTGATTTCCTGGAGCAATTTGTCGATGCCTACCGCGAAAAGGTTGATTTTGTTACCAATGATAAGGTGATGTATCCCGAAATAGCACATTCGATTGAGTTTTTGCGGCAAGTTCCCTTGGAAATACCTGACGCGATTACCAACGCGATCTAATCAATAAAATGGCCATTGAAAAATACTATCGGTGGCCTTTTTGTAAAGATTATTTAATCTAATAACAGGTGGTAAGGCCGATCAATCACTTCCGAAAGTTGCGAAATGGAAACATATTTGCTCAGTCGATGGTGTTCGTGGCCATCGAAAAACAGCAGTAGTGTTGGGTTTGCGAAAACACTGTGATGTGCTGCGATTTCAGGCTGTTTTTCTGAATCAATTAAAATCAGTTTCATTTCCGGGAAAGATTCCAGTAATAGTTTCTCTACCTTGGGGCGCAAACTGACGCAGGGAGCGCAGCGATCGCTATAAAAATAGACAAGTATAGCTGCTGATTGGGCAATCTCTTGTTGAAGAATTTCTGTATTTATCTCACGCATGTTTTAACTGGTTTTGAGGTGGCAAAAATAGACATTTAATGAAAGCCTGATGATTGCAGAAGGCTGATGTGGGTATAAAAAGAGGGTAGAAGTTGCAATTAGCGTTAAAAAACTTAATTTAGCTTTTGCTTTTGCCGATTGAACCCTAATGCCAAGAGACCTTTCGCACCTAAAAAAATCCTTTTAGCTGTTGATTAGCTGGGAGTTTTATAAAAATAATTGAAGTAACACAAAACATAAACGCTACATAGCATGATTATTACACAGCCCGAAAAACGTCCGCAACTGTTAACCTTCCTTTGTATTCTCAGCTTTATAGGCAGTGGTTTGGGTTCAGTGAGTAACTTGTTCGTCTATTTCAACCACGAACTTATTTTGGAAATGCTTCAGGAAGAAGCTTTTCAGGCGCTGGAGTATAATTTTGAAATGTTTGCTAAAGTCAACAGGAATTATTTTATCATTTCCGGTCTTTTGCAAATCATCTCTTTTAATGGCGTGCGTTTTATGTGGAAGCTTCGGCGTGCAGGTTTTCATTTATATGCCATCGCACAGCTGCTGATGCTGATCGTTTCAACGGTATATATCTACAAACCGATAGATACTTTTCCGATGTTCGATCTGCTGTTGACAACCGTTTTTATTTTACTCTATCTCAGGTTCAGAGACCAAATGAAATAACCATAATTCTTACTACTCCTTATTAATATGGCAGCACCAACCAAAAATAAAATCCGAAAACTCAGCTTAGCCCAACTGCTTGTGGGTAGTTTCGCGTTAACTTATTATGTGCTGTCGGTACTGATGGTAGCTACACTTTTATTATTTAACCGTTTTATATTGGATACCGGCCACTACGACAATGGATTAAAAATAATTCAGTCGAATTCGCTTGTGTTGGTACTTGTAATCATGTTGCTGATAGTAGTAGGAGCTGTTGTAGGCTTAGTACTATTTTTGCTTCAAAAACCTAAGGGTTTATTATTATTTGTGATATCTGCCGTTTTACTTATGTTTATACAGGCCAATTTTGGAGGTTTTGAAGGTTGGCAGAAGTTTGTTGTGGAGATTATTTTGATAATATTGTTGTTGATAATTCCTTCAAGGTCTACAAAAATCGAAGAAAATAGGGATAATAATGAGATTTTAACACCTGAATAGCTTCAGTATTAAAAAAAAGAATTAGATGGAATATACTGATTGACTGACCACTACATAAAATGTTAAGATTTTGTTAAAAATATTTGAAATATCTTTTTGTTAAACAAGCAAGATGTTCTTAACTTGCACGCTTTATTGAAAAACACTTTTGAAATTAGAAACTAGTTTTAATCAATTCACGAACCAAAAATTACCATTATGAGAAAAATTACGTTTTTGTTAGTGTTCTTTCTGCTAGCAGGTGTGAATTTCGCATTTGCACAGACAAGAACAATCACTGGTAAGGTTACCAGTTCACAGGACGGGATGGGAATCCCGGGCGCAACGGTGTTGATAAAAGGCACCACTATTGGTACTACAACTTCTATCGAAGGAAATTACGAGATCGAAGTTCAACCCAATCATCGTACACTAGTTTTCCGTTATGTAGGGATGTCCACTCAGGAGATCCCCATTGGAGATCAAAGCAACATTAACATTGTTTTGGAACCCGATGTGTTACAAATGGATGAGGTTGTTGTTACGGCTCTTGGTATTTCCAAGGAACGCAAAGCCCTTGGATATTCAGTGCAGGAAGTTTCAAGTGAAAACCTGACACGTTCGGGTTCATCTAACTTGTCATCTGCACTTCAAGGTAAATTATCCGGCGTTGAGATCAAGCCATCATCAGGTATGCCAGGTGCATCATCACAGATTATTATCCGTGGTGCACGATCTTTTTCAGGAAACAACACTCCTTTGTATGTAGTTGACGGTATGCCGATTTCATCCACATCCGACTTTTCAACAGGAAACAGTGTTACGGGTGCTGACATTGCAAACCGTGCCGTTGATATTGACCCGAACGACATCGAGAGCATCAACGTACTCAAAGGTCAGGCAGCTGCTGCACTTTATGGGATCAGAGCTTCAAACGGTGTGATTATTATCACTACCAAAAGCGGTAAAGGAAATAAAACTGGCAAGCCGGAAATTTCTTTCTCCAATTTTACCAGCTTTGAACAAGTTTCACGTGCCCCTGATTACCAAACCAAGTATGCACAGGGTAGCTATGGCATGAATATCCCCAATACTTCTTTCTCCTGGGGGCCTGAAATTTCCAAACTGCCAGATGATCCTACTTATGGAGGTAACTCACAAGGACATCCTGGAATGTATTTTGTTCCACAGCGTGATCAAGCCGGACTTGATCCATGGGTAAAACCACAGGTCTATGATAATTATGGAGATTTCTTTAACACAGGATACACCACAACCACATCACTCAATATCAGTCAGGCCACCGAAAAAGGCAATATTGCCTTTGGTATCGGTAACAGTATTCAGGATGGTATCGTGCCATCGACTGGTATGGATAGATGGAACGCAAAAGCTGCCGGCGAAACCAAACTTAACAATTTCTGGAGTATGGGTTTCTCAGCAAATTATTCACGGACTTCAATAGATAAGCTTCCTGCTGCAAACGACGCTTCGCTTGCCGGTGTTTATTCTGCTCCGCCAAACTATGACCTTGCAGGAACGCCTTACAACATTCCTACAGATCCTTACAAGCAGATTTATTATCGTTCACTTACTTTTGACAACCCTTATTGGGGCGCTGCTCATAATAAGTTTACAGAATCTACTGATCGTTTCTTCGGCAATGGGTTTGTAGAATATAGTCCCTATATTTCCGAAAACATGACGCTGAAAACCCGTTATCAATTAGGAACAGACTCCTATACTTCTCATTATCAAGATATTTTTGAGTACGGACATAAAGGTAGCATTGGTGAGCTTAATAACTATGGAGTATCCTCACAAACTGTTAACTCGCTGCTTACAGTTAATTACAACTGGAAAATCAATAGCGATTTTAATTTCACTGCTTTAGTTGGTAATGAACTCTACCATAGAAACCGTAAACTGTATGATGAATACGGAACAGGATTTAACTTCGGTGGCTGGGCACATATGAGCAATGCTAAAATTCAACAGGCTGACGAATCACAATATCAAGATCGTACAGTAGGTTTCTTTGGAAATCTTGCTCTTGATTTTAGAAACATGTTGTTTTTAAACATTACTGGCCGTCAGGATTATGTTTCGACTATGCCTCGTGATAACAATAGTTTCTTCTATCCTTCGGTATCTTTAGGTTTTATAATTACAGAACTAGAGAGTCTGCGTGATTTACCTGTGCTTTCATATGCTAAAGTACGTGTATCCTATGCTGAAGTTGGCCAGGCTGGTGAATATTATCCTAACTTCTTTTCCGCACCGAATTATGGCGGAGGTTTCTGGGGAGCTACACCTATTCAATATCCTATTAATGGTATAAGTTCTTACTTGTCCAATAACGTACAATACGACCCAAATCTGAAGCCACAGAATACACAGTCATATGAATTGGGTACTGAGTTGAAATTCTTCAGCAACCGCTTGGGTATAGATTACAGTTATTCGAATCAATTGGTTACCGATCAAATATTCCAGGTTCCGGTTGCTGCCTCTACAGGCGCTGCTGCATTGGTGATGAACGGTGGAGAAATCAAGACGGATGTTCATGAAATTATGCTATATGCTACTCCTGTAATTTATCAGGGTTTCCAATGGGATTTCAATGTGAACTTCTCGAAAATCAACAATATGGTGAACGAACTTGCTCCTGGTGTTGAAAGCATTTTCTTAGGTGGTTTCGTTACTCCACAAGTTAGAGCCGGTATTGGAAGTACTTTCCCTGTTATTTATGGTAGCTCATTCGAGCGCGATGCCAGCGGAAATATCCTGGTTGTTGACAACCCAGGCGCATGGAATCATGGTATGCCTGTAGATGGAGCTCCTGGAGTTATTGGAGAAGTATCTCCTGACTTTATTCTTGGTTTTTCAAACCGCTTTGACTACAAAGGCATTGCCCTTACAGCTACACTCGACTGGAAATCAGGCGGACAAATGTATTCTGGTTCAAACGGATTACTTGACCTATATGGTGTTTCTAGCCTTTCCGGCGATCGTGAAGAGACTTTTGTGTTTGAAGGTGTAAAACCAGACGGTACTCCCAATGATATCGTTCGTGGTGGCCCAAATGACCCTGACGCTTATCAGGATTTATTAACTAACGTTCTCACAAACATTGATGAGTACTATATTTATGACAACTCATTTGTAAAACTCAGAGAAGTTACACTTAGCTATGCTATACCAAAACGGTTGTTGAATAATGTTCAACTTACTGTTTCTTTATATGCACGTAACATCCTGCTATGGACTGAGTTGCCAAACTTTGACCCCGAATCATCACAGGGTAATAACAATATGGGAGGTTCGTTTGAGCGTTTCTCAATGCCTCAGACTACCAGCTATGGTTTTGGCGTCAACTTAAATTTTTAACCCTTTAAACAAATGAAAATGAATACAATAATAAAATTTTTAGCTGTCCCGGTACTGCTAATGGTCATGGCCGGGTGTTCGAAGGATAAACTGGAAGAAATCAACGAAAATAAAAATAATCCTGTAGATCTTCCTTCACGTTTACTCGTTACCGATGCAATTACTAAAACTGCATTCTCGATAACTGGAAGTGACTTTGCGTTTTATGCTTCTGTATATACTGAGCACAACGTAGGTATATACAACCAAATGTATAATGCTGAAATCCGTTCAGGAGAGCCTTCATTGGCTACCACTTACAACAATACCTGGGGTTCTGTTTATGAAACACTTTATAATTTAAAGATTATCATTAATAAAACCTCTGAAGATGGCAACGAAGCAGGCAACTTCCACACCTTGGGTATTGCACAAGTTTTGACAGCATACAACCTGGCGATACTGACTGACCTTATGGGTGATGTACCTTATGAAGAAGCATTGCAGCCTGGTGAAATTTTCCAGCCTAAACTCGACAAACAAGAAGATCTTTACAATGAAGTTTTCAGTTTGCTGGATGCTGGTATAGCTAATTTGGGCAAAGAATCTACAGCTGCTAGTTTAGGTGGACAAGATTTCTTGTACGGAGGAAATGCCGATAAATGGACTCAGTTTGCTTACGGTCTGAAAGCGCGCTATACAGCCCGTCTTGCTTTCCGCAACGGTGGAAAATGGGCTGATGTGATCACCTTCGCTAATCAGTCGTTCACTTCGGCAGCCAATGAAGCCAAGTTTGTCTATGACGGTTCAACAACAAATAGTCCTTTCCAAACCTTCTTTATTGACAGGGATTATTTCGGAGCAAGTACCAGTTTGCACAACAAACTCGTCGATCGCAATGACCCACGTGATGCAACTTTCTTTATTCCTTATCCAGGAAAAGATGATGTTGAATTTGCACCTAACGGATCTCCTGATCAAGTTCAGGGATTCTATGGCATTTCAGGTATAATGAGTCCTACTGCACCCACTTATTTACTCAGCTATCATGAAATTGAATTTTTGAAAGCTGAAGCCTATGCACGTCAGGGTGGAGTATCTGCTGATGCTGAAACTGCGTTTTTGAATGGACTTGAAGCTGCCTTTGCAAAAGTGGGAATGGAGCTGGATTCAACTTATGTTGTTGACGAAGCACTCCGACTGTTCACCGCTAACCCATTGAAAGAAGTGATGGTGCAAAAATACCTCTCCTTCTTTGAGTCAGAAGCTGTAGAAGCATACAACGATATTCGTCGTATGAAAGCTATGGGTGAAAACTTTATTACGCTGGATAACCCGAACAACGCTACTAAATTCCCTTTAAGATTTACTTACGGGGCTGATGACGTTACCACAAACCTAAATATTGCCGACGCTTATGGCAATGGAAGTTATATTTATACTGAAAAAGTTTGGTGGGCTGGCGGCACACGCTAAGTTTGTAATTTTATAAATTTTAAAAAAAAAGAACATGAAAAAATACAAATTATTAGTCATCTTGGCAGCAATGGTTCTAAGCTTTACGGCTTGTAAAACCGATATAGATGATCCTGCAGGCCCAAGAAACGAAGGTGTTGTACCTTCAATTACGAACCTTAATCCTGCTGCTTTCGACGTAAACGATCCCGAAAACACTTTCGTTAAGTTTGACCTGGATGCTGAATCTGCAGTAAATGAAATAGTCATTTATGCTTCCTTTAATGGAGATTTGCGCAGAACTCGTCTCAAGAGTTATACTACATTCCCTGCAAAAGGTGAAATAATCTATATGCGTGATGTTGCCGCTGCTTTAGGTCTGTCTCTTGATGACATTAAACCTGGTAATACCTTTAATCTAGAGCTTGTAACAGTCCAAGGGTCAAGTACATATAGATCAAATGCAGTGATTAATGCTGCTGCTGTTTGTGCCTACGACTCAGAAATGGTTAGTGGAGCTTATAAAGCAGTAAGCCCGGATTGGCCTGCTGACGGTCCTGTTACTATTACAATAGATCCTACTGATGAGTATATTGTCTATGTGGCTGGCTTAGCTGCACTTGACGGCTTAGATGAGGACAAAGGACCGCTGAAGATGGTTGTAAACCCTTTGAATTTTGAAGTTAAGGCAGAAAGGACTGTGCTTGCATCCGATGCCTTTGGTTACACAAACATTGCATACGAAGGTTTTGGCCTACTTAACACTTGTGATGGAACTTATGACATGAATTTCACGATCACGGTTGATCAGGGTTCATTCGGACAGTATTCCTTCTCACTTATTAAGCAGTAAGGTTTTATTGCTTAGAATTGAAAAAAGAGGCTGTCTCCATAGCGAGGCAGCCTCTTTTTTATGCTGTATAGTTAGTAACTTGAGGTAAATTAGATAGAATGAATGATCTTTTGCCTTGAAATTATGCCAATGGATTTATAAAACCTGAAGGAAACTACCGGCTAAATTTTATAGTGGGTATTATTCGCTGACATACAGATAGAAAGCCCTGTCTTTTCAATTGAAGTTTCCAAAGACTTTACCTGCCTTCCAGGTTGAATCTTCTTTTTCTTGTTTTATTGTGTAAATTGAAATCCGTCCTTATCCTTGTTGATGCGAAAGATTTGGGTATGAAATTAAATTCTGGCTTTTTTTAGATATAGGTTTTTAGTCATTTTTCAAGTAGCCATTTGTGTTTTTGAAGCCAAAATTTGTATTTCCAGCTTGACCAAGATTTTTTTTTGATAGAATTAGCGCAATAAATAAGGCCAAATTTTTGCTCCAATTTCTGCTTATAGATGATTTTTATAGCCAGTTTTACTTCTTTTTGCGCTTGCTCATATCTGCTTAGAAGTACTGATATACCTATTAAAAAATTTCTCAAACCATTGATAAATCAGTATATAGACGAAGTTTAACTACTGAATTACCGAATTAAAAATAATTTTCACTAAAAAAAATAATTATTTTTTTATTCTGTATATGTTGAGATATTTTTATCTTGCACCCTTAAATGCAATCGTTTTCGATACAACAACATGCATTAAAACCCAATTTTTAATCAATTTACTAACCAAAAATTACCATTATGAGAAAAATTACTTTTTTGTTAGTGTTCTTGCTTCTGGCAGGTGTGAATTTCGCATTTGCTCAGTCAAGAACAATCACTGGTAAGGTTACCAGTGCGCAAGATGGGATGGGTATCCCGGGAGTGACGGTGTTTGTAAAAGGTACTACAGTGGGTACCACTACCTCCATCGATGGAGAATACGAGCTTGATGTTCGACCTGAACATCTGACTTTGATTTTTCGCTACGTCGGGATGACCACTCAGGAAATTACTATTGGTGACCAAAACACCCTTAACGTTGTTTTGGAATCCGACGTAATGCAAATGGACGAGGTCGTTGTTACGGCACTCGGTATTTCCAGAGAGAAAAAGTCACTTGGTTATGCCACTCAGGAAATTTCCGGTGGAGAACTTAGCACTGTAAAACGCGCCAACGTTGTTAGCTCACTATCAGGTCGCGCGGCTGGTGTTCAGGTTCGTTCAACGGGTAATATGGGTGGTTCTGCAAACGTGGTTATTCGTGGTAACTCTTCGTTGACTCAGAATAATCAGGCGCTTTTTGTTGTTGATGGTGTGCCAATCAGTAATGCTAACACCAACAACAGTGGTCAGCTCACAGGCCGCAATGGATATGACTACGGTAATGCCGCCTCAGATATTAACCCGGAGGATATTGAATCGATGAACATCCTGAAAGGTGCTGCTGCAACCGCGCTTTATGGTTCACGTGCTGCTAACGGTGTAGTACTTATCACTACCAAAAAGGGTAAAAAACAAATTGGTGGAGCTAAAGCTTTCGGTGTAACAATCAATTCAAATATTACCACCGGATTCATGGATAAAAGCACTTTTCCTAAATATCAGAATCAATACGGTGCCGGTTATGGCCCTTTCTATGGCGATCCTCCATATGCAGGATTCGAGTTGATTTATGATGTTGACGGAGATGGTAACCTGGATTATACTGTTCCTACAACCGAGGATGCCTCTGTTGGTCAAAAGTTTGACCCGAACTTCTCGCTTTATCAATATGATTCTTACGACCCGGCATCACCAAACTACCTTAAGAAAACCCCTTGGACTGCCGGTGCTAATGGCCCCGAAACATTCTTTGATACACCTATCTCGCTCACTAATAGTGTAGATGTATCTGGTGGAAGCGAAACCGGTACGTTCCGTTTGTCGTACACAAATATGGATGAAAAAGGACTTATGCCTAACAGTTCTTTGAAGCGTAACAACTTCTTGTTCAACGGGTCCTATGATGTTGTTGATAACCTAACCGTTTCTGCTTCGGCTAATTATATTGTTACTGACGGAAAAGGAAGAAACTCAACAGGTTACAGCGACAATATTCTCTCCAGCTTCCGTCAATGGTATCAAACGAACGTTGACATGGGCATGCAGGAATCCTTATATGATAAAACAGGTCGTAATATTACCTGGAATCCAGTCTCACCTACAGACCTAGCTCCGGCTTATTGGGACAACCCCTATTGGGTGCGTTATGAAAACTACGAAACAGATAGAAGAGAACGCATCATTGGGTATTTGCAAGCCGACTGGAAAATTGATGACCACTTTAGCGTGATGGGCAGGGCCTCAATCGATACCTATTCTGAATTACAAGAAGAACGCAAAGCCGTTGGTTCAGGTTCAGGTGAATTTGGTGTTGGGCGGCCTGATGTTACTTCAGGTTATTCCCGTTTCGACAGGTCTTTTATGGAAACCAATATGGACTTGATGCTGCGCTATTACAATCAGCTTACCGAGGATTTGAACTTGAATGCCATTGTTGGTACTAATATACGCCATAGCAAAACCGATCAGATTTTTGCTTCAACAGACGGTGGTTTAATCGTACCCGGTTTGTTTGCTTTAGCTAACAGCGTTAATCCAATGCGAAACCCTGAAGAAAGAGTAACAGAAATTGGTGTTAATGGTATTTTTGCCAGTGCGTCACTTGGTTTCCAAAACTTCTTGTTCCTGGATGCTACAGTTCGTCGCGACCAATCATCTACTTTGCCAAAAGATGACAATGCATACATTTATCCATCCGTTTCAGTAAGTTGGTTGTTTCATAACAACTTAAACGTTAGTTGGTTGCAGCTGGGTAAATTGCGGTTGAACTATGCACAAGTTGGTAATGATGCGCCATGGGGTAGTCTTAAAGACACCTATGCACAGAATAATACTTTTGGTGGCACTGCTGTATTCTCATTGCCAAGCACTAAAAATAATGAACAATTACGTTCTGAAAACACCTCAAGTATCGAGGCTGGTTTAGAGCTGATTACACTGAACAAGCGCTTAGGTATTGATGTTGCGTTTTATAAAAACAACACCACGGATCAGATTATGCCGGTTGCTGTTTCTACGGCCACAGGGTATTCTTCGAAATATGTAAATGCCGGAGAAATCCAAAATCAAGGTGTCGAACTGATGGTTTTCGGTACTCCTGTTATTAACAAGGATTTTCGCTGGGATGTAACCTTGAACTGGGCTAAAAACGTGAACGAAGTGGTTTCGTTGGCCGACGGAATCGACAACTTACAGATTGCTGCTTTGCAGGGTGGTGTTACTATCAACGCCCGTGTAGGCGAGCCTTATGGAACGATTCAGGGAACTGATTTTGTGTACACCAATGGTCAGAAAACGGTTAAATCCAATGGTTATTATATGAAAACCGGTACTTCTGACAAAGTTTTGGGTGATATCAACCCAGATTGGAATGCAGGTTTGAATAATAGATTCACCTATAAAAACTGGTCAGGTAGCTTCCTGATCGACTGGCAGCAAGGTGGAAGCATATTCTCAGTTGACCTTTGGTACGGTATGGCTACCGGCTTGTATGAAGAAACTGTTTATACCAACGATCTTGGAAATCCAGTGCGTAACAGTTTAGATGAAGGTGGTGGTTTAATTCTGGAAGGTGTTACTGAAGATGGCAGCCCAAATACCAAACGTGTAGCCGGCGACGACTATGCCGTATGGGGATATGGACAAAATCCTAACGCCGCATTTGTTTATGACGCAACTTACATTAAATTACGTGAAGTAGTTATTTCGTACAGTCTTCCTTCAAAATTAATGGCCAGGTATAACTGGATTCAAGGTGTAACATTTAGTGTTATTGGCTCTAACCTTTGGATTATATCCAAAGACCTACCACATGCCGATCCTGAAGCCAGCCAAAGTTCTGGTAATATCCAAGGTTGGCAGAGTGGTGTTATGCCATCAGTCCGCAATGTAGGTTTCAGCATTAATTTACAATTTTAAATCCTTTGAAATATGAAAAAATTAACATTTCTCTTAATTATATTGACGGGCTTGATAGTCTCTTGTACCAAGAACTTTGAAGACTATAACACAGCTACCAAGCATGCTCAAGAAGCACCCGGTCAATACCTGTTTGCAAATGCTCAAGTAGCTTTGGCAAACGTTAATTCAAATACCAACGTTAACATCAATAACTGGAAACTCTTTGCGCAGTATTGGACAGAAACTACCTATGTAGATGAAGCAAACTACGATATTGTAAATCGTAACGTAGGTACTATTCTGTTTAGAATTTATTACCGTGATATTCTGGCCGACTTCAACGAAGCCCGCCGCTTGGTTAATGCCGAAGTGACTATCGGTGCTGCTGGTGAAAAAGCTAAAGCCAATAAACTGTTTATGATTGACCTGATGGAGGTATATACTTACCAGCAATTGGTTGATATCTTTGGTGATGTGCCCTATTCTGAAGCATTGAATATCGAAAATCTTTCGCCTGTTTATGATGATGCGCAAACCATTTATAAAGACCTGCTTGCACGTGCTAAAGCTGCTGCTGATGGCCTTGATGCCAGTGCTGATGGTTTTGGAGCAGATGATTTGCTCATGGGAGGCGATATTGCCATGTGGAAAAAGTTTGCCAATACACTTATCGTGAAATTGGCTATTACACTTTCTCCTGTTGATGCCGCATTGGCAAAAACCTATATTGAAGGAGCTTATAACAATGCCTTTGCTTTTGGTGAATCAGCTACCTTTAATTATCTGAGCGGCGCAAACTCTAACCCACTTTATCAGGACTTAGTACAAAGTGGTCGCCATGACTTTGTTGCTGCAAACACCATTGTTGACCTGATGAATGGATTGAATGACCCAAGAAGAGCTTCCTTTTTTGATGGTAACATGACTGATGATGCCGGGAATGTAATTTATATAGGTGGTGTCTATGGTGCAAGTAGTACTTTTTCGCAATATTCGCACGTTGCACCTCGTGTTGAAGATCCATCATATGGTTACGTGATGCTTGACTATACAGAGCTTGCTTTTTACCTTGCCGAAGCTGCCGAGCGTGGATTTAACGTAGGTGGTGATGCTGCTACATGGTATGAGAACGGGATCAAATCATCTATGAGTTATTGGAACGTTCTCGAAGCAGAGTCTGATGCCTACATTAATTCGCCTGACGTTGCATATGCTACTGCTCCAGGCGATTGGGAAAAGAAAATCGGCATACAAGCTTATTTGGCATTTTATGTGCGCGGACTCGAAGGATGGACCTCATACAGAAGACTTGATGCTCCTGTGTTGAATATTCCTCCGACCCCCGCTGAGCCAGCTGATGGTATGGTGCCGAAAAGACATACCTACCCAATTGCTGAACAAACACTTAATGGTGCTAACTATAGTGCTGCAGCTTCCAAAATTGGTGGCGACAGACTCAGTACGAAATTATTCTGGGATGTTAAATAATAGAATAAAGTAGTTTTTCAAAAAAGGGGGTTCATTTTTTGAACCCCCTTTTTTTGAGTGTTTTCATAGTTTTCAATTGTTTTTCTGTGTTGCAGCCCAAATTAATCTTAGAGCCAAGATGTTTAAAGCTGAAAAAAAAATAACTTTGCAGGAAGAATCATTATAAATAAAAAAAAATAAAGACAGAATGCCTGCTGCTTAATTAGGCCACCATATTGTCTGAAACTTAAAGTAAACATTAAAAATAGGCCATAAAAATAAAACTATAGAACCAAGTACCATGAAAAAATACAATATTTTCTTTTTGCCATTTTTACTTCTGTTAATAGGTTTAATTTCTGCTGATTTGAACGCACAGGTTTATCAGGGCGAAAAACCGGTAGAGCCTGTTGATGAAACAACGCAAGATCAGGATGAAGTGTCAAAAACTGACCGTACTTCAGGGCGGTACAAAACGAAGTTTAAACATCTTGTTTATTTCATGCCCAATATGACAACTGCTGTACCTGAGATTTATGGCCCTTTTAAAATTGGAGCAGGCCCTAAATGGGGTATCATGTTCGAGACAGGTGCCTTCCGTTTTTTTAGCGATAATTTTATGTTGGGTGGAGCCGGCAATATCGGCCTCTATTCAAGCTTTGGAATTGGAGCTTCCTTTCACGATTTTAAACTGCCTGATGATTTCAGCGGCTTAAAGATTCCTTTTTTCTTTGCAGATTTAAAGTTGGGGCCGGATATCCGCCTGGAATTTATTGATTTTATGAAAGTTGACCTTTACGGAAATATCGGTGTGCTGGCCAGCTATGGCGGTTTTGTTGGTAACCTCAGTGAGGACGAAACTTTTTATAAACCTACAAAGCCTGCTATCGCATTTCAAACGGGCGTTGGGCTTAACGTAGCCTTAGGCCGCTTTGTATTAGGTGTGCAATACACCATGGCAAAGGGTACTTACGAGTTTGAAGTGAGTGAGGATCCGACTCTTTATCCTAATGGCCCAGATAAAGAAGCTTTCTCTTACAAGGATGTAAACCTCAACAGTCTGCGCTTACATATTGGGTTTTATACCACGAAGCGTAGAAGATAAAAATCTTACCAATTTCACAACTAAAAAACCATCTTCTTTAATCGGAGATGGTTTTTTTAGGCTATGTCAGTCAGGGTGCGACTATCTTACCGCGTTAATCCGTCGTGTCCAGACTCTCGTTTATCAAAATGTTTTTTAGGTTTGCGGAACTTCTGTTTCAGTATTACTTTCCGGTTTGTAACGTTGTTCGTCAGCAGTAGTTTTCAGTAGTTTTAATTTCTCCATCCATTCAGCTACATGACTTTCGTAAGCCTTCAAATTAGCGGTGTCCACAGGTTTTGCCGGTGGTGATTCCACTTTGAGTGGGTTTATGGCCTGGCCATTTCTAAAAAATCGAAAATCCAGATGAGGGCCTGTGGATAAGCCGGTGCTGCCTACATAGCCAATCAATTGTCCTTGTTTTACCCTCACGCCTTGCGCGATGCCTTTGGCAAAAGCTTTGAGGTGCATATAAGCTGTAGTATATGTTCCGTTATGCTTGATATACAAAAAGTTGCCACCACCTGCTTTTTGATAACCTTTGCGGGTTATCACACCCTCGCCAATGGCAAAAACTGGTGTTCCGGAGGGCGCAGCATAATCAACACCGTGATGTGGACGGTAAATTTTAAGCACGGGATGAAAACGTGCGTTAGAAAATCCTGAGCTGATACGGCTGTATTTCAGAGGAGCTTTCAAAAATGTGCGCATCAGGCTTTGGCCGGCTTCATCAAAATAATCGCCTACACTGTCTTGTTCAAAATAAAAGGCGTACTGGTCTTTTCCATAATTCTTAAAACGTGAAGCCCTAATTTGGCCAATGCCAATAGGCTTGTTGTCCACATATAGCCGGTCATAAAGCACTTCAAACTCGTCGCCTTTCTGAATGCCGAAGAAGTCGATTGTCCAGGCGTAAACCTCCGATAACTCATTGGCCAGGTTGGCGTCGAAGCCACCATCAACCATTGCATTCCATAAGGAGGAGTTAATAACGCCATAAGCCGATTCCAGCTTTCGCTCGATGGGTTTGTTGCCTTTCCAGGCTTGCAAACTATCCGTCAGGCTAAAAACGACATAATCTGTATTGTCAATTTCATAAACAAAATAGAGCGGTGTTTCCACAGAATCAGTTGTCGAAATAAAGGTGTAATGATTGCCTGCCCTAATTTTTCTCACATCAAAGATTGATTTATGCTTTTTTGCAATATAATCGATCGTGCTATAATCAACGCCTTTGCCTAAAAGAATGTCGGATAGAAATTGATTGCGTTTCACCTGTCCTTCGTCAATCAATAAGGAATCGATCACAATTTCGTAAAGCAGTTTGGGTTCGGGCTTAACGGTTTCTGCCACTGAATCCTGCTCGGATTTTTTGTTATTTCCATTACTGCTACAAGCTTCAAAAAGTAGGGTTGAAGCTGCCATAACCGATAGCAGCAGCAGGTTATTTATCATTTGTGAAAGCTGACTGGAATGAAATTTAATTTGCATAATTTTAGAAATCCTCAATTCATAGGTTACTTCAAGCTTGCAAAAGTACAATTAGAATCGATGCTGAATTTGCTACCAGACATTGACTTTGTTAAGTATTTAAAAACGCTTGTCCAGGAAAATGAATGCGTAATACCTTTTTGGATTACATAAAAAAACCTGTGTCGGCTGCAGGCGCCAACACAGGAATAGTTTTGGTAACAAATAGCTTTAAAGCTGTTTCAGTGCATGATCTCTGCCCGCTTTGACGGCATTGAGATTAAGCTCAACAATATCAGAGCCTTTAGAGCCAAAAATGGCTTTCACGGCATTTTCAATGTTGGATAGTTTCAGGTCGAGAAAAGGAGTGGCGGCACCAAGCACAATCATATTGGCGGCCCTAATGTTTCCGCAATCTTTCGCCATAGCATTGGCATCCAGTGTGATGTATTGGGGCTGCTTTTGGATTTCCTGTATCAGCTGTTCAATTTCAGGATAATCTTTTATGTTTATAAAGGGATTGCTGCTGGTGATAATCCAGCCGTTTTTATTAAGCATAGGCAGGTAGCGCAACGATTCCATAGGTTCTACGGCTATAATAATATCGGCTTTGCCTTCTGGGATTAAGTCAGAGGCAATTGGTTCAGACGAAAGGCGCAGATTCGAATGAACGGCTCCGCCTCTCTGGCTCATGCCATGCACTTCAGCTTGTTTCAGGTGAAGCGATTCTTCCAGTGCTGCCATGCCAATGCAGGCTGCAATACTTAAAATTCCTTGTCCACCGACACCGGCTAATATGATATCTTTCTTCATTTTATTCAGCTTTATGATTAAATATTCAGGGCTTTTGCCTTGGCTTTCTGGCGCATTTTCCGTTTGAGGGTTTGGATACATTCCCGACGAGGGATAATAACCGAAACACCTTGATATGCAAGCTCTTGCCTGATAATAGCAGTGTTCTCTTCATGATATTTGCGCAAGGGCTTCAACACATGGATATGCGCTTCGGGAACGCCTATGCCACGCACGATGTCGTCGATTTTTCCATAAGCCGAGGAAGTTTGGCCTCCCGTCATCCCTGTCGTTGAGTTGTCTAAGATAAGGATTGTTATCGGGCTGTTGTTATTTACAGCGTCTAACAAACCTGTCATTCCGGAATGGGTAAACGTGGAATCGCCGATGGCAGCTACAGCCGGAACGAGTCCTGCATCGGCGGCACCAATCGCCATAGTGATGCTGGCACCCATATCCACGCAGCTGTTGATGGATTCCAAGGGTTCAAGTGCACTCAGGGTGTAGCAGCCAATATCGCTAAAAACACGGCCGCGGCCATATTCGAGCAGCGCTTCGTTAAGCGCCAGAAAAGCGTCGGTGTGTGAGCAGCCATCACAAAGTTGTGGCGGACGGTTTTTGACGAGTGCAGGAATTGCTTCTCCTGATTCATGGGTTTTTCCAATAGCAACTCCCACATTCACAGGGTCGAGTTCGCCATCGCGTGGAAGTGTGCCGTCCAGCCTGCCTTTGATGGTTTTTCCTTTGTTGAGCATGCCACGCAGCTGCTCTTCAATGATGGGATAACCGTCTTCCAGAACTAACAACGAATCGCAGCTTTCGTACAATTCGTTTACCATATCAAGCGGAAGTGGATATTGACTAATTTTCAGCACCGGATTCTTCAGTGTGCCTCCTACAAAATTTTCCATCAAGTAGTTGAAGCCTAATCCGCATGCGATAATTCCCACGCTTTTGTCAGTGCCTTCAATCAGGCGGTTATAGCCACTTTCAACCGATGCTGCCTCAAGCTGCTGCTGTTTGCCTAACAGTTCGCGATATTGTTTGCGGGCAATGGCGGGCAACAACACAAACTGGCGTAGGTTGTCGGGAAGGCTTATTTCGTTTTGTTTGATCTGTTCGCCACGTACAATACCGGTGCGCGAGTGAGCCAGTCGGGTTGTGATACGCAACATTACGGGGATACGCATTTTTTCGGACAGTTCAAAAGCATAGCGTGTCATATCGTAGGCTTCCTGTTGGTTGGAAGGTTCCAGAATCGGGATAAAAGCAAACTTTCCATAAAAGCGGGAGTCCTGTTCGTTTTGGCTGGAGTGCATGGATGGATCGTCGGCAGCAACAACTACCAAACCACCGTTAGCACCTGTTATAGCGGAGTTTACAAAAGCATCAGCAGCCACGTTCAAGCCCACATGCTTCATGCAAACCATTGCGCGTTTACCGGCATACGACATGCCCAGGGCAGATTCCATGGCGGTTTTTTCGTTTGCAGACCACATCGCACGGATATTATTTTCTTTGGCTGTTTTAGAGGCCTGGATATATTCCATGATTTCAGTAGAAGGAGTGCCGGGATAAGCATAGATGCCCGACATGCCACCATCAATAGCGGCTTGGGCAATGGCTTCGTCTCCCAGTAATAATAATTTTTGCATGGTGTTAAATGTATGATTTATAGCAATTTTAATAATTATCTAAGCTGTTACAAAAGTAACAAAACTGCTGGTTACAGCAATCGGTTGCGCTAAATCAGAATCTTTCTAAATAGAATAGACCTGCCGGATGGCAGAAGATTTCTCTCTCAAAATTTTGCTAAAAAGTGTCTTTTCGTAGTATAATTTTACCTTAATTTTAAGTCTGAATTCATTGGTTTTAAGCTTATTGACTCTGCCTTTAAGCCCAACCCACTCTAAATGCCTACTTTTGCTGCATTGATAAAGTATCTATGAATTTTTTAGCACATGCTTTTTTGTCCGGTGATGATCCTGAGGTGCTTTTTGGCAATTTTGTGGCCGACAGCATCAAAGGCAAAATGATTAAAAAATACAATGGTGCAATGCTCCTTGGGGTGCATTTGCATCGGGCAATTGATGCTTTTACCGATCAACATCCGATTGTATTGCGGAGTGTGAACAGACTCCGGCCCGAGTTCTTGAGGTTTTCGCCGGTTATTGTTGATGTTTATTATGATCATTTTTTGGCTGCCAACTGGGCAAATTATAGCAGCCAGGATTTGACAGCTTTTTCAGTGGAAGTGTATCGGGTTTTGCTGCGGAATTTTAGCAAGTTACCACCCCGATCCAAACGGATGCTGCCCTGGATGATGGCCCAAAACTGGCTTACCGGTTATGCCAACCTGACTGATCTGAACCGCTCTTTCACGATGATGTCGCGCCGTGTCAGCTTTGAATCGCGCATGGAATACGCGGTGGACTTTCTCAAACTTCATTATGCTGATTTTGAGCAGGATTTTCAATTATTTTTTCCTGACCTCATTAAGGAAAGTGAACAGGTTTTGCAACAGCTTTCAGCCGAAAAGTAATCTTAGAAGGACTAAAACCGATAAAATACAAGGCTGTTTTCAGGAAAAATTTGTTTATTTGTAGGATCAGACTTTGTTAGGTTTTTTGAATAAGTTTTTTAAAAACCTGACAAATTGATAAGGTTACATAGCTGCTTATCAATGTGTTAAGGGTTCATGAAATTTCATCTTTCAGTGTCCAATTATATATCTATTGATAATCAGGTAGTTGCAACATTGTCAGGTCGACTAATTCTGCGGATACACATTAATTAAGAAGACTGATGAGAAAACTTATTATTATTCAATTATTGTTTACGTTCTTACTATTGGGCTGCGAAAAGGATAATGAAGAAACACTTTGTTCAGGTTTTATACTAGAGCACCCCACGCTTGACTGTGAATTAGACTATGAAATAATAAATGATGTTCTAGAAACTTATTTCATCCACGCCGACTTTATACATATTGATCAGAAAACACACTCACCCGTTTTTAGTGAATTTGTTAAAGATAAGCTCGAAAGTGAAAACATCGTTTTCGATTCTTTGTTATTAACAAACTATTCAGAGAAAAACAGCGAGGCTTATTTTTTATCCGGCAACAATTTGAGATTGAATACAGTTCGGCTAATTAATCATGCGGAAATAAATTGTTTTTTTAGTGTTGAATTCAAAGCCTGGCAAAACTATTATAAGAAATATCCGAAATCTACCGGGCTACATACATTTTCACGACCGGAAATCAATGCTGCTGGAAATCAAGCAATTGTTGAATATGGTTGGCAGGCAGGCTATACCCAAGGAATGGGATATTTAATAGTTCTTGTCAGAGAAAACAATAAATGGATAGTTACAAATCGGCTACCAACTTGGGCTTCATAAAAATAGCAATCAGGAGACGGCTTTGTAAATACATAAGCAGGTGTTTTAAATCCACTACATTTTTTATTGTTATTCGTAGTTCTCCCAGCCTTAATACTAAATCTCAACTGATAAATGAACCGAATTCACAGCTATTGTGTACTTTCATTACTTGTTTTACTGGGCTTTTTTTCGCCTAAGGCAATGGCTCAGGATTTGCCTTATCTTAACAGTTTTAGCCTGGCAGAGATTAATGGAAAGGTTTACCTGCAATGGATCATCGCTTCCGGAAACACCTGCGACGGGGTGCGGGTTTACCGCTCAACCGATGCCGAAAACTTCGAGCAGATTGGACAGATAGCCGGTATTTGCGGAAGTCCTTTCTCATCAGTTTCTTATGATTATTGGGATACGTTACCGCTGTTAAACACCACTTCCTATTATCACCTGGAACTGGGTAATTTGGGTTTTTCAGCTACCCAGGCTATTCAGTTGTTTGACTTTTCTAAAAAGTCTTACCAGATTATCCCTCATCCAACTACGGCTGATGCCAATATCTATTTTGAAAATTCTCTTTATGAAACTTTTGGTCTTCACGTCTTTAATCAAAACGGAAAGCTTGTTTACGATGCCAAAACAAGTAGTAATAATTTTGAGCTGAATCCGGCACAGCTTGATGCAGGATTTTACGTTTTTTATATCAGCAACAACACTGGAACCAATACCATTAAGGGAAAATTAATTGCCAAATGAAAGCCGTCAATTGTTGCTAAAGATAGTTTTTTTTATAAATCTTTGAAATTATGATAGGCTTGTGGTAGTCCTTGTGGGTTGATTTATAGCCATTTCAAGAAAAGTAATTCTAATATTAGAGTTTATTTAGGTATCTTAGTCGCTATTGGAGACAAGGAGAATCTGCTAATTTTTAGGAAAAAGATAAAATTGAATGATTGGGATAGATGTTTTAGCTTTACACTTTACAAAAACCGCAAGCTGTATAAACTATGAACGATAAGTTGATTGACATTGAAAGCCGGGTTTTGCTGCTGAAGCAAATTCCCGTATTTAGCATACTCAACAAACAGGGGCTTGCTACGCTTGCTTCGTTGCTTGAAGAGCGAAAAACCAGGGCGCAGGAACCGCTTTTCAAGAAAGGAGATCCTGGTGAGAGTATGTATATTTTGGCCGAAGGTGAAGTGCGTGTACACGACGGAAATCATGTGATTGCTCGCTTACAGGCGGGTGAGGTTTTTGGTGAATATGCATTACTGGATACTGAAAGCAGGTCGGCTTCTGTAACCACTGAAAAAGCCAGTCGTGTTTTGATGCTGAAACGAGAAGCTTTGATGACGTTTCTGAGTCAGTTTCCCGAAATATTGTTGAGCATGCTTCAGCTTCAAATCAGGCGGATGCGCGATATGAATGAGCTGGAAGAAAAGCTTTCAAAGAGCTACCTCAAAATCACCAAACAAAAACAGGAAATCGAAGGCCAGCACGATGCTATCAAAGCTCAGAAAAGCCAGCTTGAGCTTCAAAACAAAAACCTTCACGAGCTGAATGCTCAAAAAAAACAATTGCTGAGCGTGATTATTCATGGCCTGAAAAATCCGATGACGAGTGTGCAAACGATGGCCGAACTGCTCGATGAGCGCAAACAATTGGGGAGCGATGAACGTGAATATCTCGAAATTCTGAAAAAATCGCTGGCACGTATGAACCTGGTAATTAACGACCTCATTCAAAGTAACCAGGAAGAGGTTTCCCGGATCAGGCGACAAGTTCCAATGAAAATATCTGATGCCATAGAACAGGCTGTAACATTACACTCGGTCGAAATTGCTACTAAAGAACTCGATTTCATTTTGGCTAAGTCAGGGCTTATAATCCAACTTCAGGAAAGCTATTTTGCCCAGCTGCTCGACAAACTGATTGAGTGGGTTGTGGATCATGCTGAACCAAAAACTAAATTATTTGTTGAAATAAAACAGCAGGAGTCAGTACTTGTTATTTTTAAATTTCAGTGTAAAGATGTTCTTTCGGATAAAAAGTCAAATGCCATTGTGCCAGCGTCACTTTTTGAGGCAGCACCTGAACAGCTTAAACTGTTTTCTTTCATTCATGACTTGAAAGTTTTATCCGGCCTATCGTTGCGGCTAAATCACCTGGGCAAATCTGATTGGGAGTTGCAAATCAATCTCAATCTGCCCGCTGAACAGTCGGACAGCTTTTAGGTGCAGCATATTTGAATTGTTTTTTTAACTCGCAACGGCTACCACCAGAATTATACTGCATTTTATCAGTTAAAATCTTCTGCTTCATTCAAAATCAATTATTTTGAATGCATTTTAATATTTTTCGCTCTTAAAGTAGAATTTATGAAAAAGATAACAACCAAAGAACTATTGATTTTTTTAGAAAGTCCAGCGACTAAACTCCTGGATGTTCGTCCGGTTGACGCCTTCAATGGCTGGGCACAAAGGGATGAAAAGCGAAGCGGACACATACAAGGAGCAAAAAGTCTTCCGGCTAAATGGCTCAATTATATCGACTGGATCGAAATTGTGCGACACAAACAGATTTTGCCTGAGCATAAAATTATTATTTACGGCTATTCCGATACGGAAGCAGAAGAAGTGGCAAATCGTTTTTTAGCATCCGGTTATACCGATGTTGTTATTTATCTGCACTTTTTGGTTGAATGGGTAAATGATGAACAACTTCCGATGAAAAAACTGCCGCGCTACAAGCATTTGGTTTCCGCTGATTGGCTGAATCAACTTATCAGCGGCGGCAAACCGATGCACTACGAAAACAACAATTTCGTAGTTGTGCACAGCCATTACCGCAACCGCGATGCTTATTTGAGTGGCCATATTCCGGATGCTATTGATATGGATACACTTGCCCTGGAAGCACCCGAAACATGGAACAGGCGCAGCCCTGAAGAAATTCAGAAGGCACTTCAGGATCATGGCATAAGCGCTGACACCACAGTGATTCTTTATGGAAAATATATGTCTCCTGACAATGATGATGAGTTTCCGGGAAGTGCGGCAGGCGATATCGGTGCTGTCAGAAATGCTTTTATCATGCTGTATGCAGGAGTGAAAGATGTGCGTATCCTGAACGGCGGTTTCCAATCGTGGCAGGATGCAGGTTTTGAAGTTTCAAAAGTGGAGGAGCCTAAACAGCCTATTTCCGAATTTGGTGCTGAAATTCCTGCCAATCCGCAGTTAGCGGTTGATACACCCGAAGCCAGGCAAATGCTGGCCGCTGCCGATGCTGAGCTGGTTTGTGTGCGCAGCTGGCCCGAATATATTGGCGAAGTGAGCGGCTACAATTATATAAAAGCCAAAGGCCGGATTCCCGGGGCAATTTTTGCGGATTGCGGCAGCGATGCCTACCACATGGAAAATTACCGCAACGAAGACCATACTACACGCGACTTCAATGAGATAGCCGAAATCTGGATAAATAACGGCATAACGCCTGATAAGCATTTGGCGTTTTATTGTGGCACAGGCTGGCGAGGCAGCGAGGCCTGGTTTAACGCCTGGTTGATGGGATGGCCTCAGGTTTCGGTATATGATGGCGGCTGGTTTGAATGGAGTAACGACCCAACAAATGCTTTTGAAACAGGAATTCCCCTGGCTAAATATGATTTAAAATAAAGATAATCAACGACTTGCTTCATCAACTTGAAACTTAAAAACAATAGCTATGTATCCGAAAATCAAAGAGCCTGCTTTCGCCGAAGACGTCCTTTATGGCTTGAAGTTGACACCAAAGCAGCTTTTGTCAAAATATTTTTATGATAGCCTTGGCTCTGAGCTTTTTGCAAAGATCATGCGCATGCCCGAATATTACCTCACCGACTGTGAACTGGAGATTTTTGAGCAGTCGGCTGCTGAAATTACTACGGCTTTCAATACCGGCAAGGCTGGTTTTGAATTGATTGAGCTAGGTGCTGGTGATGGGCTAAAAACCAAGGTACTACTTGAATATTTGGTAAATCAAAATACTGATTTTAAATATGTTCCCATTGATATCTCAGAAAAAGCAGTAAAAGGATTACAGCAAGATCTCAAACGAAAAATGCCCGGCTTACAGCTCGACGGTCGGGTGGGGGATTACTTTGAGTTGTTGGCGGGTATCAATAACTCAAAACGAAAAATCGTCTTGTTTTTGGGTTCTAATATTGGGAATTTCAGTGAACACATGGCGATAGAATTTTTGCGAAAGCTACAAGGGGTTTTGCAGCCACGCGACCAACTGCTGATCGGTTTCGACTTGAAAAAAGATGCCAATACCGTGCTTCTGGCTTATAACGACCCTCACGGATACACCGCCGCCTTCAATTTAAACCTGCTAAGTCGTATTAATCGCGAGCTGGATGCCGATTTTCAGCTGGATAATTTTTATCATAAAGAAACTTACGACCCTAAATCAGGCTTAGCCAAAAGCTTCCTGATCAGCAAAAAGGCACAAGAAATTAATCTGAGAAAGTTGAACGAGCGGATCGTTTTTGATAAGGAGGAATCCATTTTTATGGAACGATCTCAAAAATATGATCTGTCAATGATTGAAACACTTGCTCAAAAAACGGGCTTTAAACAGCAAAAATACTTTTTTGATCAGCGTAAGTGGTTTGTGAATGCTTTGTGGGCGGTGGATAAATAGTGTTGAAACGACTAAATTTATAGTAGAACAGGAATTTTCCGCAGATGACGCAGATTACCGCAGAGGAAGAATCCACGAAAATCGGTGAAATCAGTAGGAAAAATTTAATTGTCAACCCATAAACCCATCAACTCGTAAACCCGTGAACTCCTTAAGCGAAAAGCACTAACTAACACAACATTACTACCTAACTGATAACACTCGCCACAACATTCCTACTTCCACCATAATTCCGAAACTCACACAGGTAAATTCCTTGCCAGGTTCCCAGCGCGAGTTTGCCGTTCATAATGGGTATTGATAGGCTGATGCCAGTTAGTGCGGTTTTAATATGTGCCGGCATATCGTCAGCGCCTTCCATAATATGTTTAAAATAGGGCGCGTTTTCAGGCACGATTAGATCAAAAAACTTTTCCATATCGTGCCGCACATCGGGATCAGCGTTTTCGTTGATAAGCAATCCCGCTGAGCTATGACGCATAAAAAGATGTAAAACTCCTTCGGCTGGCAATTTGCCCAAAGCTTCAAGAATTTCGTGGGTTATTAAATGAAAACCTCGTTTACGGGCTTTTAGGGTGATAGCTGTATTTTTTAACATGCTATATAATTTTAAAAAAGGCTGAAAGAATAACTTTTTACTATTCTTTCAGCCTGATAAATAATCAGATTATCCTTAGTTCTATTCCTCTGCCTTCGGTTTTACGCCCACAATTTTTTCCAACATATCGGTAGTGAGCGATTTTGGTCTTTCTAATGGATAGAGTAAAGCCCTGTCCCATATCAAGTTAGCTGTGATACCAATTGCTCTTCCAATACCAAACAATACGGTGTAAAAGTCGTATTCTGTTAAGCCGTAATGCCACTGAATAACGCCGGATTGTGCATCCACGTTAGGCCAGGGGTTTTTGGCTTTGCCTTGTTCCTTAAGGATTGGCGGCACCACTTTATAGAGCAGATCAACATATTTAAAGATGGGATCTTCGGGAATATGTTTCAGGCTAAACTCACGCTGAATAGTGTAACGCGGGTCGGTTTTACGCAATACGGCATGTCCGAAACCCGGAATCACCTGTCCGCTATGCAGTGTATCCCAAACATACTGTTTCATCTCGTTCTCGGTAGGCGTTTCACCACCCATTTTATCCATCAAATCCTGTAACCAGCGCAGCACTTCCTGGTTTGCTAATCCGTGAAGCGGCCCGGCCAGGCCATTAATCATGGCGGAAGTTGACAGGTAAATATCTGATAACGAGCTGGCAACCAGGTGTGCAGTATGTGCGCTCACGTTACCGCTTTCGTGGTCGGCATGAATGATAAAGTGCATACGTGCCACATCATCATAAGGCTTTGCTTTGCCCATCATGTGCGCAAAATTCGCACCTACGTCAAGGTCGGGATTGCCAACGATACGTTTGCCGTCGCGGTATAGCTTCGCGTAGATATAAGTGGCGATTTCCGGGAGTTTGGCCAGCATATTCAATGAATCTTCATACATCGGCTCCCACAAATCCATTTTGTTGATTCCGGCTTTATACTTTTTGGCCATAAATGATTCTCGCGACATGGCCAGGATTGCAGAGCTGAAAATTGACATTGGGTTGCTGCAACAAGGCCAGGCATCAATTACTTCATACACGTATCGCGGCACAATGCGTCGTTTTGAAAACTCATCAATCAAATCCTCAACCTGATTCAAGGTGGGCAGATCGCCGGTAAGTAAAAGATAAAACAAACCCTCCACATAGGGCATTTCTGCTCCTTTGCCTCTCGGTAGCTTCTCAAAAACTTCGGGCAGGGTATAGCCCCGGTAGCGTATTCCCTCGTTGGGATCAAGATAAGAAATGTCGGTCACCAGACATTTTATGCCACGCATTCCGCCCAAAATTTGTCCAATCGTAACTTTATCAACTACAAAATCACCAAACTCATCGTTTAGTCTCTCGGTACGCGGGCGGTGCTGGTTTATTTTTTCTCTTAAAACTTCTTTTAGATTAGACATAGTGTTTAGGGTTTATTTTTTACTAATTATTTTTTCTTGCAGCCTATCATTAATGGCGTTGAGGAAATCGTTGGTGTAAAGGTAATGCTCTGGTTTTAAATTATTTTCGTGGATCAGCAAAGCCAGGTCTTTAGTCATCTTGCCCGATTCAACTGTCTCAATACAAACCGCCTCCAGGGTGTGGCAGAAGTCGATAAGCTCCTGGTTGTTATCCAATTTACCACGATGTGCCAGTCCGCGCGTCCAGGCAAAAATAGAGGCGATAGGATTGGTGGATGTAGGATTACCTTTTTGATGTTCGCGGAAATGGCGTGTAACAGTGCCGTGGGCTGCTTCGGCTTCCATGGTTTTGCCGTCAGGTGTTACCAAAACACTGGTCATCAGGCCTAATGAGCCAAAACCTTGCGCCAAGGTGTCCGACTGCACATCACCATCGTAGTTCTTGCAGGCCCACACAAATTTACCACTCCATTTCAGGGCAGCAGCAACCATGTCGTCGATCAGTCGATGCTCGTAAATAATGCCTTTGGCATCAAAAAGTGACTTGTAGTCGTTTTGATAAATCTCTTCAAAGATGTCTTTAAACCTGCCGTCGTATTTCTTGAGGATGGTGTTTTTGGTCGAAAGATATAATGGCCATCCTTTTTGCAAAGCCATATTAAAGCAGCTGTGGGCAAAGCCTTTGATAGATTCGTCGGTATTAAACATAGCCATTGCCACGCCGTCGCCCTCAAAATCATAGACCTTATATTCCTGAGGCTCGCTGCCATCTTCTGGTGTGAAAGTAATGGTGAGCGCACCTTTTCCTTTGGTCACGAAATCGGTGGCTCGGTACTGGTCTCCAAAAGCATGACGGCCAATAACGATGGGATGTTTCCAGCCTGGAACGAGTCGTGGGATATTGTTGATCATAATGGGTTCGCGGAAAACTGTTCCGTCTAAAATATTTCTGATGGTACCGTTTGGTGAGCGATACATAGCTTTCAGATCAAACTCCTCCACGCGTTTCTCGTCGGGTGTGATGGTGGCGCATTTGATGCCAACATTGTACTTTTTGATGGCATTAGCTGCGTCAATAGTAACCTGGTCGTTGGTGCTGTCGCGGTATTCCATGCCCAGGTCAAAATATTTTATGTCCAAATCAAGATATGGCAAGATGAGTTTTTCTTTGATAAATGACCAGATTACACGTGTCATTTCGTCTCCGTCAAGTTCCACAATTGGATGGGCAACTTTAATTTTTGTCATGTTTTTCTCCGATTTTAATGTTAGTATGTGCATAGTTTAGTAACAAAGTGCTTTCAGTACTGTTTTACCGGTTTTAAATTTTCAACCGAATCTGGCAATAAAAAACTATTCTAAGGCCTATATATCAGACTGAAAGCAACAAAACTACCCCGCAAAAATAAACTGTGTTAATTCTATTAATTTGGGAACGTAAAAATACAAAAATCTTTGTCAGTTTCAAGTCTTTTTTAACAGCTAACCTCTTAACTTATACTTTCTTCTAATTTTTTTACTGTTTATTTATTAACAATAAGCTTTGCGCATGCTTCCTATATTTTTGTGGGTTTTTATTGTCCTAAGTTTATATTTTAAACTGTTTCGTTTGCCGTCTATATTGCCTGCTTCGAAAAAAAACTCGCAGCAATAGGTTTTGTTTTAAAAAAAATCCACGACTTTTGTATGGATTCATATAAATTCTCCACCAAATCTAAGCAGTTATGAAAACAGGATTAAAGCGTAACCCAAAAAATAAAATTATTGCAGGCGTATGCAGTGGCCTGGCCGATAACCTTAATTTGGATCCAACATTGGTGCGCCTATTTTTTGTGTTGCTGGCAGTATTTGCCTTTGGTGGCGTAATCGTGTATATTGTGCTTTGGGCTATACTTCCTGAGGATAATTATGTAAATGCTAATGAGGATGCCGCCGCTAACACATTTGAGAATGAGCCGGTTTATTCATCAGATCAAAGCGGAAAGGCACAGCTGGTTATTGGCATCACGCTGATATCTGTTGGAGCGCTGTTTTTGATTGGTGGCTTTATTCCTCAGATTAATGTGTTGGATTTTTGGCCTGTCGGACTTATTGTAATAGGTATTCTGGTATTGCATCAATCTACTAATAAATTGAATTAGCGGTTGAAGTGTTAATGATAATTAACTTAGCATCAAACAAATAAAAACTAATGGTATGAAACATCAAAATGTCTTTTGGGGAGTGTTATTGATCACTCTTGGCACACTTTTCTTATTTGACCGGCTTGATATTTTCGAGTTTGAATGGCGGATATTAGGCAGGTTATGGCCCATACTTATCATACTTTGGGGTGTTTCTATTTTGCCGGTGAAGGCGTTTTTTAAAGTCACGTTAGCAGTGCTGGTAGGTGGTTTGGGTGTGTATATGTATACGCAGAAAGCTGATGGCAGATATGGCAGAACCACCATGTACGATTATTCTTACGACAGTGATGAGGTGGTTAAGGATAGCATTGTATCGCAAACTTTTAGCTTTCCTTTCACCGATGAAATTCAGAAAGCTGTGTTGGAGTTGGAAGCTGCGGCTGGTGTATATCGCCTGGATGGCACCACCGGCGATTTGATTCGTGCTGAAAAGCGTGGCAGTAAAATGGCTTACAATTTTAGGGTAGAAGAGCTTGATGGCGAGAGTCGTGTTGTGATTAGCCAGCGAGATGCATCTGTAAATTTCAGAAATAACAAAACGACACATTTTGATATGATGCTGAATACCAAGCCTCAATGGAGTTTTGATTTAGATGTTGGTGCTGCTGAACTGAATTTTGATCTGAGCCCTTTTCAGGTTGCTGAAATTGACCTTGATGGGGGTGCAGCCGCCATTAATATCCGGCTGGGCGAACAACAGCTGGCAACGCATATCAAAATTGATGCTGCGGCATCGGCTATTGTCATTAAAATACCAGCTACTGCGGGATGCCGCATCGTAAGCTCCACGGTGCTTTCCAGCAAAAACTTTAAAGATTTTGAGAAACTGGAAAAGGGGCAATATGAAACACCGGGTTTTGCAACAGGAAGTCAGCAAATATTTATTGATATCGATGCTGCTGTTTCCAGTTTTGAAGTTAAAAGGTATTGATAATACCCTTCAATTGTCCGCTAAAAACAACATCAAATTATGGATGAAAATTTGTCAAAGTGGCAGCTTATGGCTTATTATTCAACTGGCACAGGATTTGAGGTAGGCTGCTGATATGGAGTATAAAGACTATTATAAGGTTTTAGGAGTAGAGCGAAACGCGACGGCAGATCAAATTAAGAAAGCCTATCGCAAGCTTGCTATAAAATACCATCCCGATAAAAACCCTGATAATAAGCAAGCCGAAGACCGTTTTAAAGAAATCAGTGAGGCCTACGAAGTTATTGGCAATGCTGAAAAGCGCAAGAAGTATGACGAGTTGGGTGCCAATTGGAAACAATATGAGCAGCAGGGCTTTGACGGCTTTGGTGGTGGCGGTCGGCGCTATTCGTCAAGAGGTGGGCAGGCCGACTTTGGTGAGTTTTTTGGTGGAGGACAAGGTGGCTTTTCCGACTTTTTTGAAGCTTTCTTCGGCGGAAGCGGTTTTACCAGTGGAGGTGCTAAGAGCAGAAGTCGTGTCAGGCCTAAGGGTCAGGATCTTACTGCCGAACTTCATTTATCGCTTTCTGAGGCTTACCACGGTGTTGAGCGCATGATACAACTTGGCGAGCAACGCATCCGCTTGAAGATTAAGGCAGGAGTGCGTCAGGGACAAACCTTGCGCATGAAAGGCAAAGGCCAGCAAAGCCCCTATGGCGGCGAACCCGGCGATTTGCTTATCAAAATACATATTACTCAACAAGCGGATATTCAACGCGATGGAGACGACCTGATTCAGGAATTACCGGTGGATATTTATACTGCAATATTGGGTGGAAAAGTAAAGCTAAACACCCTCAAAGGGGAGGTGCAGGTACCCGTAAAAGCAGGTATTCAATCTAATGCAACACTACGGCTGAAAGGCCTGGGAATGCCTGTTTACGGAAAAACTGAAACTGGAAATCTCTTGCTAAAAGTAGTCTTAAAGTTGCCTGAAAAGATATCGGGTGAAGAGCTTAAACTCATCCAGAAAGCAGCTGAAATACACGCTAAAAAAGAAAAATAACCGGTCGCCTAAAAGAATTTCTAACCTAAAACTGACCCAATTCCTCATTTTTCTGAATTTATAAAGCCCGTTGCGTACTTTTTGGTTACTTTGCACGTTATTTTGCAATAACCAAAAATTGATGTTTTTTGGAGCTTGCAATCAAAGCATAAATAATCTATCTAATTCACATGCAACGATTTATACGACTTACAACTACCATTTTATCATTTTTTATACTCGTCAGTTTAAGTTCAGCAGCACAGGCACAAGAAGCTGCTGTTCGCGGATTTGTGTATGAAGCCTCCACCGGAGAACCCGTAATTTTCTGCAATGTCTATCTGCAAGGCACTACCTACGGTGCTTCGACGGATATCAACGGCTATTTTAGTATCACCAAAGTGCCAGCCGGCCAATACATGTTATTGGTAACTTTTTTAGGCTACGATACGCTCAGGCAGGAAATTGTATTGAAGCCCAACGATGTGTTGAACCGTAAATTTAACCTGGTGGAATCAAGCGTAAGCCTCGAAACAGTGAATGTTACCGCTGAAAAAATCGAAGCACGTACCGAAACTAAAACTTCCGTCGTCAACATCACACCCAAAATCCTCAAAAAGATTCCTTCCATTGGCGGACAAGCTGACCTGGCGCAATACCTGCAAGTGATTCCCGGTGTTGTGTTTACCGGCGACCAGGGCGGCCAGTTGTACATCAGAGGCGGATCGCCTATTCAAAATAAGGTGCTACTCGATGGCATGATCGTGTATAACCCGTTTCACTCTATCGGACTGTTTTCGGTTTTTGATACCGATATGATTCGTAATGCAGAGGTATTTACCGGTGGCTTTAGCGCTGATTATGGCGGCAGAGTTTCATCTATCATGGATATCACCACCCGCGATGGAAATAAAAATCAGCTCAGCGGGAAAGTTGGTGCTAGTACTTTTGGTGCCAAGCTGTTGCTCGAAGGCCCGTTAAGTCGCGCTAAGGTGGAAAATGGCTCCAGCTCCAGCTTTATTTTCTCTGTGAAAAATTCCTACCTGGAACAAACCAGCAAAAGCCTCTACAGCTACGTGGATGAAGACGGGCTGCCTTTTAACTTCCTTGATTTGTACGGAAAAATATCCATCAATGCTGCCAATGGAAGCAAAATCAACTTCTTTGGTTTTAGTTTTGATGATAAGGTAAACAACTACAAATCGCTTTCTGATTTCGGCTGGAACTCGGTGGGTGGAGGCTCTAACTTTTTGATTATCCCCGGAAAATCACCTGTGCTGATCGAAGGTAACCTGGCCTATTCCAGCTACAAAGCAACGCTTTCCGAGGCTTCGGCACCCGAACGTTTCAGCAGTATCAATGGCTTCAATATGGGCTTCCATTTCACTTACTTCATAGGAAAAGACCTGGTAAAATACGGTATTGAGCTGCTTGGCTTCAAAACGGAATTTGATTTCACCAATGGTGTTGGAAGAAATATTAACCAAACCGAAAATACGACCGAGCTGGCCGGATATGTGCGCTACAAAGGCAACTTCGGTAAGTTATTGTTCGAGCCAAGCTTCCGTGTGCAATGGTATGCATCGCTTGGCAATATCTCGCCCGAGCCACGGCTGTCCGTGAAATACCTGGTAAATGATTGGTTCCGCATTAAACTGGCCACGGGTATGTATTCCCAAAACTTGATAGCAGCCAATAGCGACCGCGATGTGGTGAATCTGTTTTATGGCTTCCTTTCAGGCCCCGATAACCTACCCAACCGTTTTGACGGCAAAGAGGTGACCCACAAACTGCAAAAAGCCAACCACTATATTTTAGGTACAGAGATAGACTTAACTAACCGTATCAACCTCAATATAGAAGGTTATTTGAAAGATTTTAACCAGCTTACAAACCTTAACAGAAATAAACTTTTCAACGAAAATACGGCGCCTGCCAACACACCGGATATCTATAAAAAGGACTTCATCATTGAAAAAGGTAATGCCTATGGAGGCGATATAGCCCTTAAATATGAAGACAAGAAATGGTACATCTGGTCAGTTTATTCACTTGGCTTTGTTACCAAGGAGTATGAGAAAAATCCCGGTGAGTTGATAAGCTATAGGCCGCATTATGACAGGCGTCACAACGTAAACCTTCTAATTTCATACACAGCCGGAGATCGGCGTCAATGGGAGTTTGGCGCTCGCTGGAACTATGGCTCCGGATTCCCGTTCACGCAGGTGCAGGGCTATTACGAGCATCTCAACTTTGGCCAGGGCGTGAATACCGATTATACCAATGCCAATGGGAACTTAGGAATACTTTATGGCGATCTGAATGAAGGCGAACTGCCCAGTTATCACCGCTTAGACTTTGATATCAAACGCCGTTTCTTTTTTAGTGAACGGACGCAACTTGAAGTAAACGTGAGTGTTACAAATATGTATAACCGCGAAAACGTATTTTATGTAGATCAAATCACCAGTGATGTTATCCGCCAGTTGCCGCTTATGCCTAGCTTTGGAATGACACTTAGTTTTTAAATAAAACATTTATTCTATAATTAATTTTATGCACAGCAACAGAAAAAGTAAAATGGCATTTTCAGGAAAATCTTTGCTGATTATCGCCCTCGCAATGTTTAGCTTGAACAGCTGCAAATCACCAAATAAGACGCCAATGCAAGCACCCGTAGCTACTAAAAAACCTCATGAGCTTACAGCACATGACAACACTAGAATCGACGATTATTATTGGCTCAACGAGCGTGAAAATCCTGAAGTAATTGCTTACCTGGAAGCCGAAAATGCATACACCGATAATGTTTTGGCGCATACCATGCAGCTTCAGCAGGCTTTGTATGACGAGATGCTGGGCCGCATAAAGCAAACAGATATTTCGGTGCCTTACAAGTTAAACGGCTATTACTATTATTCACGTTATGAGGAAGGCAAAGAGTATCCGATTTATTGCCGCAAAAAAGGTAGCCAGGATGCCGCTGAAGAAATTATGCTCAACGGCAATGAAATGGCCGAAGGCTATGCTTATTTTGAGATTGGTGGCTGGGAAATCAGTGCTGACAATAATTTGTTGGCCTATTCCGTGGATACGGTGAGTCGCCGCCAATATACCATCTATATTAAAGACCTTAGCTCTGGCGAGATTTATCCGCAAAGTATTCCGAATACTTCCGGCAATATGGCTTGGGGAAATGACAATAAAACATTGTTTTATAGCGTAAAAGACGAGACCTTAAGGCCTTATAAAGTAATGCGCCACAATATTGAAATGGATTATGAGCAAGACGTAACCGTTTTTACCGAAGACGATCCCACTTTTTACGCCTTTGTTTTCAAAACCAAATCGCAGGCATATATTATGGTTGGCACGGTGAGTACCATGTCAGCCGAATATAGCTTTGTGGATGCCAACAAGCCCTTGAATGACTTTACGATGGTGCAGGCACGTCAGCCCGATATGCTCTATGGTGTAGATCATTACAAAAACGATTTTTATATCCGTACGAACCTTGATGCACAAAACTTTAGGCTGATGAAAACCAGCGTGAAAAAGCCGGGGATGGACAATTGGAAAGAAGTAATTGCCCATCGCCCCGATGTGTTGCTCGAAGATTTCGAGATATTCTCTAACTATCTCGCCGTGAGTGAACGCCAAAAAGGTTTAGTAAACATTAGGGTGATAAGCTGGGACAAAAAGAATGACTATTACCTTGATTTTGGTGAGCCGGTTTACACCGCTTATATGAGCACCAATGTAGATTTCGAGACCAAAGTATTGCGTTATGGATACACCTCGCTTACCACACCAAATTCTGTTTACGATTACGATATGGCAACCAAAACACGTAGCTTACTGAAACAACAAGAAGTGCTTGGCGGCTATAATGCTGACGATTATGTATCGGAGCGTTTATATGTGCCTTCACACGATGGCGTGATGGTTCCGGTTTCTTTGGTGTATAAAAAAGGCCTACAGAAAAACGGCAAAAATCCCGTAGTTTTATACGGTTATGGCTCTTATGGCGCCAGCATGGATGCTTATTTTTCATCAGCACGCTTAAGTCTGCTCGACAGAGGTTTTGTTTGGGCAATAGCACATATCCGTGGAGGCGAAGAGCTTGGACGTCAATGGTATGAAGATGGAAAACTGCTCAACAAAAATAATACTTTCCTCGATTTTATTGCCTGCGGCGATTACCTGACAAAAGAAAATTATACGGATAGCGAACATCTTTTTGCGCTTGGCGGAAGCGCCGGCGGATTGCTGGTAGGCGCAGTGGCAAATATGCGTCCCGACCTGTGGAAAGGCGTTATTGCTGCCGTTCCGTTTGTGGATGTGGTAACGACCATGCTTGATGAGACAATTCCTTTAACCACAGGAGAATACGATGAATGGGGTAATCCTAACGAAAAGGAGTATTACGACTATATACTTTCTTATTCACCTTATGACAATGTGGAAGCTAAAAACTATCCAGCGATGCTTGTTACTACCGGCTTGCACGACAGCCAGGTGCAGTATTGGGAGCCTGCGAAATGGGTAGCCAAACTACGCGATATGAAAACGGATGACAATACCTTACTGCTGAAAACCAATATGGACTTCGGGCATGGCGGGGCTTCCGGGCGCTTCGAAAGACTGAAAGAAACCGCTTTGGAATATGCCTTTATGATGAACGAATTGGGTATGGTGAAGTAAACGAAGACTAAATTCAAACAACAAAAAAGGCTACCTTATTGAAAGGCAGCCTTTTTTTGTGAGCGGGCAATGGGTGTCGAACCCACGACCCTCAGCTTGGGAAGCTGATGCTCTACCACTGAGCTACGCCCGCTTTTGAGCGGCAAAGGTAGATTTTATCCGTCATATTTCTGATGATATGATCATAATAATTGGGTTGAAAAATAGGATTGTTTCGGTTGTGTTTTGGCATATTCAAATTGTGTTCATCAATATAATCGTCAATATTTGAATTGATTACGGATTTAAAACCCGCAACAAATGATGAAATTGATTTTGGTTTTCGAAAAAAATTATTGGTGGTGATATTGTTGGTGGTCGCGGGGATATTGTTGGTGGTCGCGGGGATATTGTTGGTGGTCGCGGGGATATTGTTGGTGGTCGCGCGTAGAGACGCACGGCCGTGCGTCTCTACATCGTCACCAACAAACACCGCCGTGGGACACAACATCACCGCCGTGCAACATAATATCACCGCCTGTTGAATTTGTCGTTCACCCAATTTTGCGGGTTATTTTGGATGTAAAATTTTATTCGTCCATATTCATTATTATTTCTGATGATATGATCGTAATAATTGGGTTGAAAAAAATGATTGTTTCGGTTGTATTTTGGTATGTCTAAATTATGTTCGTCAATATAATCATCAATTTTTGAATTGATTACGGATTTAAAACCCGCAACAAATGATGAAATTGATTTTGGTTTTCGAAAAAAATTATTGGTGGTGATATTGTTGGTGGTCGCGGGGATTTTGTTGTTGGTCGCGGGGATATTGTTGGTGGTCGCGCGTAGAGACGCACGGCCGTGCGTCTCTACATCGTCCCCATCACCACCGCCGTTCCCATCACCATCGTCCCTAATATCGTCACCATGTGATATAAAATCACCACCAAATGACAAAACATCGTCGTCATGCGGAACGATATTGTCATCAACCGTTTGCGCAATTTCATTGTCCTGCGTTTGTTTGGTTTTACCTTCGTTGGTTGGCACGGATTCGCCTTTCGGTGTATCGGTCGGGTTTCGTAATTCAATAATGGCGTGCAAATGATTGGGCATTATGATGTATTCATCCAAATATAATTCCTGTCGTATTTCAAATGATTTTAAAAATTCGGATTTTGTAATTTGTCCAAAATCAGATAATTGAACATACGCCTTGCCATCCTGATTCACGACTACTTTACCGAGATTGCATATCCTGTTTTGTGTAACGAACGTAATATAATAAACGCCCTTGCCGGCATAATCCCAGCCGGGCATCCTGTTAGATTCTATCCTGTATTTATTTCTGAATTTGCCCTTCATAAGCCTGGAGTCGAAATTAATTGATTATCAAATTAATGCTGGTATTGGTTTTCTTTAGACACACGACCGGTTTTATTTGGCGTATTCAAAAAAAGAATCGGATAATATATTACCTGATCATATTCTTCGTCAAAGTTATCAACAGCGACAAGAATTGTTGATTCTTCTATGATTAGCGCATCACTATAATAGTTAAAACCATCGTGGTATTTGTAGCGTTCTTCAAGAAAAACAGTGCGTTCGTCCCTTTCCGCTTTCTGAACAAGTACTGAGGGTGAAAAAAGCTTGTTATCAGTATCAAAAACGTAAGTTTTTAGTGGCGATTTTGGATTATCAAGCTGATAGCTTAAACTGTTTTCGGTTTCATTAAAAGGCTCACCTTCAATCGCTTTGATATCTGATTTGGTTAAGCTGAAATCTTTAATTGGTTCGGTATATAAATTAGAGTGTGCTGTGACGATAATCCTGATTTCATCGTCCAGATAGCCGTTTGTGACTCTAATATGTGCAGTACCAATTCTTTTGGTGTACACTAAACCCTCGTTATTGATACTCGCTACAAAACTGTTGCTGCAGGTGAACGATAAATCCTCCGGTCGAGGTGTTTCAATTAGAAAGCTTTCTGCACTCTTCAGGTTCACTTCGGTTTGGTTGAGCTGGATAAAATGATACTTTATGGCTTCCTCCGCTTTATCGCAGGCAGCCAAGAGAATCAGCACAATCAATATATAAAAGGGATTTTTCATTAATCGTATTTTTTGGTGAAATTAAGGAATTATCCTATAGTTGGTTAGGCACTGAGCCCGTTCTTTTGTTTTCGGCCCTGAAAGCGCGGAATTGATGGCTGCAAAATTTTGATGTTTGTTGCTAAAAAGAGATTAAGGAAAACTATCAGGAATGCTTCTGATTTATTGTAAGGGTTTGAATATTTGGATTTTTTGTATAAATTTACTGCTTGGATTGTCGCTTGCCGGGTTGATTATATTGCTTGGCAAAAGGCATCTTTATAAGAAAAAGGCATGTTGTCGGCATATTAGGTGCAATACGGTATAATAAACCGACAATTTGTCGAATTAAAAATAAGTTAGGCTTTATGCTAAAAGAACCTATTACCAAAAGAAAATTAATGATTAACTTTGTAATATGATACGATTTAGTGAATATATAGAGATTAATACAGAAAAGAGGTTTGGAAAACCAATAATTAAAGGGACAAGAATATCAGTTTACGATGTATTGTCTTGGTTGTCAAACGGAATGACTCATAAAGATATTATTCATGACTATCCCGAGCTGACAGAAAATCAAATAAATGCTTGTTTGTCATTTGCTGCAACAAAGGAACAGGGAAAATCGTATGCCTAATGAAATTACTTTTTGACCAGAATATATCTTTTAGACTAGTAAAAAGAATAAAAGACCTGTTCCCAGAATCAAAGCAAGGTCGAGAGTTAGGACTTGAAAACTCAGCCGATTCAGAAATATTTGATTACGCAAGAACAAATGATTTTGCAATTGTAACTTTTGACTCTGATTTTTTCGACTTAAATATCATGAAAGGCTTTCCGCCAAAAATAATCTGGATTAGGACAGGAAATACAACGACAAATAACCTGGAGAATCTTCTTCGAGACAAATATGACTTAATAAAATTATTTTTGGACGAAGATTATGCATGTCTTGAAATAATGGAGTAAGATACAGCACAAAAGCCTAACAAAGGCTATATTGCAAACCGCAAACTGTTATGGATATGGCCATCGTGGCTTTATACACTATACCCGTGGAAAGAAAAATCAATCAATTAAAATGCGGTCCGCAACATAGCCTCGAACGTTGTGGTGCATTAAAGTAACAGCAAATGAAAAAAATTAGTCTAAACGATTTAATAATCGGAATGAATGACTCCCTTGCAGTCCTTCGCTTGGCAAGTGATAAAAGAAATGACCAAAATTTTACCACACACGATTTATATGAGTCAACTAAAAATAAAAGACGATGGAGTATTATTAATCCTGGTCTAATCATGGCTCAATCATACATGTATTTTGTTGTAGGTCATGAAAGTGGATTGCTTTTAGACTTTCCATCAAGCGACCAAGCAATAAAATTGATTCATCAATTCTCGTTTCATAATGATGACTACCAAATTAAAAAAGGTGAGAATAAAACTGACGCTATTAAAAGACATCTTCGCAACTCCATTTCACACTCACGATATAGTTTTTTTATTATTACGCCATCAGGACAAATATCCAAAGATGGAGATTTGATTATTGTTTTTGAAGACTATTTTCCAAAAAACGATAGTAAGGAACACTATTGCAAATTCAAGATTTCGTTCCCTGATTTTGCCAATTTAATTGAATCTACTGGTGAGATGATTTTCAAAAAAACGACACCATAACAAAAAATATAGTGTATTTGGCGGGTAGTTCTAGTAATGAAGATGGTAGCAATTAATAAACATAATAGCAGTCTGAACGTCGGGAGTGTTGAAATGCCAAACGCACCATATTCAAACCGTTGTTGTGAAATCTCAAAAAAGTTGCGAACATGAAACTTTATACAGAAACAGAAATAAAATTATGAAACAGATTGTAATATTCATCTTCAGTTTAATCATTTATAATGGATATGGACAAGAATTGAGAACATTGTCAGAAGTAGAATTAAACGGATTTGATAATAATAAATTGATTATTGGTAAAGATTGGAACGTTAAAATTAAACCTGATTCTGAATGGATATTTCATATAATTGAATTCGAGAAAAATGGTGAATTAAAGTTAACGGACTCTGTTGATTTAGCTGCGGATGGATTTAATTTTCGACTTTTAGAATTATATGAACGCAATGATTTTATTTTCATAATTGAAGCCATTTATGAATATGTATCATCCCGTTTATTTAATAACGGAGTGTCAAATCAAAAATATTGGTAATCTGAACATAAGACTTGATTGTGATAATTGTGACGCTTTAAACTATCCATTGGAAAGTTTGATTATAAAGGGAAATGACAAAAAAGTAGAATTTTCTTTTAAAAAGGACTTGGTGCTTATGGATAAATCAGACTTTCCAAAATTCAAGAAAGATGAAATTAGATTTATTTATGAATTTAATACAGACAGACTAAAAATTGAAAAGAGCACAGATGCCAACATGCAATAAAAAACATAGGGCGGATAGTCCTGAAATTGAACGACAACAAATTTATTAAACGGCTGGGTAACCTGAAAGACAAGCACTTCGGAATTCCCTATGTTTCTTATTGCCACCGTAAGGCACAATAGTCTAATCTAAGTAAGAATATTAAACAATTCATATCCTTATGCTGATAAACTCAAAGTTATGGAAAAGTTAACACAAAAAGAATTAGGTCATTGTATGTTCAACTTAAGCAAAGCTGTATTTTTTTAGTTTAGAATTTTTCTAAAACTAAAAAAGCCCGGATTTCTCCAGGCTTTTTTCAAGAATTCATTCAATTTCTCAACTTATTTTATTTCTTCTAAAATGTAGTACGACCAGGGTTCGAGGTCAATTGTAGCGGTTTCATTTATCACCATTTCATCACCGGTCAGCAGGTCTTTGAAGTTGCCAAAGGCTTCAGTACTTGAAACAATAACTTGCTGTTTCTCAGCGGTAATATTGATATAAACGATAATTTTGTTATCCTCTTTCTCGCGCACAAAAGCCAACACATCCAGCGGAATATTAATGTCAATAGGTTTCATCGTGCCGCCGTGGCTGGCGTTCCAGAGTGCGGGATTGTCCTTTTTTATTTGATTGAGTTGAGTATAAAGCGCCGTGTAATCATCGCCCTGATTCCATTCAATCTGGTCTTTTTCAAAAAACTCCAGTCGTTTGGCGAGGCCTACTTCCTGTCCGTTATAGATAAGCGGAAAACCGGGAATGGTAAATGAAAGTACCGCAAAGGCTTTGGTGCCATCTCCTAAACGCTCGAAAACAGTGCCGTTCCAGGAGTTTTCGTCGTGATTGGAGGTGAAAGTCATGCGGAACACATCAGGTGCAAAAACGCTGTCGTTTTTTTCTAAATAATTCCACAAATCTGTTGTGGAATTTTCGCCTTTTGCCATTTTATTAAAAATATGGTGCAGTTCCCAGCCGTAGTTGGCTCCAAAAGCCATATCGGTAAGTGTAGGTTCTCCTTCGTCTTCAGCGAGCATAAACACAGGTTTTATCTCGTCCAATTCTGTACGCGCTTTTTCCCAAAAAGCCACGGGAACCATCCCTGCCACATCGCAACGATAGCCGTCGATATTGGCTTCTCTCACCCAAAATTTCATGGCATCAATCATGGCATCCCACAAAGCCGGATTGTCTTCGTAGTTGAGATCGGCCACATCACTCCAGTCAAAAGGCGAAACAATCTCGCCGTTTTCATCGCGATTATACCAATCGGGATGTGCTGTAACCCAGTCGTGGTCAAAAGAAGTGTGGTTGGCTACCCAGTCGAGGATGACTTTAAAACCCATTTCGTGGGCTTTATCAACCAATGTTTTAAAGGCTTCGAGATCACCAAATTCCGGGTTCACGGCTTTGTAATCCCTTATGGAATAATAACTTCCGAGCGTTCCTTTGCGGTTTTCTTCGCCAATAGGATGGATAGGCATAAACCACAAAATATCTACGCCAAGTGCTTTTAGCCGCGGCAGATGTTCCTGAAAGGCTTCAAAAGTGCCGGCTTCCGTAAATTGTCGTGTGTTTACTTCATAAATTGTGGCATCCTTTGCCCAGTCGGGGTTTTTGGTGAGCTCAGCAGCAGCTTCGTTTATAACAGCTTTTTGCTGATTTTGGCAGGACACAAAAAGTCCTAAACTAATGATTGCCAGTATAGGAAGTAGGTTTTTCAAGGTTTTCATAGGATATTAAATATTGGGTTTAAAAATTATTTTGTTGTGATGTCAATGTCTTCGCCGGCCCACAAAAATCGGAAGTTCAGCTTTCCGGAGGCGTCTTTCCAGAAACCAATTTCTCCCTCTTCGGCGGCTTCCCTTTTCAGTCGTTGAAGTTCTAAGTCGTTTATCATGATGGTTTTAACATCTTTTTTCTGGCCAATCAACGCAACTTCTATCATCCTCAGGTCAGTCATTCCCGGGTGGCCGTCGCCAGATTTGCGCAACTGAAACTCCAGCAATCCGTCCTCGCTTTTTGTGCCGTTAATGGTGATCAGTTCGTAAGCGCCTTTTTGGTAGCTGTCGTATGTTTCGCCATCATCTTCGTAAATTTTCCCGTTCATCTCGCCTTTGCCCGCAGGCAGATAGGCTTTCAGGTGCAAATTTTTTGAGCTGTAATAATCGGTGCTGCTCACGGCATCCACCATTGGGATGATGCTTCCGGCTCTCACAAAAATCGGGATGCTTTCCAAAGCGGTATTTACCGTTACCGACTGGCCGCCTTTAAAGGCTTCTTCGGTCCAGAAATGGTACCAGTTTCCTTTGGGTAATTCTACCGTCAGGCGTGATTGTCCGGCTTTTAAAACCGGTGCAATCAGTAAGTCGCGCCCAAAAAAGTAGGTGCTGTAATGGTTCTCAAAGCGTTTATCATCCGGGTAGTAATAAAACACCGGAACGGCAATAGGCGTGCCTGTTTCGGCGGTTTGCCAGGCTTGTGTATAAATGTAGGGAAGCAGCTGATAGCGCATTTTCATAAAATGACGCACAATGCGCTGGGTGGTGTCGTTAAAATACACCGGTTCAGAAGGTATTCCGCTACCATGCGGACGCAAAATCGGTGTAAATGTCGCAAACTGCAGCCAGCGCGTATACAGTTCATCATTTTTTTCGCCCAGCGCAAAACCACCTGCATCGCTGTGCATATAGGGTATTCCCGACAGGCTCATATTCAGCATGGCAGGTAATTGTGCCTGCAATCCGCCCCAGCTGCGGCTCACATCACCCGTCCAGGGAATCATCCCAAAACGTTGTGATCCGGCATAGCCACTTCTTGCCAGAAAGAACAAGCGCTTGTCAGGATAATCTCTGCGGAATCGGTCGTAAATAGATTTAGCCCAGTAATGGCCGTAAATATTATGTACTTCATCGGCTTTGCCTACCACGTGAAAAAGATCGGAAGGATGGGATTCCGGCTCGCCTAAATCGCCCCAAAGCCCGGCAACGCCTTGCTCTAACTGACTTTTGTATTTGCTCCAAAGCCAATCGGCGGCTTCGGGTTTAAAAATATCGATCAGGCTGCCATCGCCAAAATAAAATTGCTTGTCGAGATACGCATTTCCGAGACTGTCAGTAGCCAAAATGCCCAAATCGGATGCGATTTTATAATTTTCGAGTGTGTCAATAATATAAGGCTCTGAAATGAGGATGGTTTTCACTCCTTTTCTTTTGAAGTCGGCGATCATCTTTTCAGGCTTTGGCCAGGATGGTTTAAACCAGTCGAGGCGGCCCAGATGGCCTTTGATACTGTCGCCAAACCAATAAAAGTCGATGATGACGGCATCAATCGGGAAGTCTTTTTCCAGCATCAGGTTAACGATAGAATCCGTTTCGGCTTGGGTACGGTAGGCCATGCGCGACTGCAAATTGCCAAAAGCCCAGCGTGGTGGCAGTTTCTGTTTTCCGGTTAATCGGCTGTATTGCTGTATGATAGAGTTGTCGTTTTTGCCATGAACCAGGTAAAAACGCTGTGGACCGCCAATAGCAGAAAATTCTACTACGCCTCTGTGTTGGCTGTCCACATCAATTTGGCCTTTCTGCGGATTATCAAAAAAGATAAGGTAGTCTTTTGAAGAAAGTAAAAGCGGAATCATATAGTTAAGATTCACGGCGCCAAGCTGATAGCCGTAGTCGGCGCGGTTGTAAAGCCCCAAAACCTTACCCCTTAAATCCATGCCCGAAGCACGGCCGCCGCTACCATAAAAATGCTCGCCCTGGCTGGCAACAAAACTAAATCCATTGCCGGCATTGCTGTTGAAGAAGCCTTTTTCTTCGTTCAGTAGCGGCTGTCCATTGCTGAGGTAACGAATTTGAAGCGGGTTTTTTTGAATAAAAACCTGCATGCCTGGCAGGTCAAACATCAGTGCGTTAGGCGTTTCGGTAAGTAAAGTTTCCACATTGCGGGGTGTCATCACAACAGCGTGTGAGCTGTCAAAAGTTTTAAAACCGCCCGGATGGAATGCCACTTCAAGGATGCTATCGGCAAAAGGCCGGAAGCTCAAATCGCCCTGGTCGGTTTTGATAAACAATACATTGTCAAGCATCTGCTGACCCAAATAACGTTTGGGCGCGTCAAGTTTCACAATTTTTTCACTGATTTTAGGCTCGTAGCCTTTGAAGTTGATATAGAAGTCTTTTTCGTCAGCGGTTTTGCCTACCAAGCTGCCGTCTTCATTGCGAAAGACTAAGGCCATTTGCTTTATCGTAATTTCTTCAGAAACACCAAAAAACGATTTTATCGGGATGTTTGCACGATATAGTCCGGCACCCATCGGGAGCATTTTCACGCGTTCGTCGGCTTGTCCCCAATTTCCGACAGCAAATTTCCAATCCCCACCGTCTTTGCTGGCATCAGTGATTAGTCCGGCATGAAAATAGACTGCTCCTGCATGGTTTATCAGTGCTTTATTGCCTTCGCCGGAATCGAAAATAATCAATACGGTGTCATTGATTTCGGGTTTTACCGGAATATTTCTGACTAATTGCGCCTGAAGAATGGCCGGTAGTAAAAACAGAAATGATAAAAAGAAAATTGATTTGTGAAATAGGTTTGATGGTTTCATCAGCGGATGTATTATTAGTGGTGGATTTTAAAGCACATTACTTTAGTTTGGTACTTGAATTATCAATTTGTTGTTGGAATGATGTATAGAACAAGTCCGTCTTTTATTCGCCTTGTTATGTTATTATATTTTATCATATCAACTTTTTTATACTTTCAGCCAATTCAATGCTTCTTCGGTAATTGAATTATACCAGTCAAGCTCGTTGTCTGTTGAATCGGCTAGTTCGTTTGAACGTTCAAAAAATCTTTGAATGTTTTGTGGTTCTGGAACATAATCAGCTTTGTATGAGTCTTCAAGCATTTTCATAAAAATTCGTAGAGGTATTGGGACAATTGTTGAAATTCCACCATAATAACTGATATTTATTTTGTGTAAAGCATAAAAATGAGCTACACACGCATCGTTAATACTTGGTGCAATAAATAAACAGTATGCGGGTTTAGCGGTTTCTCGTTTCAATTTGGCAAGGTGTCGTGTAACGGGTTCTCCTTCAGCTTCATACTGTCTTTGTCCGCTTTGCATACTAACTTCAACTGTTAAGCCAAAATCGCCATAATCACAAACAATATCAGCCATATTTCCCAGAGCAGTTGACATAGGATTTCCAAAGTCGTCAAACTTTAAATTTGCTTTGATAATACCGCCGTCCATCATTGTCATAGCGCGCCATGCATTCCATTCTAACAATAATGGCGTGTCGTATAGCGAGTTGTCAAGTATTTGGTCAAATACTGTGTTGATATTTTCAAATAGGCTATAGTCTTTTATGGCTGATATTTGGTTGGTAATAAACTGCTCTTTTCGGTTTTCTAATTCGTTTGCAAATATATTTTTAAGGTCTTTTAAACTGATTGCTGTATCAACTGTAATTTTTGGAAATTCTCTTTGAATTTTACTAATAAGTAGGTCTCTATTATCCGTTAGAAGCATTGGGAGATTTGCATTCCCAAGGTATTCTAAATAGAATTTTTCATTGTCGTTAAAACAGGGGTCTCTATCTGTGTTTAGCAAGAAATAATCAACTTCCTCCATTTTTTCTGGTGCAATCGATAGCGACTTTCCTATATGTGAAATGTTTACTAAGGCTGTTGATCTCAAATACCGAACACAGGCATCCGCATAATCTCTGAGGTTTGATGCTTGGGTTTTTAGAAATTTTGAAATTGAAGTGTCTTTCGTTTCTCTTGTTTTCGTTTCGCCTGATTGTATGCGTTCTGAAAAGATTTGTTGTAGTTCAGATTGTAGATAGTCTTTGTAGAAACTCTTATATTCTCCTTGATTTTGAGCTTTTTCAATTCTAAACCGTTCAATCTTGGCAACGATAGTATCAAAATGTCGGTAGTCTGTTAGTTGAAGTCCGAATAGCCTTAACTCATCAAATTTCAAAGAGCCGAAATGACGAATTAAGCGAAAAAGTTCAAGATAGGGTTTTACCCAAAATTCAGCCGCTTTGTCTGTTGGCTTGTGAAAGGGAGAGGGGACTTGAAATTTGAGCAACTGTCTTAAAAATATTTCTTCTTTCCTTTTAGAGGTAACTAATTCTATTCCAGCTTGTGTAAGCTTTATTGTGGGTGTAAGGGAAACAAATCCTAATGCTTTTGGGGCGCGGTTTATTCTGTCTCTTGCACTAAATGCGGGATCTTTTGCGCCTTCACCTTTAAAGAAATTCTCTTCTTTCAATAGCTCCATAAATGCACGTTGTGTACTGGTGTTCCATTTCTGGCCTGCGAAATGCGTGTTTAATAACGCAAACTCAGGAATCATTTTTGCAGGCGTTCGTGGGGATGTAGTAACAAATATTACTTTACTATTGATTCTTGCCATATAATTTTAAAGGGCTAATTCTTCTTGAAATGCAATTTTAGGAAAGCGTTTTTCAGATTCATTTCCATAGTTCGAGATTAAAATATGTTTTGCAGTAGATTTAAATCTGTTTCTAATGTTTACGCTATAAGATTTCCCATATTCGGCTATAATCATATCATCATAGAGTTTTTCTGTCAATGGTGTTCTTCCTATTACCATTAGTGCTTTGCATTCCAAACTACGGAAATTGGCAGCTAATTCAATATGATTTTCTTCATCAAACCCATCTTTATGCTCTACATTACCGTAATCAGAAAAAATACAATCATAGGGTGGGTCTAAAAACATAAAATCATCTTTTTCTACTAAATTAAAAATATGTTTATAGTCTAGATTATATATTTCCGTATTTGAAAGTAATTTGTGATGATTAGCAGTAACTAAAGAGGTGTTTAAGTTGGCGTATCGACCATAAGGTACATTAAACTCACCCTTAGCATTATAGCGAATCATTCCCGAATATGCGGTTTTGTTTATAAAAAAATACAACAGCGGATCGGAATATTTCTTTTCTGACAAATCGTTGAACATATCTCTAATTTCGTAGTAGAGAGCTTCATTATCATCCTTTACGCGTTGTTCAGGTGTTCTTGATTTCAGCTCTTCAAACCTTCTTCGATTTACCTTATAAGTCTTACCTATATCATCAAGTTCTTTCTTTAGTTGATTGAAATCATTTTTCACACCAAGATAAAAATTCATTAGCTTTGAATTAATATCATTGATAATGGCGTTTTTTGGCTCTAAGTGAAAATACAAAGCCCCACCGCCAAAAAAAGGCTCAATATATTTTCCGCTAAATTGTGGAATATAATTTAAGATATGAGGTATTTCTTTAGACTTGCCCCCTCTGTATTTGACTAATGGTTTCATACTTTGGTTGATTTTCGTTTGTAAGCCACGATATTTTCTGCAACAATATTCAATATTTGCGAAGCATCGTCCTCATCTGCAATAATGTCATAAACCTTGTCTGCTGACCATAATCTAAAAAGTTCATTTTTATTAAAGTTCAACAATGTTGCAAGCTTGATAACTTGTTCTCGTTTAGCTCGCCGGCTACCTTTTTCGATTTTACAGTAAGTTGCTGTGTCAATTTCTAACACGGCAGCCAACTGTCTTTGAGGAATCCGTTTTTCCTCTCGTAGCGATTTCAGTTTCTTACCAAATATACTTGACATAATTAAGTCTTGACATTAATTGACAAATATAGTTTTTATTTTTCTTTCCAAACTGTAGTTTTTGATGCTGATGCTTTTGAAAGTGAAACATAATTCAGCTTGTTTTATCGCTTCAACTCAATCACGCGGCTGTCCATAGCCGGAATTGAAATTTCGTTTAAGTGCTCAAAATAAGTGCGGTGCAATAGATCGGTGCCGGTTTTGAAGCCTTGCAGGTTTTCGGCAAAACGGTCTAATTTGATGGTTTTTTCTGTGGGGTTGTTATTTAAAACTACCATTACAGTTTGCTCATCGTCATACCTAAAATACACGTAAACACCATCTTCGGGGATATAATGTGTGAGCTGACCGGTTTGCAGCACTTTGGTTTTTTGGCGGTAATGCAGCAAAGTCCTGAAATGGTTCCAAAGCTCGTTTTGTTCTGTGGTTCTGCCGCTGGCTTCAAAAGCGTTGTGCGTATCGCCTTCCCAGCCTCCCGAAAAATCGTTGCGCATTAGGCCATGGCCTTTATGCTCTACGCCCGGCGTACCCAATTCGTTGCCGTAATAAAGCTGCGGTGTGCCGCGGATGGTGAGCAGGAAAGTGGCTGCCAGCTTTTGTTTATTGATGTCTTCCTGCATAGTTGTGGCGATGCGATCCATATCGTGGTTATCCAGAAAGTTGACGATTTTGTCGGTGTCGCCATACAAAAAGTCGAGGCTCAACGATTCGTAAAGTGCTGCCACGCCGCTACTCCAGCCGTTGTCTTCGTTAAATGCTCTGCCGATGGCATATTTCAGCGGGAAGTCCATTACATAGTTCAGGTGTGAATGAAAACTGTCGAAGTTGTGGTCGTTTTCCTGCCAATAGGCTACTTGTGGGGAAACATTGAGCCAAACCTCGCCAACTACCGAAAAATTAGGGTATTCAGCCATCAGGCGTTGCATCCATTCTTGCATAAAACTTTGAAATGAGTAGGGGTAAGTATCCATCCGGATGCCGCCTAAATCAGCGTATTCTACCCACCAGATACTGTTTTGTATCAGGTAGTTGGCTACAAAAGGATTTTTTTGATTGAGATCGGCCATGGTTACATCAAACCAGCCGCGTAGCATTTTGTCTTTGTCAAATTCAGAGGCATAAGGATCGGTAAGCGAGCCGCCGCGGTAGTTGGAACGGGTAAATTCAGGCCATTCGTTTACCCAGTCGCTCATCGGCAGATCATTTGTCCACCAATGTCCTGTGCCATAGTGGTTAAACACCATGTCCTTAATAATTTTGAGGTCTTTTTTCTTGGCTTCTTCAACGAGTTTGCGGTAGGTTTCGTTATCGCCAAAACGCGGATCAACCTTATAAAAATCGGTGATAGCATAACCGTGATAGCTATAAGCCGGCATATTGTTTTCGACTACGGGATTGAGCCAGAGTGCCGTAACGCCCAAATCGGTGAAATAGTCGAGTTTTTGCATAATTCCTTCGAGGTCGCCACCATGACGGCCATCCGGGTTTTTGCGGTTGGCTTTTTCGAGCATACCGGGCATATCGTCGTTTTCAGGATTGCCATTGGCAAAGCGATCGGGCATCAGCAGATAAATCACATCGGATGAATTAAAACCTTCGCGCAGAGCAGAACCCTCGCGCCTTTGGTGAAGTGTGTATGTGGTTTTTTGAATTGTTTTTCCTTTTTGTGAGAAAACAATTTCTAAATCTCCCGGAACGGCGGTCTCTGAAATCTCCAGATCAATGAATAGGTAATTGGGATTTTCTACGGCAGAAACGCGCGTTGTTTTTACGCCCGGATAGTCGATAGTAACGCGGGTTTCACCAATATTTTCGCCGTAAACCATCAGTTGAAGTGCTTTGTTTTGCATGCCGGTCCACCAAAACGGCGGCTCAATTTTGATATCGGCACTTTTTTTCTGTGCTTGCAGGTTTAGACTGAAAGTTAGCAAAATTAAAAACAGCAGTTGGAGAGTAAGGGATCTTTTGGGCATCAGGAATAATTTTTGTGTTAAGGCAAATGAAAACGATGAATTTCGATAAGTGTGTAAAGATAATTAAACCGCATTAATGGTAAGATTACAGAAAAGGGAAAATTCTATTTAAACATCATCCGCCGTGGCTCAATCCGTTTAACATCAAAGCGTTTGCAGTAATAAAGCTCTGAGCACGCAAGTAGCACCTAATTTTTACTTTTTTTACCGAAACCGTTTGCAATCTGAAATTGGGCTAACAAAACGTAAAACAGCTGTTTTGAGGCTGAAATTAATTAGTTTTGTTGTTGGCAATAATAAAGACATAAAAAACTGAAAATGAGTGTTAAAAGGATAATTAGCTCGCTCTGGACTCAAATTTATCCGGAAACTTCACAAGAACTGCTGGCTGATTTTTTAGCTGAGTTGGACGCGCTTAAATCAACTGAGAAAGTCGCCGAACCACATTGGTATCAGGAAGCGGTGGTTTATTCGCTATACGTCGATTTGTTTAACAAAGATTTTGATGGACTTAGTGCGAAGTTGGATTATATAAAATCGCTTGGTGTAAACACGCTCTGGCTGTTGCCAATCCTCGATTCGCCTATGCGTGATGCCGGTTTTGATATACGCAACTACGATAAAATCAGGCATGAATTGTTGGGTCTGCCCAAAAATCACAGCAAAGAAGAGCAGGAAGCGGTTTTTGGAAAATTCCTTGAAGAAGCCCATCAGCGTGGGCTGCGTGTAATTTTTGATATTGCCCTCAACCATGTCTCCGAAACACATCCCTGGTTTCAAAGTGCCAAGACATCTGAGGACAGCCCATACCGCGATTATTTTATTTGGTCAAAAGACACCAGTTTATATAAGGATGCGCGCATCATATTTAAAGGCATGGAAACCAGTAACTGGGAGCCGCTGGGCCACTGGAATTATTTTCACCGTTTTTTTAATTTTCAGCCTGATTTGAATTACCGCAATCCCAAAGTGCTGCTCGATATGCTGCGGCATTTCTTGTATTGGCAGCAGATGGGCGTGGATGGTTTTCGTGCTGATGCCATTCCGTATCTCTGGAAGGAGGAGGAGACAGACTGCGAAAACCTACCCCAAACTCACCTGATTATGAAGTTTTTTAGGGCGGTTTTGGATAGCGTTCGTCCGGGCAGTTTATTGCTCGCCGAAGCATGCCAGCAACCCAACAAAGTGGTGGAGTATCTGGGCGATGGCGACGAATGTCACGCCGCCTACCATTTCCCGCTGATGCCGATGTTCTACAAAGCCATTGTTAGTCAGCGTGCTACACCTATTAAAAATATCCTCGATCCTGCTGTAACACCACCCATCCCCGAAGGCACGCAATGGTTTACTTTTTTGCGTTGCCACGATGAGCTCAGCCTCGAGTTGGTTTATGTTTCTGAGGAAGACCGACAATATATCCACGAAAATTATTGCCTGCAACCCGAGTGGGATTTCCGCCAGGGAGAAGGTGTTTCAGCCCGACTGGCCAATCTTTTTCAGTTTGACGAGCGCAAAATTGGCCTGGCTTATTCCATGATGCTTACCCTTCCCGGCACACCGGTGATCTACTATGGTGATGAGTTTGGCAAGGAAAATGACCAGCGTTTCTACGAAGAAATGATAGAACTTACCGGCAAAAATGACACCCGTTTTCTGGTGCGCGGCAAAATCAACTGGACATTGCGTGAAGCCCAGCTCAGCGATCCTTCAACTTTTCAATACCGACTTTTTGCACGTATCCAGAAAATGCTAAAACTACGGCATCAGGCTGGTGTTTTTGGTACAGGAAGCATGAATTTTGTTGATTTTGAAGACAATGAAGCGGTGCTGGCTTATCTGCGTGAGAACAAAAATCATAAAATACTCGTTCTTCAAAATCTTTCTGCTAAACCGCAGGCTGTTAGCCTCAAAGATTTTGGAGCTACCGCTGTTGATTTACTTCAGGACAAAGAAGTTGGCCTCGGCGAGTTAACTTTAAAACCTTTTGCCTATCATTGGCTCAAAATCGACTAATACAACCGTAAGAAACCTAAAATATGAATTCGCAAAAACTCTTTGATGCCGTAATTTTCGACCTGGATGGCGTGATTACCAAAACCGCTTTGGTACACAGCGCCGCCTGGAAACTGATGTTTGACAGCTTTTTAAAAAGCCAAGCCGAAAAGCACGGAACCAACTTTGTACCCTTTGACCACAAAGCCGATTACCTGCCTTTTGTTGACGGCAAACCGCGCTACAAAGGCGTTGCCGATTTTTTGGCCTCGCGTAATATTGAGCTGCCTTATGGTAGCCCGGATGATGCACCCGATGCGCAAACTGTTTGTGGCCTTGGCAACCGAAAAAACCAAGCTTTTAATGCAGTACTCGAAGTTGATGGCGTGGAGGTTTATCCTTCTACTGTAAAGCTGATGAAGGAGTTACGCCAAAAAGGTTATCGTGTTGGAGTAGCTTCGTCAAGCAAAAATTGCGAAGGCGTTTTGCGGGCTGCCGGCCTGCTCGATTTGATTGAAACACGCATTGATGGCGTGGTTTCCGTCGAACTTGGCTTGAAAGGAAAACCGGAAGCAGATATCTTCACTACCGCTGCTGACCGTTTGGGCTGTAGCTATGACCGCAGCATTGTGGTGGAAGATGCGGTTTCGGGCGTAGCAGCCGGGAAAAATGGCCGCTTCGGACTGGTTTTAGGCGTTGCCCGCGAAAAAAATGTCACGGAGCTATACGATAATGGCGCAGATATCGTGGTGGAAGATTTGGAAGAGGTAAGCATTGAAAGCTTTAATAAATGGTTTGCCGAAGGCGCTGAAAAAGACAGCTGGTCAATCACATATCACGGCTACAATCCAAAAAAAGAACGTTCGCGCGAAGCTTTGCTCACGGTTGGCAACGGCTATTTTGGCGTGCGCGGCGCGATGGAAGAAACCACCGCCAATCCCAATAATTATCCGGGAACTTATATGGCCGGCATGTATAACCGGCTGGTTACGGAAATCGCCGGGCGTGATGTGGAAAACGAGGATTTCGTAAACCTGCCCAATTGGCTTCCGGTTAGTTTTAAAATTGATGGCGGCGACTGGTTTGACCCCAACAAAGACAAAATTATTTCCACCAAAAGACGTATCGACTTTAAAAATGCCTTGCTCGAACGCGAGATGGTGGTAGAAGACGCCCAAGGAAGGCAAACTGCTGTAAGCAGCAAACGTTTGGCCTGCCTGGAAAACACACTTGTGGCCGCTTTGCAATATCAAATTAAACCTTTAAACTATTCGGGATCAGTTAGTTTACGTTCAGGTATTGATGGTGCTATTATTAATGAAGGTGTGGAACGATACAAATCACTAGCGTCAAAACATCTTGAACCCTTAAAGCAAGGCTTTGAAGAACCGAAAATGTTTGTGTTGGTCAAGACTAATCAGTCAAAACATCAAATTGCGGAGGTAGCAAGAAATAAGTTCTTTCTGAATGGCATTGAATTAAAAAATGAAGAGAAAAAAGAGGTTTCAGAAAGTCGAGTTTTCACTGAAATTTCTCAGGAAATAAAGCAAGGTGAAAATCTGTGTTTGGAAAAAACCGTGGGAATTTGCAGCGATAAAGAGCATTTTGTTGACGACGCCCTCGCTTCGGCTTTTGCGGCGGCGAAAACAGCTCCCGATTTTGAAACGATGCAGGCAGAAAACAGCAAAAAGTGGGCAGCACTTTGGGACGAAATGGACATAAAAGTAGAAGGCGATCGCTGGTCACAGAAGCTATTACGGCTGCACACCTATCATTTGCTGGTCTCGATGTCGCCTTTCAACAGGCAGCTCGATGCGAGCATTACCGCCCGCGGGCTGCACGGCGAGGCTTATCGCGGTCATATCTTTTGGGATGAGTTATTTATCCTGCCACTCTACGATTTACACCTGCCCGAAGTAGCCAAATCCATGCTGATGTACCGCTATAAACGCCTGCCCGAAGCACGCAAATATGCAGCCGAACATGGCTATCAGGGCGCAATGTTTCCCTGGCAAAGTGGTAGCGACGGACGCGAGGAAACACAGGTTGTACATCTCAATCCCCTCACCGGAGAATGGGGCGACGACCACTCCTCGTTGCAGCGCCATGTGTCGTTGGCTATAGCTTACAACGTTTGGGATTATTATTGGATCACACGAGACATCAACTTCTTGAAACAATATGGCGCAAGGATGATCTTTGAGATTTGCCGTTTTTGGGCCAGCAAAGCTAAATTTGATGAGAACTCGGGTCGCTACCATATCAGCGAGGTGATGGGCCCGGATGAGTTTCACGAACACCTTCCCGGAACGGAGAAAGGCGGCCTCACCGACAATGCCTATACCAATATTATGGTGGCCTGGCTTTTTGGTAAAGCCGAACAAATTGCCGGCCTATTCAATAATATGAAAGAAGTGTTGCCTGATTTTGAGGCTGATGAGCTAAAAAGTTGGCAAAATATTGCTTCAAAGCTGAATCTGGTGATTAACCACGAAGGCATCATTGCCCAGTTTGATGGTTATTTCGATTTATTGGAATTGGATTGGGATGCTTATCGCCAAAAATACGGCAATATCTACCGCATGGACCGTATCCTAAAAGCCGAGGGTAAATCAGCTGATGCTTATAAGGTTGCTAAACAAGCTGATACACTTATGACTTTCTACAACCTAAATAAAGAAGAAGTGGATGAGTTGTTGACGAAAATGGGCTACAAACTTCCTGCCGATTATCTGAAACACAACTTGGAATATTACTTGCAACGTACTTCTCACGGCTCTACTTTAAGTAGGGTGGTTCATGCAAGGCTGGCTGCCAAAACCGGCGATCACAAGCTGAGCTGGGCTTTGTATCAGGATGCACTCTCAAGCGATTTCAGCGATATACAAGGTGGCACAACCGGCGAAGGCATTCATGCAGGCGTGATGGCCGGCACTTTAATTATTGCGCTTAATACCTTTGCGGGCCTTAATTATCGCGGCGAGCAACTTAGTTTGAATCCGAATTTGCCGGTAGCCTGGAAAAAAATTGGCTTTGGAATTACTTTCAAAGGTGTAAAATATCTTTTTGATATTGACCACAAACAAATCAGAATCAAAGCCAATAAAACAGCTGCCATCAACGTTTTAAATAAGACGGTAGATTTAGCTGCTGATGGATGGAAAGTATTGGATTTAAAATCTTAAAATGAAATAATATGCTGAACGACAAGATAACGGTAACCCCCAAGCACGAGCAGGCTGCTGACGTGATTATTGATTTTATGGGAGAAGAAATCAAGCCAAAATTTGTGATTGCGATAGGTGGCGAGGTTGGCTCCGGGAAATCAACATTAGCTTATGCGCTGGCACAGAAATTTAAGAAAAAGGGTTTGCGTTCAAAAATTGTAGATTTGGATGATTTTTATAAGATTCCTCCACTCGAACGCAAGCAATGGCGCAGAGACAATGGCATAGAAAGCGTTGGCCCTGATGAATATGATTGGGGCAAAATCATTTATGTTATCAACGACTTTTTGGAAGATAACACCAGTGTGATGCCTTGTGTTGACCTGATTACGGATTATGTTGATGAAATCAAAACCGACTTCAAAGGAATTGATTTGATGATTATTAACGGTTTGTATGCTACAAAAATTGAAAGAGCTGACTTGCGTGTATTTATTGAACTGACTTACTACGAAACCAAAGAAGCTCAAATTTTTGCCGGAAAAGAAGATATGACTCCTTTCAGAAAGCAAATCTTGGAGCGCGAACATCAAATGGTTCAAGCACTTAAAACTGGCTGTGACCTTTTCTTCGATTTTGATGCTAACCTGGATAAATATCATTTGTAAGCGGCATTAAAATAAAGCTTTCATTATAAATATAAAGCTAAAAAGAGATCAATAACTCATGTTAAGTATTGTATTTTTAAAATATTAAACTTTGAATTATGTTGGGAGACGTATTGCTAATTACCGAAAAGCACCAGATAGCCGGTGAAGCCATTTTGGAATATATCCTTGCCAATCGTAAAGAAAAGATGATGATTGCTATTTCCGGTGAGTCAGGTTCTGGAAAAACAGAGCTGGCACACGTAGTGGCCAAAGGGCTTCGCAAACACGGCATCATGGCCAAGCCACTGCATATCGACAATTATTACCGCATCCATCCGCTGAAGCGCACCGAATGGCGCCAAAGTCATGGCATCGAAAATGTGGTTGGCCCAGACGAATACGACTGGGAAACGCTGCGACGCAATATCAAAGAATTTAAAGCAGGAAAGCCGTCAACAGGGCCTTGCGTGGATTTGGTTACCGAGCAAATCGACCAGCTCACCACCGATTATAGTGGCATTGATATGTTAATTATTGACGGTTTGTATGCCATTAAAACGGAAAATGTCGATGTACGCATTTTTATTGAACTCACTTACCACGAAACCAAGAAAGCGCAAGCAGTTCGCGGTAAAGAACCGCAAAATGAATACCGCATGAAAGTGTTGGAAACAGAGCATCGGCAGGTGCAAGCCTTGAAATCCAGTGCAGATATTTTTATTGGGATGGATTACACATTTCGGTTGGCAAGGTAAAGAAAAAAGCGTGACATAGTCCTATGCAGACGTTGGTTTGCAACTCATATTCTACTACATAATATTTCAATTCTTTAAGCTATGGGATTCGGCGTTTTTTTCGAAGTTTTGAAGTCCTGCCGGACGTTCAAAAGTCTTCAATGTCGTAACCCAACTTTTCATCGTCCGAGGTAGGAGGACATGAAAACGTTGATGTAGAAAAATAGGTTAGAATTCCCGTTTCCATATTTGACGTTTTGAAGTCCTTGGGGACGTTCAAAAGTCAACGATCACGTGATGTTCAAGGTTTTGACCTCCGAAATCGTAATTGTGAAAGTAAACATGGTAATCTATATGTAGAAAAATAGGTTAGAATTCCTGTTCCATATTCGACGTTTTGAAGTCCTGCCGGACGTTCAAAAGTCTTCAAAGTCGTAAGCCAACTTTTCATCGTCCGAGGCAGGAGGACATGGAAACGTTGATGTAGAAAAATAGGTTAGAATTCCCGTTCCCATATTTGACGTTTTGAAGTCCTTGGGGACGTTCAAAAGTCAACGATCACGTGATGTTCAAGGTTTTGACCTCCGAAATCGTAATGGTGAAAGTAAATATGAAAACGTTGATGAAGTAAACAAATCGTTTCTTTCTCTGAGGCCCTATTTAACGTTCATAAGTCAGATGCTATTTTACTTATTCCATTATTAAGTGTTCAATTGAAGAATTGTTCTGATTTTTATTGTGGAGTTTTATATAATTATCGATGCCGCCGAAACTAAATAATACTTCGTCTCTTTTGATATTAGTTGGCTCGAATGATAAAACTGTCAGATATGAAGTCCAGGGATATTCCAGGATATGTTCGGCAAAACCATGTTTTACTGGATTTTGATGGATGTAAGTAACAATGTTTTGAAAATACTTTTTATGGTTTACAAACTTTCTGTCAAAGGAATTCTCAAACAAAGAACCAGTTCGCTCATTTCGTTTATTAAAATATTTTGCATAAGCATTGAAAAAATGTTGAAACTGTCTGAAAGGCAATGGTTTGTTAATGAAGTTTGAATCTCCAAGGTCACGAATTGTTGTTTTCCATTTGAGGTGCAAATTATTTGATTTTGAAGTCCTATTGTCTAGGTAACCAATTTCATCTTCATTTTTAATTCTAACCAAGATATGGAAATGATTTTTCATTAAACACCAAGCAAATGTATAGGCAATACTATCAATATAAACACTATAGAGATCAAGAAAATGAAGGTAATCTTCGTCATTGATAAAAATATTATCACCATTATTTCCACGATTATAAATATGATAGTACTTGCCATAAGTTATTGGAACATTCATTATCAAAATATTATGTTATTGATAACAAAGATAAATTTTTCTTTTTAACGTTTCAAAGCAAACATAAAAGTCTTCAAAGTCGTAGCCCAACTTTTCATCGTCCGAGGCACGAGGACATGGAAACGTTGATGTAGAAAAATAGGTTAGAATTCCCGTTTCCATATTTGACGTTTTGAAGTCCTTGGGGACGTTCAAAAGTCAACGATCACGTGATGTTCAAAGGTTTTGATCTCCGAAATCGTAATGGTGAAAGTAAGCATGAAAACCTTGATGAAGAAAAAATAAGTTGAATTCCCGTTTCCATATTCAACGTTTTGAAGTATTGCCTGACGTTCAAAAGTCTTCAAAGTCGTAGCCCAACTTTTCATCGTCCGAGGCACGAGGACATGGAAACGTTGATGTAGAAAAATAGGTTGGAATTCCCGTTTCCATATTTGACGTTTTGAAGTATAGCCTGACGTTTAAAAGTCAGCCGCCGGATTGTTTATCCGTTTTTAGCGATAACTTGCAGCCTATTCATATCCAGAATTTCAATTTTCTTTCCTGAAGCTTTGATGATTTTTTCTTTCTGCAGCGAGGTCAGGCAGCCAATCACACTTTCTTTAGAATAGCCTACCGTATTGGCCAGCTCAACTCTGCTGAAAGGCATCAAAAAAGTATTGCTTTTGAATATGGAGGCAAGCTCTGTCAAAACCGTACAAACCGCGCCATCTACATTTTTGTGACTTAGGTTGACCAAATCATGGACTATTTTATTGGTCATCAGCGACATAAGCTGTACGATATGCACTGCAAACTTCCCGTTTTCACGTATCATCTGTTCAAAAATTGACCTGTCAATGAGTCTTACCGTAGAGGCTTGAATGGCTATTGCCGAGAAGTCGAAATTCCGTTTTACGAAGGAACACATCAGTCCAATAAATGTGTCGTTGGCTATAATCTTGAAAACCGTGGATCGCTGCCTATCTTCTACGCTGAGTTTTGCCATCCCTTCTTCCAGATATAGGATACGGTCGGCCATAAACCCTTGCTTGATGATGGTCTCATCTTTTTTAAACTGGAGTAGGGTTGAATGCTCAAAAATGAGTTCCTGCTGAGCAGTAGATAAATCTACAAACCAGGAGTTATTTTTTACGGCAGGGATATTTGTCATAACAGCCTTTTTTAATGAAAAATGCAATATTACACTTTTTTTAATGAAAATCTACATTTTAGAAAGGGTGAATGTGCATGCAGCATTTACTCTTTGTTAATTAATTAACAACTAATTTTGTTGTGTAATAAAAAATCATTTTTTTTAACATAAAACCCATTAAAACTATGTCAGATTTAAAATTTAAAATCAAAGCACAAAGCACAAGTCCTGCTAGAACAATCGTTAAAGCCCGTAATTTTGAAATCGTAGTAGATGAGCCTAAAGAGCTGGGCGGAAGCAACAGTGCTCCTAATCCGGTAGAGTATGTATTGGCAGCTTTTGCCGGCTGTTTAAACGTGATGGGCCACCTTATTGCCGGTGAAATGGGCTTCGAACTCCGCAGTCTTGAGATTGATATCACCGGCGAACTCAATCCTGCCAAGCTTTTTGGTCAGAGTGATGCAGAACGTGCTGGCTATAAAAACATTGTGGTTATGATGAAACCCAATTGTGATGCTGACGACGCCACCCTTGAAAAATGGTTGCATACTGTAGAACAACGCTGTCCCGTAAGTGACAATATTCAGCATGCTACACCTGTTCAGGTAATGCTGGAACAATGTGTTATGGTATAAGCTGCTGTTAATGTTATAACAGTAACTTGAGGCAATCTCTTAGTTGCAGAAAAAAAAACATCCTCCGGAATGAACTGGAGGATGTTTTTTTTATTCGCTGTGGTTTGAGCTGACTTGCTATAAATAAGATAAAATGTTGTTTATCAAGTATTTGAGCAAAAGATCCTGCTTTCTTATTTGACATTTTTGAAGTCCAGTTAAACCTTCAAAAGTTAGCAACCCGTAATTCAACTTTTCATCGTCCGAGGCAGGAAGACATGAAAACGTTGATATAGAAAAAAAGCAAGAATTCCTGTTTCCACATTCGACGTTTTGAAGTCCTGCCGGACGTTTAATAGTCTTCAATGTCGTAATCCTACTTTTCATCGTCCGAGGCACAAGGACATGAAAACCTTGAAATAAAAGACGAAATTTCCGTTTCTTTATTTGACCTTTTGAAGTCCTATCCGACGTTCAAAAGTCAATGTTTACGATATTTAACTTTTCATCGTTCGAGGCACGAGAACATGAAAACGTTGATTCAGAATACAATAATTATTGTGTTTTACTTGACATTTTAAAGTCCCTCAGCCTTTCAAAAATCAATTTTCGTAATAAATTTAGGTTCGGTCTTCAATTCGAAGATTTCGTAAAGAATGACGTAGAGAAAAGATAGCACTGAACGCATCAGACGTCCCGTAAAATCCTTATTTCTTAGTACTTTTGCTTTCTAAATGAGAAACTTTTGATTTATCCACATAACTTTGAAGAAAAGCTGGGCTTCGATCGCCTACGCGTATGGTTAGCTTCCTACTGTATCAGCCTGATGGGAGACGAAAAGGCACAACAAATGCAGTTTGAGACTAAATTATCTGTCATTCAGGAAGATCTTGATTTGATTAAGGAGTTCATGAAATTGATGGGCAATGGCCTGCCATTTCCGGTGCGCGACTACAGCGATTTGCGTGATGAACTGCACCACCTGCGCATCGAAGGCACCGTAATCAGTCAGGAAGCACTTTTTGCGCTAAAGCCAAATCTCAATGCGCTAAAAGCTATTTTGCGCTATGCAGTGTCGGAGGCGGCTTCTAATTTCCCGGCATTTCAGCGGCTTTGTCAGGGCGTAAATCTAGATAATACAGTGTGGAAAGAATGCAACGGGCTTACCGATGACAAAGGTGATATTCCCGATTCTGCTTCGCCTGAGTTGGCTGCCATTCGCCGCCAAATCAGACAGAAACTAAGTACCATCGACCGCCAGGTGAATAAGCTTTTGCAGGAAGCCAAAAATGCCGGTTGGGCCGATTCGGGCGTGGAAGCAACCATTCGCAATGGGCGTATGGTAATACCGGTGCGTGCCGCCGATAAGCGCAAACTCAAGGGTTTTATCCATGACGAATCGGCGACAGGCCAAACGGTTTATATTGAACCAACGGCGGTTTTTGATACCAATAATGAAGTGCGCGAGCTGGAATATGCTGAAAAACGCGAAATCAATCGGATTCTTGCAGCTTTTACCGGACAGATACGGCCACATTTAAGAGATTTATTAGCGGGTTGGGTGCTGCTTGGAAGTATAGATTTTGTCAGGGCCAAAGCAATATTAGCGCAACAAATGCAGGCCGGGATACCTGAAATTGTTGATGAGCCACGCATCGCCTGGAAAAATGCACGCCATCCGTTGCTCGAAAAAAGTCTGAGCGAACAGCAGCGGAAAATTGTGCCACTCGACCTTGAGCTTGATCAGGAAACACGAATTTTAATTATCTCAGGACCCAATGCGGGCGGAAAATCCGTTTGCCTGAAAACAGCCGGACTATTACAATATATGTTGCAGTGTGGGCTGGCTGTTCCTATGGATGAGGACGCCGTTTGCGGTGTTTTCGACAAGCTATTTATTGATATTGGCGATGAGCAGTCGCTGGAGAACGATTTAAGTACGTATAGCTCGCATCTGCTTAATATGAAACATTTTATGGCCCATGCTGATACGCGGACTTTATTTCTGATTGACGAATTTGGTGCCGGAACAGAACCTCAGCTGGGTGGAGCCATCGCAGAAGCCGTGTTGAAAACACTGAACGATAAAAAAGCTTTCGGCCTGGTAACAACGCACTACGCCAATCTCAAGCTGATGGCAGATCAGCTTGCAGGAATCTTTAATGGAGCTATGCTGTTTGATGCCAATAAGTTAGAGCCTTTGTATATGTTGCAAACCGGTAAGCCGGGAAGTTCCTTTGCGTTCGAGATAGCACGAAAAATTGGTTTCCCGGAGGAGATTCTCACCCTGGCATCCAATATTACCGGACAGTCGCACCTCGATTTCGATGAGCAGTTGCAACAGCTTGAAGTAGAGAAGAAAGCCTTGGCGCAAAAACAAACAGAAGTTCGGCTGGCCGATCAATTGCTAAATGAAGTCATTGAGAAATATAAAAGACTGCTAAAGCAGGTAGAAGACAATAAAAAATACCTGCTGGCAGAAGCCGGGAAGGAGGCTAAAAACCTTATCGACAAAGCAAACCGGCAGATTGAGCATACCATCAAGCAAATTCGGGAGGCACAGGCCGATAAGGAAAAAACCAAAGTGTTGCGAAACCAATTGCGCGAGTCGCGAGATTTGCTTGGCGATGAGGCGGAAGAGTTGGCAGCCAAACTACAACAGGCCGAAGAAAAAGAAGAGGCAGCGCATCAGGCAGCTGAGCTAAAAGCCGGCGATATGGTACGCATTGAAGAAATGGATATTAGCGGCGAACTGCTTTCTATATCTGAACATGAAGCTGTTATCAGTTTTAACGCTGTTAAGTTGCGTACTTCGCCCGAGAAATTAGTAAAGCTAAGCCGCAAAGACAGTCGAAAAGAACGGCAACTGCGCACAAAAGGAAGCTCACGGAGTGTAACGACCGACTTGAATGAAAAAGTTAGCAACTTCAAGCTTACCATTGACTTGCGCGGCAAACGTGCCGAGGAAGCACTTGATGAGGTAGCAAAATATGTAGATGAAGCTATTTTACTCAGCATCAAAGAAATAAATGTGCTTCACGGAAAAGGTAATGGCATATTGCGTAAGCTGATCAGGGAGTTTTTGAGCAAACAAAAAGAAGTTGCTTCCTTTGGCGATGCGCCGCCTGAATCGGGTGGAAATGGTATTACACAGGTGAGTTTGCGGTAAAAAACTTAATCTTTTTTGCCAGTCAGGCTGCGACTATCTTGCGACAAACAGCAGTCGCGCCCTGACTTACTGAAATTATACTTACACGATTTCGCGTAAAACTTCAGTGCATGTAAAGTAAGTTTGCTTAACCCAAGTTGAGCAATTTTCCCCCAAAAAACATCAAAATCAATCAATTTTCAACTATTTTCATGCATAAACACTTGATAATCAGCAGTAGCATTTTGAAAACTCATTTGTAGTCCCAGAAA